>OLVU01001060.1_pt1 | contig 20141 bp, 21 predicted proteins | sample 1673321 | NCBI WGS metagenome assembly OLVU01 (sample SAMEA3178942, study PRJEB25190) | human gut metagenome | biome: human gut; feature: human-associated habitat; material: faeces | place: Austria | collected 2013 | reverse complement strand
ACGACGGACAAGGGTTTTTCTACGTATTCTCACTGCCTTGATGATTCCGGAATAGAAACATCTATAAACAGTGCTAACACTTATATCAAGTAATAAGGCAACATCTGAGGGTGTCAAAAATGGTCGTGAAGCAACTGCGTCTCTTTCTTTATCAAGAGCTGCTTCTTTTTCACTTTCCCGGACACTTTTTTTACGTTTTGCTTCACGTTTGCGAGATGCGTCACGTTCGCACTCTCTACAGCAGTATTTATTTGACATCTTGGATGCAATAAACTCTGCTCCACATGTTAAACATTTCTTTAATATCTTCATTTTTTTGGCATGTTAAAATCGTCCATTTCCTTTGCAGCAATTTTCAGGTATTTGCAGGAATTTTCACGAGGTGTCCAACATGTCAACGGGCGCACATTTATCACTTTTGCAGTTTTTGCATAAGGTGCCATATATGTCATTTTCCCATTGCCATTTGGTCGCAAAATTTAGGGATAGGAACGATATTTGAGCCAAATTTACCCTTAAAAACTGGTTGTAACAAGTTTCAAATGGAAAGTGTTAAAATGAAAAAAGCCACCAAAACGGTGGCTTTCAGACAGTTAGCGATATATTGTAATATTGTTGATAATCAGCTACTTACCGATGCAACATGTAGAACTATTTAATTATGAGAATCTTACGCTTAAAACGGTAGAAAACCTTTTCTTACTTGTTCCGCGGTAGAAAAAATGGCCATTTTTGCCGTTCCAACGTTCGTTCTCTTGAGTCATGGAAAAACTGAGTTTTCCATCCAGAAGTACACCTCTTTTTCTAAGTACAAAGGTACGATTTTTCTGTCATATTATCGCCAACTGTTGTCAACTAAATGCATTGAGATAGTATATTCTTTCCTCGAAAAGAGAAAAAGTATTGTAGTAAGTTTTGATTTTGCTGGTAAAAAGAAAAATTATGGCAAAGCCATTTCTTCTTTTCCCTTCTTATGACTTTACTTTATTATCCGTATATATGAGTACGACATTAAAGTAAAGTTGTTTTTTCTTTCACGGCAAGTGCATATAGGTACGAAATATACGTGAAAATATCGTCGATTATGTCAACTAATTGCAGGACGCTCTCACTTGTCGATCTTCAATCGTGAATCACGATGGCTGCTTGTCTGTCGTATACTTTATCTATATCTATGACTCCTCGTTTTACGGGGTCATCCTATTCTACACGTTCCAATGTTGAATCCATGATTAACGACGAGGCTGTGTTTTACCACGTCATCTTCTTCCGCCATTTTCATCTACGACTATTTAATTTTGCAGCCAAAAGAAAATCTAATGTCTTGTTGTAGGGGTGCACTGTTTTAGTGCCTCCCCCATTTGAATGTATGAATCGATTACTCGGTGTTTTACCGAGTCTTTAGATTCTGTATGATGATAGAGGCAACCATATTCGGTTCTAACTTCTGCAGAATGTGGTTAGCTCTGTACCTCCAGGGGTGACCGTTTCAGTTACTCCTTTGCATAACCAAGTTCACCTTTCTCATCGATAAACATCTCATTATGCTTGTGAAAAGAAAATCTAATGATTCATGGTATGGAGCCCTGTTTTAGGGCGTCAATATAAAAGTAGGAGATTATTCGAACCAATGTCGCAAATCGCTATGGTGGTTTGACTAGGGCATCGTAACGAATTGTTGCATACGCAAACTCTCTTTTCAAAAAGAGAAAAAATCATGGCATGTGATAGTGGTGGGACGTTTCATCCTATCATCATTTAATAATACGCTATGCACGTGATTAAAGCAAGTTAATTACGTGATTGGCTTGAGGTCGTGATTCCCGACCCTGTTTACTTCTATTTAGAATCTTGGAGCCAGATTCGTTGATGTAAGTCATCAGTTGCTCACCGCAGGAGCTAGGGGGTAACGTTTGGTTACATCCCTTTCATCTACATGTTGAACAGTAGCATCATAGATTCTTCTGTATCCTAATGCTAAATTTTACTTGTGATAGGGTGTTCGATTTTAGAACATCCCTCTCTTCGTTAATAAAGGTGACGGATTGACTTCCTCGTTGAAGGTTCTCCCAAAGGGAACATACCACCTTTCTCATCAACAACTGTCTCATTTTCGGGTGAAAAGAAAATTATGGCGAAGCCATTTCTTCTTTTCCCTTCTTTTAACTTTACTTTATTATTCGTATATATGAGTACGACATTAAAGTAAAGCTGTTATTTCTTTTGGTGGCAATCATTATGGAAAATGTGAAATTCGTCCACTATTTAAGGGCGGATTATGTGAAATGTATGCTTGTTAGGTCTAAAAAAGATTTTTAAATCATATTTTTCGATTGAAATATTCCGTCAAAAGAAAGAAATGAGTAGTTTTGTGTTATAAATATCAGCATAATACAGATAAACCCTATATTATGCAGATAACTATTAGTTTAATGATAGATACGACTGCTTATGAAAGATTTTTACGAATACTCTACTCCCGAATTGGTACGTATGTTAGGTGAACGCTTCAAGGAATATAGAATGCGATGCGATCTGACTCAAAAAGAAGTATCGGAACTATCTGGTGTTGGCCTTACTACTATACACAAGTTCGAGAATGGTACAGCTGGAAATATTTCATTGTCAACATTCATTCTATTACTGAAAGTGATTGGACAAATCAACTATTTAGATGACTTACTACCAGAGTTACCCCCATCACCTTATCTTATGCGAAGAAATGAAAAGAAAGCACAACGTATAAGACATAAAATTTTGAAAAAATAGGATGGATTTATGGTTATAATCAGCCAAATCGCCTAAATAAAGTGAGATTTGGCTAGATATGATAAAAAAACAGATGAAAATCGAAGAAGCTATACTTTATTGCCTCGCAACTCAGAACCGACGAACGAGTGAGAGCAAAATCAAGCTTGCTTGTATTTTGCCGAGCGAGGAGGAGGAAGACGAAGTCAACCGAGGGATGCGAACGGAACAGATAGCGGAAATGATTAACCGCCAACGACTGCACATTCGCAAGGATGGACAACCCGTTACAGCCAATCAAGTTTATGCGGTAATTTGTCGCAATCCCGACACTTTCACAAAGGCAGAAGGACGGATTATGTTGATGATATAATAGATAATTATGCTAGCATATACGTGAAAATTTCACCGATTACGTCAACTAACTGCTGGACGACTTCACTCTTAATAGGGGTGTTATTGTTATTGTAAAAGGAAAACACTATTCAGTAAGGGAGAAAAAAGTGAGTTGTGGAAGATAGACACTCACTTAATAGCTTCTAAAGAGGCAAAGCCTCTCTTTTCTTTTCCCTTCTTTTAAACTTTACTTTAATCAACGTATATATATGTACGGCTATAAAGTAAAGTGTTTATTAATGAGGGGAACTCCTAAAAATGCGCTATTGCTTGTGGAAATCTATCAAAAATCACCACATTTCCACAACGGATAAGCTACTTTTTAAATTTGTACTTAATAAAACGATGAAGTGCAACTATGTAAAAATGTTGACTCTTCTTATCATAATGCGTCATGTTAACAATATCGTACAATACTGATTAATAGGGTTATAATACGTAGTATTGAAAATAAAACTCTGCGAAATCCTATTTTTAAAGACACTTTTCGCTGAGTTTTGAGAAATTTTATATAGCTTTGCATACTACTAAAAGTAACTTTCGTGGAAACGAATTTCGGTGTACACATGGACAAATCTTCCATCGTGTGCAGACATTTCGGCAAGAACAACCAATGCATCCGAATACGTTGTCCTTTCTTTCCCAAGCATCAGTAATGACTAATATTTAATTGCACTTTATGAGAGTATTGATTTTATGCACAGGCAATAGTTGCCGTAGTCAGATGGCACACGGATTCCTTCAGTCTTTCAGTCGTTACTTTGAAGTGCATTCTGCTGGGACTAAACCGGCCGAAAGGGTGAATCCTAAAGCCATTGAAGTGATGAAGGAAGTGGGTATTGACCTATCCAGCCATAGACCCAAAAGTGTAGAAATATATCTCAACGATGAGTGGGATTATGTGATAACCGTCTGCGGTGGAGCCAATGAGAGTTGCCCCAACTTCATAGGCAAAGTAGGCAAGCGACTACACATTGGTTTTGACGATCCTTCAGATGCAACGGGTACGGATGAATTTGTGATGAACGAATTTCGCAGAGTGAGGGACGAAATCCAAGCGAAGTTTAAGGAAATCTTCTTATAAGATAATATGCAACCACCGAAGATGGAATGCTCCACCCCAGAAGAAAGGCGAGCCTACGTCCTCGAAGACTGGAAGTGCCTGCACGATTGCGAGGCGTGTGGCAAGTGTCGTATCCTGAAAGGTCGGGATGCCGAAATCCTTTATGCTGACTACATTGAGGGTAAGCGAAGTTATATGGATATTACATTGGAGATTAGAAATCGTTCGATCAGATAGCTATGTCCATTTGTTGCTATATGACACCCATGAGTTGATAAAAACAGTTTGATACCTTCGGAAATCGCTCTAAAATCAAAGGATTTCCGAAGGTTTCAGCGTGCTTTTCGATCTAATTAGATGAATCTTTTCTTTTCTCCTTGATTTTGATATGAGCTATAGAAATAAGAAAGCATTCTATAAGGTGACAATACCGAATTATTTGCAATATTCCGGTATTACAAATATTGTTCTTGCAATGAATATCAAAAAGAGATGTAATATGCTTATGGTTAGGTTGATATATATGTAATTTATAGTGTAGGACGAAGCTTATAGGTGAAATTTACGACTGTTTATACCGATTTATTTGCAATATTTCGGTATTCCATTAGCCAGCATTGGAAGTGTTACTCTTAATTCAGATTATTAAGTGTATAATACTGATAAAACAATATAAATATGCGAGAATCTGCTATATTTAGAGAATTAATTACTATCTTTGCATTGGAAGTCAAATTGTCGTGTATGAAACTTAATAGAATTAAGACTGTTTTAGTGGAAAAAGATATGTCCCAAACAAAATTGGCAAATGAGTTGGGAATGAGTTTTAGCACAATAAATGCCTATTGTTGCAATAGGCAGCAGCCATCCTTGGAATTGCTTTATAAAATATCTGAAATATTGTCAGTTAGTGTAAGAGAACTTTTGTTTGACAACAAGAAAACAGTATAGCTTATGGATAAGAATCTGAAAGATATAACATATTTCATTTCGTTCTGTATTGAACAATACATGAATGAAAAAGGTATAAACGAGGATGAAGTTATCTCGATATTCTCAGAGTATGGTGTTTTTGATTATTTGAAAGATTATTTTGATGTTCTCCACACTCAAAGTAGACAATGGCTTGTTGCGGATATTGAGGAATTTATAAACGATAGAAAAAAATAAGCATATGATTCTTTATCACGGAAGTATAGAAATTGTTGATAATCCAGAGATTCGTATCCCAAGCAGGTCTTTGGATTATGGTTCAGGGTTTTATACAACAACATCTTTTAAACAAGCTGAAGATTGGGTTAAACGGAAATTGAATACAAACATTCACACTGGTTACGTCAACGTGTATGAATTTGACGAGAATATGATTGAGGGTCTTAAATCTTTGCTTTTTGAATCACCCACTGAAGAATGGGTTGATTTTGTGATGGATAACCGTACTAACAAAGATTTCAATCACGATTTTGATATTGTATATGGTCCGGTTGCCAATGATAAAGTATATGCCGCTTTTGCACTCTATGAAGGAGGTATTATCGATAAGCAGAATCTAATCTCTGAATTAAGAGCATACAAGTTAGTAGATCAATATCTATTTCATACAGACAAGGCTTTAAAGGCCTTAAAATTCATCGAAGCTAAGGAGGTCACATTATGATAGGCGAAATTAACCAAGGCAATCTACACTTACTATTACCTTCAAAGGTAAGCTGGTTGGCAAGCATGCTTGTTGAGTATAAGGGATTGAGCATTGTTGATGCCATTAAAAAGGTCTATGCTTCTAATTTGTACAAAAAACTTAAGATTGAAAGTACAAAGACATGGCATTTAGGGCCAGTTGCATTGTATCAAGAATTAGAATCAGAACTCACATAAACTTTTTTATATACTCTGTATATAACCCATTATCAGGCAATTTACCTCTTGAAAATTGTGCGAGTATGCTTTGATAAATTGAAGAAAAAAGCATTACCTTTGCAGTCCATTTAGGTATAATCTGTAAAAAGTTAAAGATGCAGCAAAATAGAATAAACATATTAGTAACCACTCTTGATCGAGGCACAAAATGCTTTGAGGGTATGCTGTATGCTACTATTTCGTGCATTGAACCAACAGCCTCTATTGGGAATACTATCCAACTGAAACATACACGAACCTGGATATTATAGATGCAGATATCCTAGTTACGAAGAATAGACAAGAATCGTTGGAAAGTCCCTACCAAGCTTTTCAACGATTCTTTGTTTATGCCCATTGGTGACGTCTTCCTCTCCGTCTATTCCGTCCAATGGAAATCAACAAACTTTATTATTAACCACGCAGTGATGCGTACAAAAGAAGAAGAGATTATGAATTACAAATTTGACGGAGCAAAGGTGTATTTTACATCAGATACACATTTCAATCATGCAAACATCATCGGTTTTTGCAGTCGTCCGTTCAAGAATGTGAATGAAATGAACGAAGCCCTTATTGCGAACTGGAATCGTGTAGTAGGAGTGGACGATATAGTCTTTCATCTAGGTGACTTTTGTTTAGGTGGCTCTGCAGAATGGACAAATGTACTGAACAGATTGAATGGGAAAATCTACCTTATTGTCGGGAACCATGACATGAAGAATCTCAGGCAAAGCTATTACGATAGATTTGAAGAGATTGTAATGCAGAAGCATATAGAGATTGGTAAGCAGAAGATTTATCTGAACCATTGTCCATTCTTGTGCTATGGTGGAGCTTATAAAAATACTTGGCAACTGTTTGGACACGTTCACACCAGCAAGAATAATACAGGTAAAGATGCATCCCGATTGAATATGCTATTCCCTACACAATACGATGTAGGCGTTGACAATAACAACTTTACACCTGTTTCTTTTGACCAGGTCAAGGCGATAATACAGAAGCAGGTTGAACAATTTAACAAGAATAACAGAAATGGGAACTAATGATAGACAGATAATATTTAACAGGCAATTCTTCATTGATTTGGCAAAAGATGCCGAATTAAACGTCTCGCATATTAGAGAATTATCCGAAGTAGAGAATCATGAAATAGTTGTTGGCGACAAGTTGCTTGATATGCTTGTTGAAGTACAGTCCCAATTTGAACGATTGGAAGCTATGGGTGATGACGACTTCAGAGCATTTCACATAGAGATTCCTCGCGCTACTCTTGATGAATGGGGAAACTGCGAACAGGAAATCGCTGATGGTGAGTATAAAAACCGAGAGGAGTATATTGAAGATTGGAAATCATATAACCCAATGGAAACTTATTGGTTCCATGTAAGTGTTGCGAGATACAATGAATATCGTTCCTTGATTTTTAACAACAAGAAACTTCGACATTTTGTAATCACCAACCGATCATCGTATGCATTACGAGAATCCGGCTTTCAAAATGGCCAATGGTATGAGGATTGTTTGACAAAGATATTTTCATACTTGAAGATCTTGATTGATGCCATAGTGTCTAATCCTGATGGTTATAATGAATATGTAGCAAACAATCTCCCTTATCAGTTGCGATATGGTCGCATCGCTCGAAAAGATTTCAATAGGATTGACCCTCGTTTCAAGATAGAAGTTGAAGATAGGGAGTGGGCAATAAAAGCATTGGAAGCCTCTGTACGAAATGAAATAGCAGAACCTTTAAGCACAATGACCATCAGACAATACTGCAAGTATTTTCGTATAGGTCATGAAGCGTATTCACGCTATTTTCAAAAGGTGTCTCCAAGGTATACCAAGAGTATAATTCTGGAAGATATACCAGATGAACTGTATGATGTGGCATATTACAATAAGGCGGAATTTAAGCAAATAGATGATAAATACAATCTCGACAGTGAGGCCGATTTTAAGAAGTTCGCAAGAGACCACTATGGAGAATTGGGCTTTTCACGTCTGAATATTTGTGCATCCAACTTTCAAAGAAAAGGTTGGGTAATAGATGTGTATAATAGCTATTCTGCTAACGTTGATGTTGCAATAGATGTTGCGACTGCTATATATAAGTCTGGTGCACCATTGGATATATCTGATGCAGAAAAGTTGTTGAAAATACTCAATGAGGAAGATTATGTTGGCCTTTTGCCACGTACTTTCCATGACTACATGAATCACCACGATGAGGGAACAGTTTATGAATTGCCATGGGAGTACCAACTTAGTGATAAGTCAGAATCTCTGCTTACAAAAGCTCAATATGATGAAATAATCTCTCTGGCCGAGTGGGATGAAATAGAAAAAGTTAAAGTTAAAAAGTAACGAATAAAATTATGAAGATACAATACGCATCTGATATACATTTGGAGTTGTCGGATAATTCAAGATTTATAAAGAGTATGCCATTTGAGGTGGCTGGAGATGTTCTGGTCTTTGCTGGTGACACTGGCTATCTACGGGATAGAACATTACCGAACTTGAAGTTTTGGAAATGGGCATCAGCAAACTATCGTGAGGTGTTGTTGGTACCAGGCAACCATGAGTTCTATGGAAATGGTGATGTGTTGGCTTATGGCGACAGTTGGAGTTGGGAGATCCTTCCCAACGTGCACTACCATCAGAATAAGGTGGTACGCATTGAAGATACAGACTTCATTCTTTCAACTTTGTGGTCACACATATCACCTCAAGATGAATATTTTGTCAGTCGTGGTATGAACGACTTCAGACAGATTCTATATGGTGGGCGCAGATTTACCACCGATGATTTCAATATCGAGCACCAGAAATGTTTGGCATTTATCAAGCAAAGTGTTTCAGAAAGTGATGCCAAGCACATAGTGGTGGTTACCCACCACCTCCCTACATTAGAGGTTGTCGCACCCCAGCACAAAGGAAGCCTGTTGAACAGTGCCTTTGCAACCGAACTGGGTGATTTTATTGCCGACAGCCGAATAGATGTATGGATATTTGGCCATTCACATGCCAACATTGATGCAACTATCGGGAACACTCGCATTGTCAGCAATCAGATGGGATATGTGTACTATGGTGAGCATCTGCAGGATTTTAAGGGCGATAAGTTTATTGAACTATGATTCTATGTACATATATAATTATGTAAGTATATAACTAAAAGGGAGTAGTGTTGTAAGCACTGCTCCTTTATTTTTCAGTGTGAATTTAAAATTACAGGACATATCAACTTTCTTTATACATTCCTGGGCGTCTGAATTTGGCTTCTTCTTTTATCCTTTGGTTTAACTCAGAATCTGGTGGAATAATCTCATACTCGAATGCTTTCTCAAAAGCTCGCCTGCCTGCCTCAGTCATCAGTCCTCTATCTTCAAGATCCACGCATCTGTCCATGTTCAGCGGATTCCAATGACTTTTTGCTCGGCGAGGAGAGAGGCGTTGAGCTAACTGACCATCGGGCAACCGCTTCAATGTAGAGTCAATCCAACCGAAACAAAGAGCCTCTTCCACCACTTCAATGTATGGAATAGCAGGCCATTCGGGTGGGCGCTTACTACGATAAGTCACCACCCAACAACACTTCTCTATGTTGTGGTCCTCTTTGAGCCATTGCCGAAGCTCAGAACGATTCCCAAAGTGTAGTAGATTTATAACTTCCATGACTTTAATCATTATAAAACTCTTATGTAAAGTTACGAAAAATACGAGAATTGGACAAATTTCATTCAATTTATTCGTTGTTTTACCGTTGATTTAATATATTTGCGTATAAATTAAATGCATTAGATCGTTATGACCAATCTTAATAGATTAAAAGTTGTACTTGTAGAACAAGGTAAAACCGGAAAATGGCTTGCTGGAGAGATAGGTAAATCTACATGCACAGTCAGCAAGTGGTGCAGCAATACTGTTCAACCAGATCTTAAAACGCTAAATGATATAGCCAATATCTTACAAGTGGATGTGAAAGACTTAATCGTAAGCAATAGCAAACCATAAAGATATACCATTATGGATGTGAACAAGAAAGAACTAAAAGAGCAAGAGATTCGTACTCTGTTCATTACTCCCGCACTTCAGAAAAAAGGATGGGAAGTTTGTAAGAACATGCGTGAGGAATATTACTTCACAGATGGTCGTGTGCTTGTTTTAGGAAGCCAACATTCCGTAGCTGAGGGTAAAAAGGCTGATTATCTATTATATCATAAAGGAAAACCTATAGCTGTTGTTGAAGCCAAGGATAATAAACATGCCGTGGGTGCAGGCATGCAACAAGCAATAGATTATGCGTTAATTCTTGATTTAAAGTTTGCATACTCGAGTAATGGAGATGCCTTTTTGGAACACGATTTTATAACAGGCAAGGAAACAGAACTGTCACTTGATGATTTTCCTACCGAAGAAGAATTGTATAATCGCTATCTCGCATCGAAGAATTATACCCAAGAAGAGTTGAAAATCGTTGAGACTCCATTCTATTATGATGCACACAGCCATGAGCCTAGATATTATCAGCGTATTGCAGTTGATAGAACTGTAGAAGCGATAGCAAAAGGACAGCAACGCGTTCTTGTTGTGATGGCTACAGGAACAGGTAAAACATTTACAGCATTTCAGATAATACACAGACTCCATAAATGTGGAGCAAAAAAGAAGATACTTTATCTTGCAGACCGTAATATATTAATAGATCAAACTATGGTTCAGGACTTCAAACCTTTTAAGAAGTTCATGACTAAGATTACATCTGTAGGTGAAGGGGAGGATAAAATTGATTCTTCTTACGAAGTTTACATGGCTCTCTATCATCAATTGGTTGGTAAGGAAGGTAAACCAGACCCATTTTTGGAAGTTCAACCAGGCTTCTTTGATTTGATTATCGTAGATGAGTGTCATAGAGGTAGTGCTAAAGACGATTCAGCATGGCGAAAGGTATTAGAATACTTTAGCTCAGCAGCTCAGATAGGTATGACAGCAACGCCCAAAGCAGATGAAGGGGCAAATAACCTTGATTACTTTGGAGAACCAGTCTATACTTATTCGCTTCTTCAAGGTATCAATGATGGCTTCTTGGCTCCATATCGAGTTACAGCCGATTTTATCAATGTTGATTTGCAAGGATGGACACCCGAAGAAGGTGAAAGAGATTTGCTTGGACAAGAAATTGAGCAGAAACTATATCAAAGACAAAACATTGGTCGTGACATAGCCATCAAATTAAGACGGCAGATTGTAGCGAAGAGAATAACCGATATGTTACATGATATAGGCCGTATGACAAAAACAATTGTTTTCTGTTCTGACATTGAGGAAGCTGCAGAAATGAGGACACTCTTGATTAACATGAACAGTGACCTCTGCAAGAAATCGCCTTACTATGTAACTCGAATCGTAGGAGAAGACAAGGAGGGTAAGAAACAATTGGATAATTTTATCAGTGTCGATGAGCCTTATCCTGTGATTGTGACTACATCTGAACTGCTTTCTACGGGTGTTGACTGCAAAACATGTGGTTTGATTGTCATAGATAAAGAAATTGGTTCTATGACAGAATTCAAGCAAATCATTGGTAGAGGTACAAGATTAAGAAAAGATAAAGGAAAATGGCATTTGGAGATTCTTGATTTCCGCAATGCTACAGCAAAGTTTAAAGATCCTGCGTTTGACGGAGACCCAGAACCTCCCCAAAAGAAAAAAGGGTCAAAACCATATAATATTGTAGACACACCACCAACAGTCGTGTCTGAGCCTCACGAGAAATATATTATTAAAGGTCATGATATTCGTATAGCTCATGAAATAGTATCTGTATTAGGTGAAGATGGCAAGACTATGAGAACGGAGAGTGTTCAATCATTTGCACGAACTCAACTACTTCGTCATTACAAGAGTTTGGATGACTTTATTCAAACTTGGACAGAAGCAGAACGAAAACAAGCCATAATGGACGAGTTAAAAGAGTATTCAATCCTAATAGATGCTGTTCGTGAATCAAATCCTGCCTTGAAGGATGCAGATATTTTTGACGTGATATGTCACGTGGCTTTTGACCAAAAACCATTGACTCGAAAAGAACGAGCCAATAATGTAAAAAAACGTAATTATTTTGGTAAATATGAAGGTAAGGCTCGCGAAGTGCTTGAGGCTTTGCTCGATAAATATGCGGAGAATGGAATCTTGGACTTTGAGAAAGCAAATATTCTAGAGATACCTCCATTCAACAGTATTGGAAAGCCTACAAAAATTATAAAACTATTTGGCGGCATTATAGGCTACGAGAAAGCTGTTAGAGAACTTGAATATCAGATTTATAAATCAGCATAGGGATTATGGCAGTAAATAATATCATAAAGCGAATCCAGAATATCATGCGACAAGACGCAGGTATTAACGGTGATGCACAACGTATTGAACAAATGACATGGATGTTCTTCTTGAAAGTTTACGACACTCAAGAAGAAACATGGGAGTATAAAGCTTCAAGAGAAGGAAAAGAATATCAATCTATCATTCCTGAGGATTTAAGATGGCGAAATTGGGCGATTGATGATAAGGATGGTGAGGCATTAACTGGTGAAGCCTTGCTCTCCTTTGTCAATGAGAAGTTATTCCCAACCTTAAAAAATCTGCCAGTAGATGCCAATACACCTAGAGGTAAAAGTATTGTTCAAGAAACTTTTGCAGACTTGAACCAGTACATGAAGAACGGAACACTCCTTCGTCAAGTAATCAATATTGTAAATGAAATTGAATTTGATGATGCTGATGATCGACATACTTTTGGAGATATATACGAAGGTATCCTTAAAGACCTTCAATCTGCCGGAAATGCTGGTGAATTTTATACACCACGTGCTTTAACTGACTTTATTGTGATGATGCTTGACCCCAAGTTGGGTGAGAGCTTTGGTGATTTTACAAGTGGAACTGGAGGCTTCTTGACATCAGCACTCAACTATATGGCTAAGAGTATACGCTCAGCTGAGGATGGAGAGAAACTACAAAAGGCTGTTGTGGGACAAGAATGGAAACCTTTGCCATATCTTTTAAGTATAACAAACCTTTTGCTTCATGATATAGAAGCTCCCAATATAACAAATTGTGATTCTCTTGGTACCAATGTGAGTGATTTCAAGGAATCGGATAAGGTTGATGTTATTGGTATGAATCCTCCATATGGTGGAAGTACTGAAGATAGTGTTAAAAGCAATTTCCCATTACAGTACCGTTCAAGCGAAACTGCCGACTTATTTATTGCCCTAATTATGTACCGTCTAAAAGCTGGTGGTCGATGTGGTGTAATTATTCCTGATGGTTTCTTGTTTGGAACTGATGGTGCAAAATTGGCATTGAAAGAGAATCTGCTACGTAAGTTTAATCTTCATACGATTATACGTTTGCCTGGTTCTATATTTGCTCCTTATACTTCAATCGCCACAAACATTCTATTCTTTAACAACGAAGCTGCCGAGGGATGTGAAGAAGGATTCAAAACGAAAGAGACATGGTTCTATCGCCTTGATATGCCTGACGGGTATAAACACTTCTCTAAGACCAAACCAATGAAAGTGGAACATACTCAGCCAATTCAGGACTGGTGGAATGACAGAAAAGAGATTGTTGGCGAAGAATTAGGAGACAAGAGTCGTGTGTTTACAGCACAGCAATTGCTTGATTTAGACTGTAATTTCGACCAATGTAAGTTCCCTAAAGAGGAAGAAGAAATTTTACCACCAGCAGAACTTTTGAGACAATATTTTGAAAAACGTGCAGCGCTTGATCACGAAATAGATAAAACACTCGCTGAGATTCAAAAAATTTTAGGGATAGATGTTAAGTCGGTTAACTAACTGTAATTGAATATGAAGGATTTAACAATCTCAAATATAGAAAGGCAAAATGTCCTTAATAATCGTTTTGCTGTTAGCAAGATGCAGGAGCACCTTGATATTGAAGGAATGCTCTTTGAGGGAGAATATCGTTTTACAAAAAAAATGGTAGCTGACTTTTATGAAATAGAAGAACGAACCATAGAGCGATACTTAGAGAAATATTCAGAAGAATTATCAGCAAATGGATATGTTTTATGTAAGGGTAAACGCCTGAAAGAGTTGAAATTACAATTTGCTCACGTCATAAATGTCGGGAGCAAAACAACTCAACTTGGACTATTTAACTTCCGTTCTTTCTTGAATATGGGCATGCTTCTTACAGAGAGTGAGCAAGCAAAGAAAATCAGAAGTTTAATTCTTGATTTTGTGATAGCTACCATAAACGAAAAGACAGGTGGCGGTACAAAGTACATTAACAGAAGGGATGTAAATTATTTGCCAGCAGCTATAACAGAAGAGAACTATCGTAAGAATCTTACGTCTGCCATAAACCAGTATGTTGATGGACACCAAACATATAAATATGCTCAGATAACAGACTTTATATATAAGGCTGTATTTAAGGAGAATGCAAAAGAATACAGGGAGGTGTTACGCTTAGATTCAAAAGATAATGTTAGACACACCTTGTATGCTGAAGTATTATTGGTTATCTCTTCATTTGAGAATGGTGTAGGTGCAGCTATATGTGAACGTTTTAAGGATAATGGAGGCAGAATGCTTAGCCTTGAAGAGGTCGAAAGAATTGTAAATGAACTGGCAGAACATCCTATGCAGAAACCATACTTGAATGATGCAAGGACAAAAATGGCATCGAGAGATTTTAGTTTCAGAGAAGCATATCACGGCAATATAGCAGAATATCTTCAAGCAGTTACCCCAGAAGAATTTGAACGATTCATCGGAGACCAGTCTATTGATTTTGACCATATCTTAGCAGAGAATAAAGATGTGCTTAAACGGTTAAAACAAGCTGAAGATGAATAAGGATATTGTTTACATAGATTATGACGAAGCTCTATGCGTCTATGGTAAGATGATAGATGCCAGTGAAGGAGGATTCGAAGGAGTCCGTGATGAAGGAGGTATTCGTGCTACTCTTGATTTTGTGCAAAATGATTTGTACTATCCGACATTCGTTGATAAATTGACCTATCTGATGTACAGATTTTGTTCTGGACATTTCTTTAATGATGGAAACAAGCGTATTGCATTGACTTTGGGCACATACTTTTTGCATAAGAACAATTATTATTGGCATGCTTGTACTTGCATGAGAGCTTTGGAGTCTATCATCTACCATGTAGCTGCATCTAATATAGACCAGGACTTATTATTGCGTATTATTGATAGTTTTATGTCTGGTAAAGATTACGATGAAGAGTTGAAAATCGACATTGCCAATGCCATGAGTAAGGGTAAGTTAGGAATTGAAGGAGAAGATTATGATGAAGAATAGATTTATCCAATATGTGTTATTTTTCATAACAATGTTGTTTTCTGTACCAACATTAGCACAGACTGTTGGCTATACACATAAGCCATTAGCAGCGGAAGGTTGTAGTATGAACTATAGCATAACCAAACAAGAAGGAAAATTTTATATAATTGTGACAGTAAAATCAGATAGGCTTCTTTTCCTTCAACAATCTACGTTTTGGTTAAAAACCTTTGAAGATGATGTGATTAAACTAAAAGGTAGTTCTATTGGCAATGGTTCAGAATCTTTAGGTATAGTATCAGGTAACATAGTTATACCCGTAACTGAAATTAGCTCTACGGCTCAATTTGAGATTTCTGAAGAACAGCTTGCCTTATTGAACAAAGGAATTTCAAAGGTGAGATTATCAACTACCCCAATAGAGCATGAAAAGAACTTCAAGAAGGATAAAATTGGGAAGAAACTTCATCAGTTTTATTTGAGAAAGAAAAATCAAGATGATTCATTCTAATTTATAACAGTTTTCATATGAATGGGAAACAATTAAAGAACAGCATACTACAATGGGCGATACAGGGAAAACTTGTACCGCAGGATCCTAATGACGAGCCCGCATCAGTTCTGCTTGAGCGTATTCGTGAGGAGAAAACACGCCTTGTAAAGGAGAAGAAAATCAAGAAAGATAAGAATGAATCAATCATTTTCCGTGGTGACGATAATTCCCATTATGAGAAGTTTGCCGACGGAACGGTGAAATGTATTGATGATGAAATACCATTTGAGATACCTCAGAGTTGGTGTTGGGTGAGACTAGGCGATATTTGTAGTTATCTACATAGAGGTAAGTCTCCTCAATATGGAGAGCACAAAATACTCCCGATTATAGCTCAAAAATGTAATCAATGGGATATGATTTATACTGATAGATGCTTGTTCTCAGCAATAGATTCTATCAATAAATATAAGGAGGAACAATTCCTTCAGATTGGTGATGTTATTATAAATTCAACTGGGGGCGGAACAGTTGGAAGAACTGGCTATGTGGATTCATATGTATTTGAACAATTCTCAAAGTATGTTGCAGATTCGCATGTAACGGTCGTAAGGCCCTTCCCTTTGATGATTCAAAAATACATATATTACTTTTTGTTATCACCACAAATCCAGGTTGGATTAGAAGATAGATGTTCTGGTAGCACAAATCAAATCGAACTGGGCACGAGTACCATATACAACTATCTGACACCAATTCCACCTATTAAAGAACAAGTAAGAATTGTTGAGAAAATTCAAGAGGTATTGCCTATTGTTGATAATTTTGGAAAGACACAAGTTGCATTAGACAAACTAAACACCGAGATTTTCGAAAAACTCAAGAAGTCTGTTATACAGGAGGCAATTCAGGGCAAACTTGTTCCACAGGATCCAAATGATGAGCCTGCTTCGGTGTTGCTTGAACGCATCAAAGAAGAGAAGACTAAACTCTTCAAGGAGGGCAAGTTAAAGAAAAAAGACCTTGTGGATTCTGTTATCTTCAAAGGTGATGATAACAAGTATTACGAGAAGGTAGGCTCCGAAGTTACTTGTATTGACGATGAAATCCCATTCGAGATCCCTGACAGTTGGGCCTGGATTCGTCTTGGAAACATATTCCAGCACAATACCGGTAAGGCACTTAACGGCTCGAATCAGAAAGGAGTATTCTACGACTACATCACTACATCAAATTTGTACTGGAATAGCTTCGTATTAGGGAAACTTCGTTCGATGCCATTTACAGATGATGAACTGGATAAATGTACAGTTAAGAAGGGAGACTTGTTAGTCTGCGAAGGTGGAGATATAGGTCGTAGTGCCATATGGAATTATGACTATGATATTAGAATACAGAACCACATTCATAGATTAAGAGCATATACTCCAATATGCACCATGTTTGTTTATTATACATTATACCTATACAAACACACTGGACTAATCGGTGGTAAGGGAATCGGAATACAAGGCCTATCGTCAAATGCCTTGCACAAACTGCTATTGCCTCTGCCATCAATCGCAGAACAGAAACGAATTGTAGATAAAGTAGAATTCGTAATAGCAAGTATTATGAGACGATAAATGGCGTAGCGGAGTGCATAGAAGAGGAAATTCCTTACAACTTACCTTCAAATTGGGCCTGGACGAGGTTAGGAAATGTTGCTAAAATGACTATCGGAAAGACTCCTGCAAGAGGAGATCAAAGATTCTGGTCTAATGGTGAATATTCTTGGGTGTCCATTTCTGATATGAAAGATTTAGGTGTAATATCCGTGAGTAAGGAGCGTATAAGTGCTATTGCTGCCAAAGAATTAATGGGAAATATAAGTCCAAAAGGTTCCCTTTTGATGAGCTTTAAGTTAACCGTCGGAAGAACATCTTTGCTTGATATTGATGCATACCATAATGAGGCGATAATAACTATTCAGCCTTTTATTGATGAACAACACTCTTTGAGGGACTACTTGTTCCGAACATTGCCACTACTTTCCACATCTGGCGATAGTAAGGACGCAATAAAAGGAAAGACTTTGAACTCGCAAAGTCTCTCCAAATTACTAATCCCTTTGGCACCGCTTAATGAACAAAAGCGCATTACCAAGGAGTTGCTAAAGTTTGACGATGTGTGTAGATAATTGCTCCACAGATTCTACGATTCTAATCTGCTCCTCATAAGGAGGAATACCTATAAGCAGATTATAAAATATCTCTTTGTTTAGGTGCGGTATAGCCGCACCTTTTTTGGAATTGCGTAGTTCGTCCTTGTAATAGCGTATAAATGCCAATATGTATGGTAGATATAGGCATCTACTAATCCATAGTTGTTTGAAAGTACTGCCCATATAACCGTCGATAGGCACCGTGAAAACCTCGCCTGAGTTCTCACCATCAACAAGGATTATGTTGCCTCCTTTCTTAACAAACTTTCCTTGTAGTAACAGTGTGGCTGAAGCTTTACCTCGCAGATATTTTGCATCCAAACATACTTGGGGGCCAGTTTTCTTCACACCATCTGACAGAAGACAGATAGAATGTAATCGCATAACTTCCCAACTGTCAGGATAGTCAAAAACAGATTCGATAGGAGTTGTTATTCCATTTATCGTCTCATAATACTTGCTATTACGAATTCAAGTTTCTCAACGATACGGTATTGTTCTTGAATTGGAGGGATCGGTATTAAATGGTGAATCAACTTCTCTCGGGAAATATTCGGCTGTGCTCCTCCTTCTCCCTTTTTGATAAACGCATCTTTGCTTGCTATCAAAAAATGGAAGAGATATTTATTGTATATCTGATACGGTGTACATCCACAACATGCTTGATTTGTTGTTATTTCTCTACCTGCGATTGCTACTTTGCCGATAGTTGCTCCGTACATCGCGATAAGCACATCTCCAATCTTATTTAGTCTTAATGAGCATTCTTGTAAAGCCTTATCTGTTATTTTTTCCTCAGAATCATATACAATGCCATTATTCAACTCACCAGTTTTAAGCCATAATATATCACCTCCGTAGTATGCAGGGTTGCCTCTTTGAGGGGTTGAACCTGAACCCCAATCACCGATCGCACCCATACGAGTCCATTGCCAATTCAATGGTATTTCAAAAGGTATTTCATCATCAATACATGTTACTTCTGAACCTATCTTCTCGTAATACTTGTTATCATCACCTTTGAAGATAACAGAATCCACCAAATCTTTCTTCTTTAACTTACCTTCCTTGAAGAGTTTAGCCTTTTCCTCTTTTATGCGTTCAAGCAGTACTGAGGCTGGCTCATCATTTGGATCTTGTGGTACAAGTTTGCCTTGAATTGCCTCCTGCAAGACTGATTTCTTGAGTTTGTCAAATATATCAGCATTGAGCTTATCCAAAGCCTCCTGTGACTTCTCGTACTTGTCAGCAATAGGCATTATTTCTTCGATTCGTGACACAATAGAGATTTGCTCGTTTATTGGAGGAAGTGGAATGAGCGTAGTAAGTATGCGCTCAATAGCTAACTTCGGCTGAGCCATTTGTTTAGTTTTTTCACTAAATTGTGATTGAACAAACTGAGATGATATTCCATAAACAAGAAACATCTTATCAATAAGGATATTGGTCAGCTTAACAGCATTCTCTGTTAGATTCATCCCATCGAACATTTCAGGGACAATACCTACAGAGCCGATTGTACCAGCTATTGTTAAATAGAGATCGTCCTTGCCGATAGTATAGTTTTTTATTTTTTCATATACCGAGTCGCTAATATACTTAAGATTATTGGTGACCAGGGTGTGATTCTTCATTTCAGTTACTCGAATGTATATATGAGAGGTGGGTCCCGGGGCAAAAGAATCGCCTAATGGAATTCTTTTACCGCCTTTAACTGTAAGTACCTGGGCCAATCTCACCCAACACCAACTCTGAGGTATCTCAAAGGGTATTTCATCATCAATACATTTCATCGTTCCGTCGGCAAACTTCTCATAATGGGAATTGGCAGAATCAGAGAGTCATCATAATTTATTAAGAGACAACTTTTTGTTTAACTAAAATGTAATTTATTATGGTGAAGAATTTTGAGCTTTTCCTCCGACAAGAGTAAAGCCAAGCCTTTGTCTTGATTGAAATCAGAGTGGAACACAGAACGTTTC
>OLVU01001055.1_pt1 | contig 20223 bp, 20 predicted proteins | sample 1673321 | NCBI WGS metagenome assembly OLVU01 (sample SAMEA3178942, study PRJEB25190) | human gut metagenome | biome: human gut; feature: human-associated habitat; material: faeces | place: Austria | collected 2013 | reverse complement strand
ATGGATTGTTAGCTAATTCCGAAATATGATTCTTTAGAGAATCTGAAACTTGATTAATATAATTGCTCATATGCGTTACCTCCTTGCAATCAAGATGTTCTTAATTACAAGGGCCGCTTTCGCTACCTCATTATCATTCAATAGCGAAAGCGGCCGCACATTTCGAATCATATGTCAAGCATTTATTACAAAATAAAAAGACCCTAGCATCATTTCTGATGCTAAGATCTTGATTGGTCATCTTAACTTAATGACATTGCTCCAAAGAGTCCCTTTTGATGTGTAATGACCATATTTACTTTTACTGTAACAGAGAAAGTACACCCTGATTAGACTGATTAGCCTGTGCGAGCATAGACTGTCCAGCCTGTGCAAGAATGTTGTTCTTGCTGTAGTTTACCATCTCTTTTGCCATATCTGTATCACGGATACGAGACTCAGCAGAAGATGTATTCTCGGAAATGTTATCCAGATTGTCGATGGTGTGCTCTAATCTGTTCTGTACAGCACCGAGTGAAGATCTCTGTGCTGATACTTTTGCTACTGCATCTGAAATAGCGTCAATTGCATAAGTAGCTGCAATACCTGTCTTATCAGTTACATTTAATCCCTTAATACCAAGGCTTGCAGAATCCATAGAATCAATATTTACATTGATTTTATTTGTCATATCTGCATCTGCACCTACATGAAGATTGAAAGCCAAACTGTCATTAACTGTTGTAGTACCCAGTTTTAAAACAAATGAATTACTTGCACCTGCATATGCAGTAGTTCCATCCGTTGTTGCCACAGATGATGTTGTTGCCCCAATATTACTTGCCTTAACAATTTCAGCAGCCTCTTTTTTATATGCCTGTGTAGCTGTAATTACAGATGAATCTACAGATGATACACCTGCTGTTGCATCTGCTGCTGCCATTGCATACATTTCTTTTCCATTTACTGTCACTCTAGAATCATCTGTGATCAATGACTGAATATTAGCAATTGTTACTGCTGTATTCGCCGTATCAGCACCTGCATCATTCTTAAATTTTGATGTAGATGTTAAATTATTTGCTGCAAATGTTGTGTTTGCCGCATTTGCTCCATCAGCGGTTTTAATATACAGTTTGTTTCCATTTTCATCTGTAACATCTGTTCCACTAATTTTAAACGTTTGATCACCAATCTTGATTGTATTTTTGTCTTTAACAAGAGCCTTAATGTTTGTAACTGAATCTCCAATAGTATATTCTTTACCAGCAATTGACTGTTTATCACCAACATTAAGTTCTTTTAATGTAACAGTTGCAGTTGTATCATTTTGCGAAATTTTTGTTCCATCAAGACCTGCATCATGTGCATTCAAATACGAAGTTTTTGTTGCTCCTTCAGAATCACCCTTTAACAGGTAAATCTCATTGAACTTAGTCGTCTCAGCAACACGATCAATTTCTGTTGTGAGCTGATCTACTTCGTCCTGAATTGCACTTCTGTCATCCTGGGAATTTGTTCCATTTGCTGCCTGTGTTGCAAGCTCATTCATACGCTGTAACATGCTGTGAACTTCTGTTAAAGCACCTTCAGCGGTCTGTACAGAAGATACACCGTCCTGTGCATTGGAAGAAGCCTTATCCAGTCCACGGATCTGCTTTCTCATCTTCTCGGAAATGGTAAGTCCTGCTGCGTCATCTGCTGCACGGTTGATCTTGTAACCAGAAGATAACTTCTCGGTTGACTTAGCCTGTGCTCCGGATGTGATACCAAGCATTCTGTTTGCGTTTGCTGCCTGCATGTTGTGTTGTACTACCATACTCATAATAGAATCCTCCTTGAACTCCCGCTATGCGGGGTATTATGTGTTTTCCTCTGGAAATCCTTTTCCTAAGGTGTTCTTATTGCGTCACTTTGCAGTAACGCGTCACAAGCATCTTTTGATGCTTTGCGACCTTGTATCAAATAAGCGAAGCGTCCCGGGTGTGCCCCACCTATTACCAGAATTTAAAACAGATCAGGAGTTAAATTTATCTTTCAAACTCTCTGCATCTTTCTTTGCCTCTGCCTTCATCCGCTCGTTCCACAGAATCCTCTTAATTTCCTGCTGTGCCTCTCTGGAAATGCCCGGCTCTGCATAATAGGTTTCTCTCCTTCGTGCCGGATTTTCTTCCGTGGTACTTCTGGCAATATTGAGTTCTCTCGGGGCATCAATGAGCAGCCTTGCGTGATTACCCGAACCACCTACATAGACCACACGGATGTCATCCCCGATATTTACGTATTGTCCCTGTTTCAATGAAAGTTTCAGCATTTTTTACCTCCATGCACGCAAAACCTTTTCGCTACGTTTTGTATCTTTTATATCGTCAGTTCGCTACAGTTTGTTAACCTCTGTTTTTTATAATTGCTACATTTTGTTACTTTTTATCTAATTTTTCCATTCTCATTCCTTTAAAAATTGTTTATTTTTGTGCATATTTTACATTTCTATGCAACATTCTGTAACTATATGACTATTTTTTCGCTTCCTACAATAAATTAACTTCTGTTTTATCAATAGCTACTATCTGTAACATTTCATGATATGTGAAAAAATAGACTAATTTTAAGAAAAGGTGGTATTTTATTATGAGTGAAAAAAAACTTCCTCAGAAATTGAAAGAACTGAGAAAGGTAAATAATTACACGCAGGATTATGTAGCCGCGGTGCTTGGTATTGTCCGCCAGACATACAGCCATTATGAAACTGGCAGACGGACACCGGATGCCGAAGCATTATACAAATTGGCGGGTCTATACAACATTTCGATTGACGATCTCATGCATCTGACCGTTGATATTGACCGTGAAGTTTCCTATGATGCACCGGTTCCTTCCCAGTCCAGCGAAGACTTATCTGAGTTTCTTGAATTTTTTAATGATCCCGCGAATAAAAAAAAGTACATGTTTCATACGAATCTGGAAAAAGAATTGCTTTTTTATTTTAATAAGATATCCGAAGAGGATAAGAAAGAAATTATTGAATTTACAAAAATTAAGGCCCGCAAGCCTTTATAACAGAAAAATTGCTTCTCCAGATACTGTTTTTAATGGTATCTAAAGAAGCAATTTTTAATACTATGGAAATTACAATTTCACTACATGCACTTTATTCCGGCTTCCGCAAGCCTCTTGTATTCTTTTCCACAAGCTTGCGTGTCACCATCATCTGATGTCCACAGCCAGTGCATTTCAGGCGGAAATCCGCGCCCACGCGCAAAATCTCCCATTCATGGCTGCCACACGGATGTGGCTTTTTTAATTTCACAATATCTCCCACTTCATACTGGTACTGATTCATAGCTGGTCTCCTTCTTTTTCTCCCCTTATAGACAATTGTAAAACCCGCGGCGGCAGGAGCCGGAGTATGTTTTGCAATTGTCTATTATTTTCTCTGGCTAACACTTGATCTGTGAAAAGACATTTCCAAGTCCATCCTGGATAAGAAGATCCGCACGCGCATCCATTGGAGTTGCACTCTTATTAATCAAAACAAGCTTATTTCCCCTGTAATAATCAATCAGGCCGGCTGCCGGATATACGGCAAGCGAAGTTCCTCCCACAATCAGCATATCCGCATGGCTGATATAAAATACCGCATCCTGCAGTGTTTTCTGGTTCAGCCCTTCTTCATAAAGAACTACGTCAGGCTTCACCGGACCACCACAGACAGGACAGACCGGAACTCCTTCCGAGTGGAGAATATCTTCCGCGCTGACAAACTGTCCACAACGTTCGCAGTAATTGCGCAATACGCTTCCGTGCAATTCCATGACGTTTTTACTTCCGGCTTTCTGATGCAGACCATCGATATTCTGGGTCACGACCCCTTTCAGTTTTCCTGCTTTTTCCAGCTCTGCCAATTTGAAATGGGTGATATTTGGCTGTGCATCCAGACAGAGCATTTTGTTCCGGTAAAACCGATAGAACTCTTCCGGATTCTGCCGGTAAAAACTATGGCTTAAAATAGTCTCCGGCGGATACTTATACTGTTGATTATACAAACCGTCCACACTACGGAAATCCGGGATTCCGCTCTCGGTCGATACCCCTGCTCCACCAAAAAATACAATGTTGCCCGATTCCTCCACCCATTGCAAAAACTGTTCCGTTGCTTCCATTTTTTCTCCTTTCTCCGCGAACAGGGAAAAAAGAGGCTGTCACCGTGTGACAACCCCTGTCTGATTTCCTGTGCTATATGGCAAATTGATATTTTTAATATTCTTATAATAAGGATGCCAGTTGCTACTATACAGCCTCTGTATTATAAAATACATCTTTCTTCATCTCTCCGGCAATTTGCTTTGCATTCTCCAGATCATCCAATATCTGGTATACCGGTGTTGTTGCGTCTTTTAAATTCTCCTGGAGTTCTGCCAGTCTCTGTGCATCCTGTTGCTGCTGCTCACACTGCTGCTGGATATGGTTCGCCTGATTTGCCATCTCATCCATGGAACTTGAAATCTCTTCGCTGACAGCTGCCAGGGAACTGATGGAATCGGAAATCTTTCCCACACTCTTCTGGTTCGCATCATTGATCTCCCATGCAGAATTAATCTTCTCGCTCATATCCCCAAGTGCCTCCACCGCGGTGTTTGCACTGTCTGAACTCTTTGCGGATGCTTCTTTGATACGCTCCACGAATTCACTCATGTTGGCTGTCATGTTCTGGGTCTGTTCTGCAAGTTTACGGATCTCTTCCGCAACTACTGCAAATCCTTTTCCGGCTTCTCCTGCACGGGCTGCCTCGATGGATGCATTCAGTGCCAGCAGATTGGTCTGGCTGGAAATGGAATTGATCCCTTCAATGACTTCATTCATATTACTGATAATGTCAAAAAGCTTCTCCATATTCTGTTTCATGGTACTTGATTCACTGATCGTCTTATCGGACAGATCGCGGATAGCCGTCAGCTCCTGCTGTCCCTCTTCGATATTTTTGTAAATCGCTGCAGATTCTTCCGATGCAGACAATATCGTATTGGTCAGTTCCTCATGCTGGTTGGAAACCTCCCCTGCCACACGCGAACTTTCTGACGCAGACTGCGTAGCGTCCTCCGATGCCTGTGCAATCTGCTGTGAAACAGATTCCATCTTGGAATTATAATCTTTTAAGGCGTCCACAACCTCTGCGATCTGTAACGATGCGGATGCATTCTTTGCCAAGATCTGACCGAACTGGCTGCGTCCGTTCACCAGACGGGTATACAGCTGCTGTATCTCCGGATCTTTTGAATAATCTACATTTTTCAATTCCAGAACGGCCTGCAGACCGGCTCTGTCTGTCTTTTTTCCAAATGCCATATTATATACTTCCTCTCTGTTGTAACATACAAATCTCTGTATCTTCTGCCTTTTATTCTGAACTAAAATATGTTTAAAGTCAACATATTTCTATCATAATCCGGATATTTTTTGACAATTTTGCTGCTACACACAGGTTGCCATGCGAACAATAACACGATTCTTACAACTTCAGGTTTTCCACACAAGAAATACACTTGCCACAATTCCGGCAGTGGTTGCAAAAAGGGCTCCCGGAAGTGTATATCTTGTCTTTTTTACTTTTACCGACATAAAATAAACCGACATGGTATAAAAAATGGTCTCTGTGCTGCTGAGCATAACCGATGCCGCACGTCCCAGCATCGAATCTGCACCATGTGTTTTGTAGATATCCAGTAAAAGTCCCGTTGCTGCAGAGGAAGAAAACATTTTTACCACAGCAACCGGGATCAGCTCGGTCGGAAATCCTGTCGCCGCCATTAATTTCCCAAGCCACCCGGAAATAAAATCCAAAAAACCCGAAGCCCGCAAAATACCTACTGCTGCCATCAGTCCGATTAGTGTCGGCATAATCTCTACTGCTGTGCGGATTCCGCTTTTTGCCCCTTCCAGGAAATCCTCATATACATGCTGCCGGTGCATCAGGCCATTTCCCACAATGAGCAATACCAGAATCGGAATGACTGCCTCGGATAAGTACAGAATCAAATTCATTTTTCCACCCTCCCAAATGCCTGCCGGAGCTTGATGAAAATGACAGCTGCCAACGTGGAAATACTAGTGGCAATGATGGCCGGTCCTACAATTGCAGCCGGACTTACGGCTCCATACTGGCTGCGATATGCAATGATATTCACAGGTATCAGCTGCAGGGAAGAAATATTAATGATAAGAAAATCACACATCGCGTCTGTCGCCTGATTTGACATTTTCTGCAGCCGCTTTAACTCTTTCATGGCAGAAATCCCTGCCGGGGTTGCCGCCCAGCCCAGCCCCAGAAAATTGGACACCATATTCGTTGCCATATATCTGGCTGCTGTGGAATTTTCCGGAACTGACGGAAACAAAAAACGAAGTATCGGTCCCATTGCAGATGCCGCACGGTTTACCATCCCCCCTTTTTCCGCAATCTTCATAAGTCCCACCCAGAATGCCATGGCACCTGTCATTGTCAGGCAAAGGCTTACCGCTTCCTTTGCCGAAGCAAGTGCCTGGTCGGTCACTGCTCCAAGATTTCCAGTCATTGCAGCATACACCACCCCGACAAGAATCATTCCACCCCATAAATAGTTCATCCACGCCTCCTGTTTGCGTTCTTAAATCATTGTATGGGCTTTGCTTTTTTCATATTCCTTTTGCAATTACCGGATAAACCCAAAAGGGAAGGCATAGCCCAGGCTTTCCCTGCATAAATTTTCTTAAGTTTTCTTACAGGAGTTTCTGGTATGAAACATCTTTTGAAAAAACACCGGATGCTTTCCGTGGGTATTTTTCTGGCTGTGGTGCTCTCCATTATTTATGCAGCCATCCTCTCCCCTGCCGGAAAAAGTACCGGTTCTTTTTCTGAATTTTGTACCACGCTTTTTCGCGAAGAGATGAAATCCAACACCATGAATCTGCACTTTACGCTAAAAGATCCAAAAGCTGCCGGCATTGACTCTTATGAGATCACGCTTGGCAGTCTGTCCGGTGACAGTCCTCATAACCAGGCCAGACAGCTCAAAAAACTTTCGGAAGAACTCAAAAAATATTCTCACCGCTCTCTCAAAGGAAAAGACCGCTTGACCTGCCGGCTGCTTTCCGATTATATTTCACGCCAGCAGAACCTTGCTGCCTATCCCTATTACGATGAACCTCTGACCCCTTCCGGTGGTGTCACCTCACAGCTGCCTGTGCTTCTGGCAGAGTATACTTTCCGCAATACCAGAGATATTAAAGATTATCTCGGACTGTTGTCGCAGATGGATACTTATTTTTTAGGGATTTTAGATTATGAACAAAAGAAAGCCGATGCAGGACTTTTCATGTCCGATGAAGCCTGCTTAAAAGTCATTGAAGGGTGTGAAGTTTTCACCGAACATCCCGATGACAATTTTCTGATCGATACGTTTTCCAACCGGTTAAATGCCATGGATGGGCTTACGGATACCCAAAAGAATGCTTATTTGAAGCAACATTCCAAAGTTCTGAGTGATCATGTCATTCCGGCTTACAGCCAGATGATCAAAGGACTTACCATGCTGCTGGGACGGGGACATAACAACTGGGGGCTTTGTAACTTTCCGGAAGGAAAAGCCTATTACGAGGCGGTCGTGTCTGCAGATACGGGCTGTGATGACAGCGTGGAAGATCTGTTTTCCCAGATTGCCAAAGCCCGGCGGGAAGATCTCACGTTCTGTCAGAATCTTTTGGAAAAAAATCCGAAACTTGCTTCCCAGTCTCCGAAACCCGATGCTGCCTTGAAAGAGGAAAATGCCATGCTTTCCCGGCTGCAAAAAGAAATCCTTACCGACTTCCCTGCACCACCACAGACAGACGTGGAAATCTGCCACGTTGATCCGGCACTCAGTGAGTACTTGGCCCCCGCCTTTTATATTACGGCTCCGATCGATGATATTTCACATAACCGGATCTACATAAATGATGCTAAAAATGATACGGATATCTATTACTTTACAACGCTTGCGCATGAAGGATATCCCGGTCATCTGTACCAGACCATCTGCACCTCCTCCTATGGTGCTCCGGAAGTCCTCTCCCTCCTCAACTATCCGGGTTACACCGAAGGCTGGGCAACCTACACGGAAATGCAGTCTTTTTATTATGCCGGACTTGATCAGGATCTCGCCTCCCTGTTACAGCACAACCAGGCTGCAACACTCAGCCTCTATGCCACTGCGGATATCGGGATTCATTATTTTGGATGGGAAAAAGAAAAAAACGCCGCATTCTGGAGCGAATACGGCGTAGATGATACTGCCACGGTAAAAAGAATCACGGATCTGATCCTCGAAGAACCGGGAAACTACCTGAAATATTATGTTGGCTATCTGAAATTCCGCCAGATGCGTGAACAGCTTGCGCTCGAAAACAAAAGCTTTTCGGTGTCTGCATTTCACGAAGCAATCCTTCGCACCGGTCCTTCGCCTTTTTCCGTTCTCGAAGAAACCGTGCGGGATCAGTTAAAATAAAGTCCATTGATCTTTTTTATTTTAACAGTGCCTGATAGATATCGCGCTTGCTGACCCCACGGTCTTTTGCGACACGTTTCATGGCTTCCTTGCGGTCAATCCCCTGGGACTCGTAATGCGCCATGTGTTCCTCCAGGGAAAGTGCTTCCCATCCGGCCTGTTCCTCCTTTTTCATCTCTTCGCGGGAACGGCCGGCAATGATGAGGACATATTCCCCACGCGGCTCATTGACTTCGTAATAGGATAAACTGTCCGCAAACGTGGTCTGCATTTTTTCTTCATGCCGCTTGGTGAGTTCCCGGCAGATGGTAAGCCTGCGGTCTCCGCCGAGGGTATCCGAAAGTTCCTGCAAAGTGCGCACAAGGTGGTGTGGTGCTTCGTAGATAATAATCGTACGTGTCTCGGTCTTTAATTCTTCAATCACCGCCTGATGCTCCTTTTTATCCTTAGGAAGAAACGCCTCAAATGCAAACCGGCGTGTCGGAAGTCCCGACATGGTCAGTGCGGTGATACAGGCGGCTGCGCCCGGCAGCGAAGTGACCGGAATCCCTTCTTCATAGCAGATGCGCACAATATCCTCCCCGGGATCGGAAATGCCCGGTGTCCCTGCATCTGTAATTAATGCAATGTTTTTACCCTCACGCATTTTTGCGACAAGCTGGTAGGCCTTATCGATTTTGTTGTATTCGTGATAGCTGGTCATCGGTGTCTTAATCTCGAAATGGTTGAGCAGCCGGATGGAGTTTCTCGTATCCTCTGCTGCGATCAGATCCACTTCCTTGAGTGTCCGCAGTACACGGTATGTAATATCCTCAAGATTGCCGATCGGGGTGGCACACAGATAGAGTGTGCCGGTTTTATGTTGTTCCATGGGAGTTCCTTCCTCTTCGTTTCTATACAGGCGATTGCGAAACAGGTACGAACGTTATGCGCTGCACCGGTTTCGCAATTGCCTGTATTTAAGAATAGGATGAAACTATCATACTTGTCAAGTCGCAAAATTATAACTGACTCCGCACCGCACACCGGGCAATGCAATCATTAATCGAATACTCCCTTTCCCATTGAAAAATATCGTGCTAAAATATATCTGGAAGTAAGAAAAGAGGATTTCATTTATGCACGATAACACACAGCATTTATATAACAATTTGGACTTACGAAAGCTGCTGATCCCGATTATTGTGGAACAACTGCTTTCTTCTTTAATGGGAACCGCCGATACCATGATGGTCAGCAATGTCGGCTCTGCCGCAATTTCTGCCGTTTCCCTGGTGGATTCCATCAATATTCTTGTCATTCAGGCACTGTCTGCCTTATCTGCCGGGGGCGCGATCCTGTGCTCCCAGTATCTCGGCAGCCAGAACAAAAAAAATGCCAACCGTTCTGCTCGGCAGGTTTTGTTTGTCATGGTCATTCTGTCTGTAACTTTATCCGTTTTCTGTCTGATATTCCGTGATCCGCTGCTTCATGTAATCTTTGGGAAAGTAGAACGCGATGTCATGATCAATTCCCGGATTTATTTCTTCTTTACCCTGTTATCGTTTCCGTTTATCGGACTGTACGATGCCGGTGCTTCGATTATGCGCTCCCAGAACAACAGCCGCAATCCGATGATCATCTCGGTTATTTCCAATTTTATGAATATTGGCGGAAATGCGATTTTGATCTTTGTACTTGGCATGGGCGTCGAAGGTGCGGCGATATCCACTCTGGTATCACGTATTTTCTGTGCCATCGTCGTTATCTGGCAGCTGCGCAATGACAATGCCCCGATCTGTATCCGCAATTATTTTTCCATCCGCCCCGACTGGTATCTGATTAAAAAAATCCTGTTTATCGGAATTCCGTCCGGTATTGAAAACAGTATGTTCCAGTTCGGTAAACTTGCCATCCAGTCTACGGTTTCCACACTTGGAACCGTAGCGATTGCCGCGCAGGCAATGACCAATATTCTGGAAAACTTAAACGGTATTGCTGCCATAGGCATCGGAATCGGACTGATGACCGTGGTCGGTCAGTGCCTGGGTGCAGGGCGCAAAGATGAGGCCATCTATTATATTAAGAAATTGTCCTGGCTGTCAGAGGCAGTCATCATCGCAAGCTGCCTGCTCGTTTTTGCACTGACCAAACCGATTACCATGCTTGCCGGAATGGAACCTGCCAGCGCAAAACTGTGCTTTTTCATGATAAGCTTCATCACGATCGTAAAGCCAGTTTCCTGGGTACTTTCCTTTATCCCACCCTATGGCATGCGCGCTGCAGGTGACGTAAAATTCTCCATGATTACCTCCTGCTGCACCATGTGGCTGTGCCGGGTAAGCCTGTGCATTTATCTCTGCCGGGTATGGGGATTCGGTCCGATTGCTGTCTGGATCGGTATGTTTTCCGACTGGACGCTGCGCGCGATCATTTTCTCCATCCGTTTCCACTCCCGGAAATGGTTAAATCATCGCGTCATTGAAAAATGATGATATTCCGTTTTGTGATCTTCCTTTGCATATTTTTCTTCGATGCTGTTTTTCATTTTATCGTATGCGGCAGCCATTCTGTTTACATGCTGGTCAAAACTGTCTGATTTTACGGCATCTGCATTACCATCTTTTTCATATACTTCTGACACTTCACTCTCAAAGCGGTTCACGTAGTCCTGATAACTGACCGAGGATAGCTGGTTGTAACTGTCCATTCCTGCCTGCGACAAAAAAAGATTGTCCGCGTACGATTTCATCTCCGTCCCGTTCATCTGCTCCTGCAGCCGTGCCGCTGCCTCTTTCCTTGCTTTTTCACTTTTTGCTTTCTGTTTTTCATGGATTTTATCAGCCCAGGTGTCTTTCTTATCCTTGTCCAGTTTGGTGCTGTTTCGCGTCTGCCCGCCATCATCATCTTCCGCAATTGACCAGCCACTGACACTGCCATCCGCATTGATGACCGTTCCTGCCGCTTTTATATGGTAGCCCATACCTCCCTGGCTCATTTTTCCGCTGTATACCAGCTGCGCACAATCATAAATCAAAGCCTCATATTCCACACGTTTGTCGGGATCATTTTGCATCTGCACCAGAATATTCGGTGCGATCTGAATATTGTTTGTGCCTTTCTGTGAAAAGTTCTGTGTGTTTGTTGTAAAATTCACGCCCGGATACCGGTCCGAAAGCGCTTTTAGCGATACGGACGTGCCGCTGCCGGATTTTGCCTTCGCATATGTCAGTGCCGTTTCCGACACCCAACTGTTTCCTACTTTTACTGCCATAATCTTATCTCTCCTTTTCACCCCAAAATATATTATCTGTAAAACAGTTTGTTAATTTTTGCACTCCAGTCCGCACCAATCCCCAGATCCACCGGGTAATCCTGAAACGAGGAAACTTTCTGCCGCTGCATATTTTTTTCATCCACTGCATTGTGCCACGATTCCATTACTTTCTTCTGCAGTTCATCTATAAAACCTTCCCCGTAATTTCCACCATGAAAGGTCTCGTCGATCTCTGCCATAACTTTTGCCGATGCAGCCGCAAATTCCGCTCTGGAGTTGTACGCCTTGTTTAAAGCGTCGATACGATCCTGTTTTGTTTCCTCCACAAGTGTTCCGTCCTCCTGTCTGATCCAGGTCGGGTCCCGGTCCGGATCGGAAAATTCTTCATCAATACGGTCATAAATGACCTGATAGGCTTTCGCCATGACGGTAAGAAATTCCTCCTGCGACCGCGAATGATCACCAAGTCCATTTTCTTTCTGGATCTGGTCTGCAACTTCCCCGAGTTCACAGTTAAACATACTTGCCGTGTCGATATTGTTTACCGTATTCAGTTCCTTATAAAGTTCCTCTTTTGGATTTACACCTGTGTGGGATATATTTTCATTGTCTTTTGTGTATTCTCGCCAGTCCTTCGCCTTTGCAAGACCTTCGTCGGAAATTGTTACAGTATCCACTCCGGTTGCTTCTTTTACTGATTTTCCAGGTGTACTTGCCGTGTATTTCTGCGTATCCAGCAAATTTGGTATTTCCGGTCTTTTGTAGTGATAACGTCCTGCGTAAATTTGTGAACTAGAAATATTCAGTGCCATTTTTTCCTCCCATCATGCTCTCTGTGAATATGTCAATATTTTCTTCGTATATATCTGTCACGTTTCTTCGTTCCTGCGCCCGTTTTAATGCTGCTTTCTGTTGTCTTTTCATCAGTTCTTTCATTCTTTTCTGACGCTTACTCCACCATGATTCGTCCTTTTTCCCAGACTTTTTCGGGCTTTCCGTATTCATTGGAATCCCTTCTCCATGATGTTCCTCGATCGATGCGCCGAATTTTTCTACGTTCAGAAATGATGCCTGAAACGGAAAGTGCACCGAACGGTTTTCTATCGTATAGCCAAGCACCCAGGCTTCATACTCCGGGTCATTTTTCATCTGCTCCCAGCCATCTTCGGTGATTGACCACATTTCCTTACAGTTTGCCTGTGAACTGTCAAAAGAGATGCCATCCATCAGGTTCTTAAAAAAAGCTTTATACTCATCCATTGTCATATCGCTTCTGGATATCTCATCGCCACCGCAGTTTTTCATATAGTTTTTGCCTGCCTGGACCTGCTGGTTCACATGAGATGCGGAATCTGGATGCTTCTGCTTATACTCTTTGACAACATTTTTGTATTCCTTTTGCGTCTGCTTCTCACAAGTATTCTCATTCGAAACATCCTTCTTTTGGGATACGCCTGTTTTTATATTTGTATAAGTATAACCCATAGCTGCTGTTGCACTTATATTCATTTCGCAACCATCTCCTTTGCCATATTTTACTAATGTTTATATCGCCCTTTTTCTTTTTTTCTTCCAATCAAATGTAACGAATCGCCCTTTTCATGTAACGAAAAAATCAGCGGGCATATTGTACCCGCTGATTTGCTGATTTCTGTTTCTTATCTGCAATCTATATTCATCAATTCACGCAACTGAAAAGCATTTCATTTACATTTTTGCTGCATCATCTTATTTTGAAAACACCGCATCATTTTTGGAAAGAAGATATACACAATACTGATTCATGCTGATTCCTTCTCTCTGGGAATGTTCTGCCAACGATCTGTGCAGACTTCGTGGAATTCTCAATTTGAATTGCCCGGAATAATCCTCCAGACTATCTGGCTCATGAATCTCTACACCATCTTCTAATGCAGCTTCAAGCCATGCCTTTTTTGCATCTAACGCATTTTCTACTGCACTTTCTACAGTTTCTCCACAGGTAATACACCCTGGCAGATCCGGATAAGAAACCACAAATCCACCCTCATCCTTATCTTCTATAATTTCCATACGATAGGACATTGCCATATAATCATTCAGCGTCTTCATCATTCTCCGCCTCGCTTTCTACAATCTGCCTTACCATTTCTACATATACTTTTTTGATCGGTTCATGTTTTGGTATTGTGATAGGCGCACATCCCTGCTTTCTGAACGTGTAATGACTGCTTCCACTTCTTGGTGCATTCATTTCGTACCCGCAGCTTTCCAATACTTTCCGTAACTCATCAAACCGGAGGTCTTTTGATAAATTGCATATACGTGTTATGAGTTTACCCCATTTTGACATTGTTATACCCTCCTGCTTATATTATACATGGTGTCGTATATGGTGTCAATTATTCTATTCGTTCCTGAAGCATAACCGCCAGTTCAAACTCATCCTCCCGAACGGTAACTTCCGTTTTTCCATAATATTTTTCCGCACACACTTCAATATTCCGAAGCCCCAGTCCATGATTTTTGGAATCCGGTTTTGTCGTGAGCAGTCTGCCATCGCTCCGGCTTCTGACAAGTTTCCCGTCAAAACTGTTTTTAACGATAATAAAAAACATATTCTGGCGCCGGTACGCACTCAGTTCGATAAATTTTCTGCCCTCTTTTTGCCGCCTGCAGGCCTCTAACGCATTATTCAAAGCATTGTTTATGATAATGCTCAGGTCAAAAGCATCCATATTCATACTGGAAGGGAAAAGAAAGTCCGCCTGAAACGCAATGTCATAGTTTTTTGCCAGCTGCACATATCTTTGCATAATGACATCGGTCACCGGATTGCCGGTATTGTATTTCATATCCAGCTGTTCCACGGATGCCTGCAGGGAATCCAGATACTGCCGGAACGCAGTGGGGTTTCCTGTTTCCTCCTGCATCAATGCCTCCATATCCGCGATATAATTTTTCATGTCATGTTTCATCCCGCGGATTCCGGCATAAAGGTTTTCGATATCTCCGATATGCTGCTCCATTTCCCGGATCCATTCCTGATAAATACTGATTTCGATTTTCTGGTTGCTTTCAACGATTAGTTTGTGCAGCATTTTTGCGGTAAAAATAATCATCACAATACACAACAGGGAAGTACATGGAACCATAAGATTCATCTCAGGCCGGCTGTCAAACAGCGAATGAATATCATTGTCCTCCATCGAGAACATCATGCTGCGGATCATCAGACATAACAATAGTCCGGTCACGCTTGGAAATAACACAAAAATCAATTGTGAATTTTCATAGTTTTCTTTCATTTCAAGGTACTTTTTCATCCAGACAATGATCCTGTATGTGAAGACAAGAAGCACCAGAACGTAGCTCAGATTCCAGAACATTTCAATTCCGGAATTCACTTCAAAAAACATGGTTTCTCCATACATCTGCCTGTCCAGAAATAAATATTGATTCAGATCTACCAGCTTTGTAAGCAGCCACAGAAAAAGAGGATAAATGGCAAATTTTAAGAGTTCCATTACGGAATAAAAGGTCACAACATAGTAAATGATTTTGAGTCTGCTTTCGTTGAACAAAAAAATGCCTGCCACACAGATAACCAGCATGCTGATCAGCACCGGCAGGATACTCTGGCGGCTGTTATTCATGACCATGCTTTTCCCATAGAGCAGACTTTTTATAAAGACAGAATAGTGCAGAAAAATCTGGACTGCCACATACTGTCCCAGCAGTATCGCAGCACTATGATATTTTTTGAATGGAAAATGTGGCTGTGCTTCTTTCAACAAAGTAACCAGCAACATTCCCTGCACAAAATAGCTTATGATATCGAAAACGTTGTACACAATATCTCTCATTGCAGTTTATGCCTTTCTCAGATAATTCATATAGGCAGTTACAAAATCGTTATATTTTTGTTTTGCCAGAAACACTCTATCGCCATTTTTCAGTTCAATATTGGCATTGTCATAGCGGACAACTTCCTGCAGATTCACCAAAAATCCCCGGTGCGATCGGAAAAAATGATCTCCCAGTTTCTGCTCTAACACTTCCATTTTTTCGTAAAAACTGTAGGTTTCTTCCTTCATGTTTTTCGTGTGCAGAACGATTTTTCTCGCTTCATTTTCCGCATAAATAATATTGTTGACCGGTATCTTAATGTAATTGCCATCCATTCGGATAATGAGCGGCTGCGTATTCTTTTCCTTTTTGATCTGACTGATCGCCTTGTCCATGACTTCCATGAATTTCTGTTCATCGACCGGCTTTAAGAGATAATGAAATGCCCCTACATCATAGCCTTCAAACACATATTCCTTTAAGGCAGTCACAAAAATAATGATCACATCGGAGGTTTCCCTGATTTTCTTTGCGACTTCCATGCCGTTTGGTTTGCCACTGTCCGGCTTCCGATTCAGGGAAATATCAAGCAGAATGATATCATATACGGTCGGATCGGATAACAACTCTTCCCCATTTGCAAAGACATGGACCTGTGCATCCGTGCATTTCTCTGTCAGTTTTTTTAGGTAATCTCTAATTGGCTGTTCATCATCACATATTGCAATTTTCAGCATGCTTTCATTATTCAAAATCTACGACCTCTTTCTTACCATAAAGAAATGTCCGACAACAGATTCTGAATGGATACATTATTTTCCTGCCCATTCTTTACAAACTTATCCCGAAACATCGCCCCTGCTTTGATCACATTCTCTGAAAAATGTTCTGGCAGATTTTCCGGATTTTCTTTTTTCTTATCCTGCGCCGCTAAAAACTGCTGAGCCCTCTGACTTGAATTTTTCCAGACAGAACTTCTTCTGATCGCATCCTCAAGCATCTGTGCGGACTGATCCTGCTGCTTTGTTCTCCCTTCCAATGATTTCGCATGATCTTCAAAAGATTCCGTAAGTTTTTGCAATGCTTCCCTGCTTATATTGTATCGGCGCCTATCGTATATTTCTTTAACATCTATTATTTGAATCTCTTTAGCCTGCAGATCTGGTTGTATGATCCTTATTGATTTTATTTTAAAATCGGATCGTTTATGATCTGGACTTAGTTTCATGTAACGAAATGTCTTTTTTATGTAACGAATTTTTTTGCACAAGCTCAATAGTCACCCGATATTTATTATTTTTAGACCATAAGCCATAAAAACAGCCATGCATATTCCCCAAAATACACATGGCTGATTTACTCTACAAAAGCAAATTTCACAGATACCGTCCCGTAACACTATCTTCATTTCCCACAATCTCCTCCGGGGTCCCAGTTGCAATCACCCGGCCGCCGTCATCTCCGCCGCCCGGCCCCATATCAATGATATAATCGGCGTTGCGGATCACATCGAGATCGTGCTCAATGACCAGCACCGTCGCCCCATTGTCAACCAGCGCATCAAACACGCTAAGCAGCGTCTGCACATCCAGCGGATGCAGCCCGATCGTCGGCTCATCAAACACAAACACCGAATCCGACTGTCCTTTTCCCATTTCGCTGGCAAGTTTCAGCCGCTGTGCCTCTCCGCCGGAAAGGCTCGGCGTTTCCTCGCCCAGCGTCAGATAGCCCAGTCCCAGATTTTTGAGCACTTCCAGCCGCTGATGCACAACCTTTAAATCCGCGGTTGCCTGCAAAGCGGTATTTACATCCATCTCCATCAATTCCGGCAGGGAATAGCGGTTTCCCTGTTTGTTTTCATAGCCGATCTCCCATGCCTCTTTTGCATACCGGGAACCATTGCACTCTGGACACGGCACATCCACATCCGGCAGAAACTGCACATCGAGGCTGATCTGTCCGGTTCCGTCACAGACCGGACACTTTAATTTTCCGGTATTATAGGAAAAATCGCCCGCCTTGTATTTCCGGTTTTTCGCATCCGCGGTCCGGGCAAAAATCTTCCGGAGTTCGTCGTGTACATTCGCATAGGTTGCGACCGTGGAACGGACATTGATTCCAATCGGTGACGCATCGATCAGCTTCACATGGGCGATGCCCTCTGCCGAAAGATCTTTCACATGTTTCGGCAGATGCTCTCCGTTCAGCTGCGCCTGCAGCCCCGGAATCAGGCTTTCGAGAACCATCGTGGTCTTTCCGGAACCGGATACCCCGGTCACCACGGTAAGCCTGCCCTTAGGGATGTCCACCTCCAGCGGCTTTACCGTATGGATGCGGTCGGTGGAAAGATGCAGTTTTCCAAGGGCAAACAGTTCCTCCGGTGCGATCGGCTGACGGATGCGCAGATCCTTTGTCTTTGCGAGAAATGGTCCGATCATGGAGTTTTTATTGGCAATGATCTGTGGAATACTGCCCTCTGCGATCACATATCCACCGCCCGCTCCGGCTTCCGGTCCCATCTCAATCACCCAGTCCGCCTCCGATAAAATCTGCGTATCGTGATCGACCAAAAGCACTGAGTTTCCATCTTTGATCAGATCATGCATCACGGCATTCAGTCCCACGATATTTGACGGGTGCAGACCGATCGACGGCTCATCGAGCACATACAACACGCCTGTCGTGCGGTTCCGCACCGCCCGCGCAAGCTGCATGCGCTGCCGTTCCCCGGTTGAAAGCGTTGCCGCCGCCCGGTCGAGGGAAAGATAAGAAAGTCCCAGATCCATGAGCCTTTTTGCAACGGTCTTAAACGACTCGCAGATGGATTCCGCCATCGGACGCATCTCTTTCGGCAGGGATTCCGGCACATGCGCCACCCATTCGACCAGCTCTTTCAGCGTCATTTTGCAGGCTTCCGCCAGTCCGATCCCACAAAGTTTCGGTGCACGGGCTGCCTCCGACAGCCTGCTTCCGCCGCACTCCGGGCAGACTTCCTCCTTCAAAAACTTCTCCACCCGCTTCATGCCCTTTTCGTCTTTTACTTTTGCCAGAGCATTTTCTACGGTGTATACCGCATTGTAATAGGTAAAATCCAGCTCTCCTGCCTGATTGGATTTCTTTGCTTTGTAAAAAATATGCTTTTTCTCCGCCGGACCGTGATAGACGATATCCTTTTCTTCATCGGTCAGATCTTTAAACGGAATGTCGGTGCGCACGCCCATCTCCCGGCAGACGTCAGTCATTAACGACCACATCAGGCTGTTCCACGGTGCAACCGCACCCTCATCAATACTGATCGAATCGTCCGGTACAAGCGAATCCAGATCCACCGTCCGGACACTTCCCGTACCGCCACACTTCGGGCAGGCTCCCTGTGAATTAAAGGCAAGCTGCTCCGCACTCGGCGCATGGACACGTTCGCCGCACTCCGGACAGATGATCTCCTGTTCTGCCGCAACTTTCAGTGTCGGCGGAACATAATGCCCGTTCGGGCACCGGTGCGACGCGAGCCGCGAATACATCAGCCGCAGGCTGTTTAACAGTTCGGTTCCCGTTCCAAACGTGCTGCGGATGCCCGGAATGCCCGGACGCTGATGCAGGGCCAGCGCCGCCGGGACATACAGCACTTCGTCGACCTGTGCTTTTGCCGCTCTGGTCATGCGCCTTCTGGTGTAAGTCGAAAGCGACTCCAGATACCGTCTGGAGCCTTCTGCATACAACACGCCAAGTGCTAACGACGATTTTCCGGAGCCGGATACGCCTGCAATCCCGACAATCTGATGCAGAGGGACATTTACATTTACGTTTTTTAAGTTGTGGACACACGCGCCCCTTACTTCTATGTATTTTGGTTCGTTGTGACTGTTTTCCATAAAGACATTACCCGTGTATGAATTATCTTGCGTACTTTCTTCCTCAATTATACAGAAAAACATGCGAAATTCCAATAGTATTCCAGACAGAAAAAAGCCGATGCCTCCCAGACGATGCACCGGTTTTTCCGTTTACTATATAAAATACTCCCTTGTATCGGCTGTTAAGTCAGCCACCCTTTTAAGCTTTCAGATCCAGCGAACGGATCTCCTGCCGAACCTTTAAAATCATGGACGGGCTGACAGAAAGCTCATCATATCCCATACTAAGAAATGTCTCGGTCAGTGTCGTGTCTGCCCCAAGCTCGCCACAGATACCAACCCAGCAGCCACCCTTATGACCGTTGTCCACAATCATCTTAAGCATCTTAAGGATTGCCGGATGATGGGAATCATAAATGTTGTCAAGCTTTGGATTCTGCCGGTCGATCGCCAGTGTATACTGTGTCAGATCATTCGTTCCGACAGAGAAGAAATCCACTTCCTGTGCCAGTTCTTCGGACATCATGACAGCTGCCGGAGTCTCGATCATAATACCAAGCTCGACGTCCTTGTACGGAATCTTTTCCTCATCCAGTTCTTTTTTCACTTCCTCGATGATCTTCTTTATCGTCTGTACCTCTGTGACAGAAATGATCATCGGGAACATGATGGCGATGGTTCCGTAATAGCTTGCCCGATACAGTGCACGAAGCTGTGTCTTGAATACCTCGCGGCGGTCAAGGCAGATACGGATCGCACGGTACCCCATTGCCGGATTATCTTCTTT
>OLVU01001048.1_pt1 | contig 20349 bp, 17 predicted proteins | sample 1673321 | NCBI WGS metagenome assembly OLVU01 (sample SAMEA3178942, study PRJEB25190) | human gut metagenome | biome: human gut; feature: human-associated habitat; material: faeces | place: Austria | collected 2013 | reverse complement strand
CTCGTTGGGGGTCAGAGCGGCGCACAGGCCGGTGGTGGCCTCGCTCAGCCGTGCGGCCAGACGGTGCAGGCCGTCCGGGTCGAGGCCGGGGACGGTGCGGATGGCCGTTTCGTCGGGGCCAAGCTGTGCGGCCAGTGTGTCGAAGAGCTGACTGCACAGGCCGAAGTGGGCGAATTTCAGGGCCGTGTACTCGTCGTACACCCGGTGGACGGCCACGGCGGTCTGGTCGGCCTTGGCCGAGAGGAGGGCGCCGATGTCGGCCTGACGGCTCCGCATGGCCTGCGCCTCCCGCAAGGCCCGCCCGCCGCAGACCACGCTGAGCCGGACGCCGCCCTTGTAGTTCTCGGAGGCCAGGATCTTGATCTGGCCCACCTGACCGGTGGCGGCGGTGTGGGTGCCGCAGCAGGCGCAGACGTCCGCGCCCGGGATGGTCACGATGCGCACCTGCCCGGCGATCTCCTTCTTGCTGCGGTAGGTCAGAGCCGCCAGCTCTTCGGGGGTGGGGTAGGTGATGACCACCGGCACATCCTCCCAGATGACCCGGTTGGCGGCAGTCTCGGCCTCCCGCAGGCCCTCGGCAGAGATGGGCACGCTGGTGTCCATCCGCACGGCGTCAGAGCCGATGTGGAAGCCGACGTTTTCGGCCCCGAACATCTGGTGCAGGATGCCGGAGAGGATGTGCTCGCCGGTGTGCTGCTGCATCTTGTCAAAGCGCCACGCCCAGTCGATGGCCTGTGCCGCTTCGGCCCCGGGCACCGCCCCGGCGGGCAGGGAAGTGACCATGTGCCAGATGACACCCGCCTGCTCGTGGACATCGGTGACGGTCAGCACCGTGCCGTCGGCAAGGGTCAGGGTGCCCCGGTCGGCAGGCTGGCCGCCGCCCTCGGGGTAAAACACCGTGCCGTCCAGCGCGATGCGCCCGCCGCCGGTCCGGCTGTCCGGCTCTGCGGCTAAAATATGCCCCACCGCCTCCCGGCGGTAGGCATTTTGCTCAAAATATTTCTCAGTGCGTTGCATAGAACCTCCAAAGGAAAGGTTCCGTCTTTGTCCAACCCCTCAGCCTTCGCTGACGCTCGGCAGGCCCGGGTTGCGGCACCCAGCATCCAATTCGTGTTGTAAACAACACTTATGTCTTGCTGGCCGCGGCCCCAACAGCAACGCCCTTTATCCGCCACTGGCGGCGGTTGTTGCTGTTGCTCCTAGTAGGGGAGCCCTTGGCAAAAACGGAAACTTTGCAATTACTGCCAAGGCCTCTCCTACTAGGAGAGGTGGCATTGCGGAGCAATGACGGAGAGGTTGTACGAAGGCCAGCCTACCCAGATACACGCTCGCTCATGGTCTAAAACCAAGTATACCACGTTTTTTGCCTGTGGAAAATAGTCTGCAGTTATGTTATGATAGAAAACAGACAAGCCCCAGCAAAAAGTTTGAGACGAGGAAGGATTTACAATGCGTGAAAGTGGTATTCTGATGCCGGTGTCCAGCCTGCCCGGCCCCTACGGGATCGGCTGCTTTGGCAAAAAGGCAGAAAAATTTGTGGATTTCCTTGCGGCGGCAGGCCAGAAGATCTGGCAGATCCTGCCCCTGAGCCCTACGGGCTATGGGGACAGCCCCTACCAGAGCTGCTCTGCCTTTGCGGGCAACCCCTATTTCATTGATCTGGATGCTCTGAAAGCCGAGGGGCTGCTGACAGCCGCCCAGCTCAAGGCCGAGCCTTGGGGCAAGGACCCGCTGAACGTGGATTACGGCACCCTGTACACCAGCCGCTACAAGGTCCTGCGTGCCGCCTATGCCGCCTGGCGCAGGCAGTGCGCGGGCCAGCACGGCTGTGCCTATTACTATCCGGATGCGTACTATGCCTTCACGCTGGAAAACGAGGGCTGGCTGGAGGATTATGCCCTCTACATGGCCCTCAAGACCGCCAACGGCATGAAGAGCTGGACCCAGTGGCCCCGGGAGTACCGCAAGCGGGAGCCGCAGGCGCTGGAAGCTTTTAAGGCAGAGAACGAGGAAGAGATCGGCTTCTGGAAGTTTCTGCAGTACGAGTTCAGCATCCAGTGGAAGAAGCTGAAAGCCTACGCCAACGCCAACAACGTGCAGATCCTGGGCGATATCCCCATCTATGTCTCGGCAGATTCCGTGGATGCCTGGGTGGGCGGCCCGCTGTTTGAGCTGGATGCAGACGGCGGCTTTGCCCGGGTGGCAGGCTGCCCGCCGGATTACTTCTCGGCAGAAGGCCAGCTCTGGGGCAACCCGCTGTACAACTGGCCCTACCATAAGCAGACCGGCTATGCCTGGTGGATCCAGCGCGTCCGCCATGCGCTGGGCATCTATGACCTGCTCCGCATCGACCACTTCCGCGGTTTTGACACCTACTGGGCCATCCCGGCAGACAGCACTACCGCCAAGACCGGCAAGTGGGAGACCGGCCCCCGGATGGAGCTGTTCAACGCGCTGGAAGGTGCGCTGGGCAAGCTGCCCATCATCGCCGAGGATCTGGGTGAGCTCTTCCCCAGTGTGCGGGAGCTGCTGGCAGACAGCACCTTCCCGGGCATGAAGGTGCTGCAGTTCGCGTTCGGCGGCGGGGACAGCGAGTACCTGCCCCACAACCATGTCAAGAACAGCGTGGTCTACCCCGGCACCCATGACAACACGACGCTGACCGCCTGGTGGGACGAGAGCGCATCGGCCAAGGAGAAGGCTGTGGCCGCCGCCTACCTGCATCTGACCGGCTGTCAGCCCACCGCAAAGGAGGTGGCCGCTGTCAAAACAGAGGCGGCCCGCACCGCGCTGCTCCGGGCTGCGCTGGGCTCTGTGGCCGACCGTGCCATCATCCCCATGGCCGACTGGCTGGGCCTGGGCGAGGAAGCCCACCTGAACAGCCCCGGCAAGCTGGGCGGAAACTGGAGCTGGCGCGCCGCCGATGGGTTCGACACTGCCGCGCTGGCCAAGCGCATTCTGGCGGAGTGCGCCGTGTACTGCCGTACATAACCGGGCCGGAAACCCGGAGTGTGTTTAGCAGTTTGACGAAAATGTAAAAAATTGCGTTAAAGTTTGTGCGTTTTGCTGGAAACGCCCGGCACAAGATGGTATAATTCCGGTAATGGGGCTGCGCTTTTAGCGGCCGTGTGGCAAAGCTGTGCCGGAAGGGAGAGAGCCGGCACCGGATAATGGGGAAAAACGCATGAAAAAAGAATGGACGGAACAGGATCTGCGCACCTTTGCAGAAAACGCACAGACCGCCTTTGAGGACGTGACCCTGACGGAAGCCGATGAGGAGGCCGCGGACACCTGGCAGGACGATGGCCTGCAGGTGGATTATGTCCTGCGCAATGGGCAGGTGGACTGCGTGCTGCGCCGCCTGATCGAGGCGGACGGCAAGCTCTGGCAGCTGCAGATGACGGCTCCGCTGGCGGGCAGCGACCTGCCGGAGGATCGGATGACCGCGCGGGAGCGGGAGCTCTGCCGGGACGATATGAATCACGATTTCCTGACCGGCGTGTTCAACCGCCGCTATTTTGAAACGGAGTTCTGCACCCGGCTGGATGAGTGGACGGATGCTCACCGCTGTGCTTCGCTGGCGCTGGTGGCGCTGGACGATGAGGACGGGATGCGCGCCCGGCAGGGCGATGCCGTGATGAACCAGCTGGTCTGTTTTGTGGCCAACCAGTGGAAAAAGTACTACGACCGCCCTGCAGAGCGGGTGGTCTGCCGCCTGACGGACACGCTGTTCGCCATCGGCTGCGCGGATAAGAACTGCGCAGAGCTGGCCGAGGAGCTGAACGGCATTTATGCCGAGATGCCCCGCGCGTGCGTGGCATCGGTGGGCCTGATGCGCCGGGTGCCCTTTACCCAGTCCATCGGCTGCGCCTGCACCGGCGAGGTGCGGGGCAAAAACTGGGACGCACTGTATCAGCTGTGTGAGCAGCGCCTGAAGGCGGCCCAGACCGCCGGCGGCGACCAGATCTGCAGCAAATAAACCGAATGCATAAAATCCCCCTTTGCGGTACAAGCTAGTGCCACAAAGGGGGATTTTTGTATGGAAAATCAGAAAAATGATAACCTGAATCTGCTGGAAGCGGTGGTGCAGAACACGGAGATGGGCAAGAACACGCTGGAGCAGATCGTGCCCATGACCGAGGATCCTGCCTTCCGGGCCGAGCTTCTGCGGGAGCGGAACCTCTACCGGGAACTGAATCAGGAGGCCCACACCGCCATCGAGGCCTGCGGCGGCACGGCTCAGGGCCAGAGCATCATGGCAAAGCTCAACACCAAAATGGGCATCGGCATGAAAACGCTCACCGACAGATCCACCCGCAATCTGGCCGAAATGCTCAGCGAGGGAAGCAGTCAGGGCGTGATGGACTGCATCAAGAGCCAGAAGGATTATCCCGATGCGGCTCCCGGCTCCAAGCGCCTGATGCAGAAGCTGCAGGACCTGGAGGAAGAGAACCGGCTGAAACTGGAGCAGTTTCTGTAAAGGCCGCTCCGGCTGCTCAGAGTGCTTCCACCATGGCCGCCACGATCCTGGTGGCGGTAGCCACGTACTCGGCGATGCTGAACTTCTTCACCACCAGCACCTCGTGGCCGTCCTCGTCGGCGTTGTCGCTCATGGCGCGCAGGATGACACAAGGCACATCGTTCTTGGCGGCGATCTGGCTCACGGCAGCACCCTCCATCTCAACACAGTCGGGGGCGCATTTGGCCTCAATGGCGGCCTTGGTCTCGCTGTCGCCCACGAACAGGTCGCCGGTGGCGATCTTGCCGGTCAGGGCCTTGACCCCGGCCTCGGCGCAGGCTTTTTCAGCGGCGGCGATGAGGGCCGGGTCACCGGCGTACTCCTTCAGATAGGGCGGGTTCTGGCAGATCATGTCCAGCTGGGCATCGTGGTAGAGCACCGTCTTGCCGATGACCACATCACCAATGCCGATCTTGCTGGTCATGTTGCCTGCAATGCCGGAGAAAATGATCTTCTCGGCACCGTATCGGGTGATGAGCACCTGAGTGGTGGCGGCGGCATTGGCCTTGCCCATGCCTGCACAGCAGACCACCACCTGCTTGCCTGCCAGCGTGCCCCTGTGGTACTCCACGCCGCCGTAGGGCTCCACGGTGACGTTTTTCAGTTTTGCACACAGCTGGTCGACTTCATCGGGCATTGCGCCCATAATTCCGATAATCATATAGATGTCCTTTCTCCTGGGCAAAAGTGTCTCCCGCGCGCCGCGCGGGAGACACTTTTATCATACATCAGACGTTGAACAGGAACTCGATCACGTCGCCGTCCTTCACGACGTACTCCTTGCCCTCGGTGCGCTGCAGGCCCTTGGCCTTGACAGCGGCATAATCAAAGTTGTTGGCTTCCAGGTCGCCATAGCCGATGACGCTGGCGCGGATGAAGCCGCGCTCGAAATCGCTGTGGATCTTACCGGCGGCCTGAGGTGCCTTGGTGCCCTTGCGGATGGTCCAGGCGCGGCACTCCTTTTTGCCGTCGGTCAGGAAGGAGATGAGGCCCAGCAGGTCGTAGCTGGCAGTGATCAGGTTGTCCAGGCCGCTGGCCTCGATGCCCATCTCGGCCAGGAAAGCCTTCTTCTCCTCAGGGGAGTAGTCGGCAATGTCCTCTTCGGTCTTGGCGCAGATGGGAATGTAGCGGGCCCCCTCCTCGGCGGCGCGGGCGGCCACCAGCGGGACATAGCGGTTATTCTCAATGCCCTCCATCAGGTCATCCTCGCCCACGTTGCAGGCGTAGAGCACGGGCTTGGAGCTCAGCAGGCCCATCTCATGCAGCACGGCCTGCTGCTCGGCATCCCCCTCGTCAAAGTCAAAGCTGCGGGCGGGCTTGCCTGCGCTCAGGTGGTCGGCCAGCTTCTGCAGCCAGGCGGCTTCAGCGGCAGCACCCTTGTTGTTGCCGCTCTTGGCAGCCTTGGCCATCCGGCCTGCGCGGTTCTGAACGACCTCGAGGTCAGAGAGGATCAGCTCGTAGTCAATGGCATCGATGTCAGCGATGGGGTCCACGGCCTCGGCCTTGGTCACGTCCTCCACCACATGGATGATGTTGTCGTCATCAAAGCAGCGCACCACGTGCACGATGGCATCACACTCGCGGATATGGCCCAGGAACTTGTTGCCCAGGCCGGCACCCTGGCTGGCACCCTTGACCAGACCGGCGATGTCTACAAACTCCACGATGGCAGGTGTCTTTTTGTTGGTCTGCCAGATCTCAGCCAGCTTGTCCAGCCGCTTGTCCGGCACGGCCACGATGCCGCTGTTGGGCTCAATTGTGCAGAAGGGGTAGTTGGCGGCTTCCGCGTTCTTGGTGGAGGTGATGGCGTTGAACAGAGTGGACTTGCCGACGTTCGGCAGACCGACGATACCTAACTTCATATAAAATACGCTCCTTACACGTTTTTTGGCATAACGATACAACTATCATTATACGCGATGAAAACCCGGAGCGCAAGGGGATGGGCGCAAAACAACAGATTTACACGGCGGGAGTTCTATATTATACTGTTCTTAAAATATGAACCGATTTCCGGAAGGGAAGGCAGGAGGATGTTATGGAACGCAACGACCCGCGCTATCAGGCTTATGTGGAGATCCTGAAGGAGGAGCTGATCCCGGCGATGGGCTGCACCGAGCCCATCGCGCTGGCCTATGCGGCGGCAAAAGCCCGCGAGGTGCTGGGGGTGCTGCCGGACAGCGTGCAGCTGCAGGTGAGCGGCAGCATCATCAAGAACGTGAAAAGCGTCATCGTGCCCAACACCGGGCACCTGAAGGGCATGGAGGCGGCGGTGGCGGCAGGCATCATCGCCGGTTCCGCCGAGAAGGAGCTGGAGGTCATCTCGGAGGTCAGCGAGGAAAAGAAGTCTGCCATCCGGGACTATCTGCAGACGGTGCCCATCACCATCGAGCACACCGAGCAGGGGCATGTGTTTGACATCGTCGTCACCGAGCGCTGCGGGCAGGACTACGCCCGGGTGCGCATCGCGGACTACCACACCAACATCTGCCGCATCGAGAAGAACGGCACGGTGCTGTACGAGGTGCCCCTGCTGGACGAGACCGTGCAGGAGGATGCCCGCGCCGACCGCAGCCTGCTGAACATGCAGGACATCTGGGACTTTGCCGAGACCGCCGACCTGCGGGACGTGGCAGACCTGCTGGAACGGCAGATCCGCTACAACAACGCCATTGCAGAAGAGGGCCTGCTGGGTGACTACGGCGCCAACATCGGGCGGGTGCTGCTGACCACTTACGGCAACGATGTCTCCAACCGCGCAAAAGCCAAGGCCGCCGCCGGCTCCGATGCCCGCATGAACGGCTGCGAGCTGCCGGTCATCATCAACTCCGGCAGCGGCAATCAGGGCATCACCTGCTCGGTGCCCCTCATCGAGTACGCCAAGGAGCTGCACAGCGGCAAGGAAAAGCTCTACCGCGCCCTCATCATCTCCAATCTGGTGGCCATCCACGAAAAGACCGGCATCGGCACCCTGTCTGCCTACTGCGGCGCGGTCAGCGCGGGTGCGGGTGCAGGCGCAGGCATCGTGTACCTGTGCGGCGACGGCTATCAGGCCGCCATCCACACGGTGGTCAACGCCCTTGCCATCGTGTCCGGCATCGTGTGCGACGGAGCCAAGGCCTCCTGCGCCGCAAAGATCGCATCTTCGGTGGATGCGGCGCTGCTGGGCTACAACATGTACAAGTGCAATCAGGAGTTCAAGGGCGGCGATGGCATCGTGATGAAGGACATCGAGACCACCATCAAGGGCATTGGACGTCTGGGCAAGGATGGGATGCGGCAGACCAATGAGGAGATCATCCGGCTGATGATGAGCTGAGCGGCGGAGCCTGCGTCCCAAAAATCATACAAAACCTTCTTTATTTTGTCATAACTCTTCCGTATAATAAGAAGTGGAATACTTTGTCACAAGGCCCGAGAGGGCCGGAACATACAGAATTGGGGAGGAAACCACTATGGCCAACGAAAAGATCCTCGTCGTGGACGACGATACCAACATCTGCGAGCTGCTGCGGCTTTATCTGACCAAGGAGGGCTATCAGGTCACCACCGCGAACGACGGCGAAGAAGGTCTGGACAAGTTCAACCAGGTCAAGCCCGATATGGTGCTGCTGGATGTGATGATGCCCAAGATGGATGGCCTGGAGGTCTGCCGCCGCATCCGCAAGCTGGGCAACACCCCCGTGATGATGCTGACCGCCAAGGGCGAGACTTTTGACAAGGTGCTGGGCCTGGAGCTGGGTGCAGACGATTACATGGTCAAGCCCTTTGACACCAAGGAAGTCGTGGCCCGCATCAAGGCGGTGCTGCGCCGCTGCACCACCACCACCGCCCAGACCGAGAGCACTGAGGGCGTGATCGAGTTCGACAACCTGCGGCTGGACATGAACAGCTACGAGCTGCGGGTCAAGGGCAAGGTGGTGGAAGCTCCCCCCAAGGAGCTGGAGCTGCTGAACTGCCTGGCCTCCCACCCCAACCGTGTTTACACCCGCGACCAGCTGCTGGACGAGGTGTGGGGCTTTGAGTACTACGGCGACAGCCGCACCATCGATGTTCATGTCAAGCGCCTGCGCGAAAAGCTGGCGGGCGCTTCCGACAAGTGGGAGCTCAAGACCGTCTGGGGCGTGGGCTATAAGTTCGAGGTGCGTCAGTAATGCGCAAAAGTATTTCGGTCACCTTCTTTTCAATGGTGGCCACCCTGCTGGTGCTGGGCACGGCGGTGCTGGGCTGCTCCGAGTGGCTGCTGTTCAGCCGTTATTTTGCCCAGGAGCGGTACGACACGCTGGACAGCGTGGCGGATGTGACCCAGCGCGCGGCGGATTATATCGTGCAGCAGGCGGCTCTGCCCAAGGGGGCCGAGCTGGATGCTCTGAACACCAAGCTGGAGATCATCGGCGAGAGCGCCGAGGCTTACCTGTTTTTCACCGATGAAGAGGGCAGGGTCCTCATTGCCTCCAACCCCGAGATGGTGGGAACAGATATTGTGGGGCCGGAGCTTATGAAAAAAGTTGCCGGGGATCAGCCCTACCACACCCTGAGCACGCTGGACGGTGTGCTGACCGAGAAGAGCTATGTCTCGGTGCGGCACATGCAGGATGCCCGGGGCAACAACAGCGGCTATCTCTTCCTCTGCTCCTCCGGTGCCCGGCTGACCGACTTCAAGGAGGAGTTCTGGTCGAACTTCTTCTTCTCGGCCTGTGTCATGCTGCTCTGCGCCAGCGTGCTGACCTCCTTCCTGATGCGGAAGCTGACAGACCCGCTCCAAAAGATCACCGATGCCGCCCAGCGGTTTGGCGGCGGGGACTTCTCTGTCCGTGTTGAGGGCGTGGAAGGTGAGGGCGAAGTGGTGGATCTGGCCCACACCTTCAACCAGATGGCGGAGAACATCCAGTCCAACGACAATTCCCGCGGCCAGTTCATGGGCAACATCGCCCACGAGCTGCGCACCCCCATGACCACCATCAAGGGCTTTGTGGACGGCATTCTGGACGGCACCATCCCGCCCGATATGCAGAACCACTACCTGCAGCTGGTCAGCGAGGAGACCGGCCGCCTGGCCCGGCTCATCCAGAACATGCTCGATCTCTCCAAGCTGGAAAGCGGCGAGTATCAGGTGAACGCCCGGATGTTCAACATCTGGGAGACGCTCACCGGTGTGGCCCTTTCGGCGGAGCAGCGCATCAACGACGGCATGATCGATCTGGAAGGTCTGACCATGGATGAAAAGGTGCTGGTCTACGCGGACCCCGACCTCATCCATCAGGTGGCTTATAACATTCTGGACAATGCCATCAAGTTCACCCCGGCGGGCGGCACCATCAAGTTCCATGTGGAGAAGCTGGGCCCCGAGGTGGAGATCTCGATCTGGAATTCCGGTCAGGGCATCAGCCCCGAGGCGCTGCCCTATGTGTTCCAGCGCTTCTACAAAGAGGACAGGTCCCGCGGCCTGCACGCCCGGGGGGCCGGTCTTGGCCTGAATATCTGCAAGGTGCTGGTCAACCTTTCCGGAGGCCAGATCCGTGTGGAGAGCCAGCAGGGCGAGTGGTGTCAGTTCGTGTTCACCCTGCCCGCCACGCCCCCCAACCCCAGCGGCATGAAGCGCCTGCCGGACGAATCCGGTCAGCCCGTGCCGGTGGAGGACCCCGCCAGCATGAAGCCTGTCAACTGAATCCGCGGCCAGACTGTCCCCCTGAAACGGGCGGGGCGGTCTGGTCGTTTTTGGTTTTGGAATGGATTTTGGATGGATCCGGGGGCGGGTTTGAGACTTTTCCGTGAAAAACACGGCTCCGGGTTTGATTTTTTGCGTGTTTTCATGTAAACTAAGAGTAACCATGCCCGCCCTGCATTCCGGCCCCAAAACAGGTGCTCTGGCAGAACGGATGGTGTAATCTTTCTGAAAAATAACGGAGAGTATAAAACACAATGACGATCATTAGTCCTTCGATCCTTTCGGCTGATTTCAATCAGCTTGGCGCAGACTGCCGCATGGTGCTGGATGCCGGTGCGCAGATGCTGCATTATGACGTGATGGACGGCCACTTTGTGCCCAACATCAGCTTTGGCGTGCCGGTGCTGAAAAGCCTGCACAAGGGGATGCCCGCAGCATTCTACGATGTCCACCTGATGATCAGCCACCCGCTGCAGTATGCAGAGCCTTTCATCAAGGCGGGTGCCAGCCTGTACAACTTCCACCTCGAGTGCGAGGACGACATCCAGCAGACTATCGATGCGGTCAAGGCACTGGGCTGCAAGGTGGGCCTGACCATCAAGCCCGGTACTGCGCCGGAGGCGCTGGCCCCGTATCTCGACCAGCTGGATCTGGTGCTGGTGATGAGCGTGGAGCCCGGCTTCGGCGGGCAGAAGTTCATGCCCTCGGCGCTGGAAAAGCTGCGCTGGCTCAAGGAAGAGCGGGCAAAGCGGAGCGCCCGCTACCTGCTGGAAGTGGATGGCGGCGTGGATGACACCACCGCCCCCCTGTGTGTGGAGGCGGGTGCCGATATTCTGGTGGCGGGCAGTGCCGTGTTCGGCGCAGCCGACCCGGCTGCGGCAGTGCGCCGTCTGGCCGCCCTGTGAGAGGTGCCTTACCATGGATGAACGTTTGATCCAGCAGCAGGAGCAGGAGCTTGCAAAGACGGGGCGGTACTATCTGCACGTCTGCTTTATGACCATCCCGCTGCTCTGCATGGCCTGCTTCCTGTACGGTCTGCGGCCCCTGCTGCTCTGCGGCGCGGCGCTGCTCACCGGCAATCTGTGTGACCGCCTGGTCTCCCTGCTGCGCCGCCGCGTGTATCGGGCCGGGGATTTCTCCAACGAGAGCTTTGCCCTCATCATCGCCCTGCTCATGCCCGCCACGGTGGACTGGTATGTGGTCATTATGGCGGTGCTGGCCGGTGTCCTCATCGGCAAGGAGGTGTTTGGCGGCTACGGCAGCTATCCCTTCAACCCCGCTGCTGTGGGCTACGCCGTGGCGGCAGTGTCCTGGCCGGAGCAGGTGTTCCGCTACCCCCAGCCCTATACCAACATCCCCCTGTGGGATGCCACCGGCGTGCCGGTGTCCAGCACCATCTCGGATACCCTGCGCAGCGGCGGCAGCCTGAACATCGGCGCAATTTCGCTGGTGCTGGGCGAGTACGCCGCCCCCATGGGCACCGGTGCCGCCCTCATCCTTCTGGCCTGCGGGCTTTTCCTCTGGCTGCAGAAGGATGTCCGTCTGGGCGCTTCTGTCAGCTTTGTGGTCACCTGTGCCCTCATCGCCTTCCTCTTCCCCCGTCAGGTGGGAGTAAACGGCGTGGACATCGCCCTGCGCCTGCAGTGCGTGCGGGACGAGCTGCTGACCGGTGCCATGCTGTTCAGCGCGGTGTTCCTGCTCAACGAGCCCTACACCTGCGCCCATCACCGTCTGGGCCGCATCCTGTACGGTGTGCTGGTGGGGGCAATCACCATGGGCTTCCGGTATTACGGCGTGTATGAGACGGGTGTCTGCTTTGCCCTGCTCACGGTCAACAGCATTTCCGGCTGGATGGACCGCACCGAGAGCCGCCTGTACCAGCTGATGCACCGCCCTGCGGCCGGAAAGGAGGGCGCTGAATGAAACGTTCCATTGCAGAACTGATCACCCGCGATCCGGAGAAGTTTGCCCACCATGACCGGGTGTTCAAAAACAACCCCGTTGTCATGCAGGGCATGGGTCTGGCTCCGCTGGTGGTGCTTGCCACCACAGGCAAAAATGCTTTGATGCTGGCCGTGGCTGTGGCCCTGCTGCTCACGCCTTCCCGGATGTTGGCCTGTCTGGTCAGCCGCCTGTTCCCCCTGCGGGACGAGCAGCCCGCCCCGGAAGAGCTGGAGAAAAAGCTGCTGCCCCGGGCGCTGGTGTACAGCGGCAGTGCGGCGGTGGTCTACCTCGCCGCTTATCCCATCCTGAACGCTGTGTTCGGCACCGACCTGCTGATGCTGGGCATCTACCTGCCCATGCTGGTGGTGGAGCCTCTGCTGACCTACCGCTTTGGCCGCGTGCAGGAAACCATGCGCAAGGCTGTCTCCAAGGGCCTGCGCATCACGGTGGGCTACGCGCTCATCCTGTTCATCGTGGGCTGCCTGCGGGAGTGGCTGGCGCTGGGCAGTGTGTTTGGAATCCAGCTCAGCCGCTCTGTCCTGCCCATGGCATCCATGCCGGCAGGCGGTTTCATCGTGCTGGGCGTGGTGTGTGCCGTCTGGCGCGCACTGGCCCGCAAACACAAGGAATACCTGAAAACTGAGGCGCGCGGCACGCTGGCTGCGCACCCCCGGAAGGAGGTGCAGGATCAGTGAGTGCTGTGATGAATACCATCGGTGTGGCCTTTGCCTACGCCGTGCTGGCCCTGTTTGCCCAGAACGCCATCTTTACCCGTGGTCTGGGCGTGTCGCGCCTGATCCAGCTGGTGGGTGACGAGCGCACCAGCAGTTGGTGGTTTGCCCTGCTGCTCTGTGTTACCCAGACGCTGGTGGCCCCGCTGGCGTATTTTGCGGGCAGCCAGATCGTGGATCTGCCCTACCGTGCCCAGCTCCGCCCGCTGCTCTACCTGGCCTGTGTGGCGGTGGTCTGCATCTTTGAGCACGCCATCCTGCGGGCGGTCAAGGGCCCCCGCAGCGGCCTGCTCATCCGCATCCTGCCCATTGCCGCCGTGAACAGCGGCGTGCTGGGCACCGTGCTGGTGGAGCGCACCCAGAGCTTTACGCTGGCGCAGTCCATCGGCTTTGGCCTGGGCAGCGGCCTGGGCTACCTGCTGGCTGTGATGCTGGTGACCGAGGCGGGCAACCGCCTGCGCAGCAAGGCCATCCCCGAAGCATTCCGCGGCCTGCCCATCACCCTGATCTATATCGGTGTGCTGGCGCTGGCCATCTACGGCTTTACCGGCCATTCCGTGATCCTGTAAGTTGACCCCAAGGAGGGTGGTTGATTATGGCAAGATATCCCAAACGCCAGAAGGTCAAGCGCTACCGGCGCAGCTTTTACACCCGCGAGATGCGGCTGAAAAAGGGCATCGGCATTGCGGTGCTGGTGGTGGCCGTGCTGGCAGCGGCCTGGGTGGCCGCACCCCATGTGCTGGACTGGGCCACCCACACCTGGTATACCGTGGTGCGGGATCGTGATCTTTCCGCATCCAGTGCCGTCAGCGAGAGTGCATCCTCCGGGACGCAGAGCACCGCTGCCAGCGAACCGGCAGCTTCCTCGGTGCCGGAAAAAGAGCCGGAGCCCGAGGTCAAGGGCACTGATATTGTGACGGGCCTGTGGGCAGAGGTGGATGTGACCACCCTGACCGACGAGGCCGCCATCCGCTCCGCCGCCCGGCAGCTCAAGGCACAGGGCATGACCTATGCCATCCTGACCCTGAAGGACACCGCCGGGCAGGTGTATTACGCCTCCCAGACGGCGGTGGGTGCCGCCAATGCAGCCCCCACGCAGGTCGAGCTGACGAGTGTGGCATCCATCTTCAAGGAGGAGGGGCTGGTGCCGGTGGCTGCGCTGACTGCCTTCCGTGATCCTGCCGGTGCCCGGGCCGACCACGCTCTGGCCATCCGGTATCAGGGGCAGGAGTACCTTTGGCTGGACAACAAGGCTTCCGCCGGAGGCAACCCCTGGCTGAACCCCTACGCCGCGGAGACCGTGCAGTATATCGGCGATCTGATCGCCGAGGTGCACGCCGCCGGGTTTGATCAGGTGCTGCTGGAAAATGTCCAGTTCCCCTCGTCCACCAGCGCCAAGCAGGACTATGGCACCACCAACGGTGTGGATCGTGCCGGGCAGCTGACTGCGGATATCGCCGCCTGGCAGGCCCGCTTCGGAGATACGGTGACGCTCTGGTACGGTTATTCGCTGGCCGAGGTGACCGGCTCCTCCAGCCAGCTGGGAGCTCCGGCGGCCCAGCTGGGCGTGAAGAATCTGCTGGTGAAGGTCCCGTCCTCCTCTACGCTGGATGCAGCGGCCCGGGAGGAGCTGACCCTCTCCCTGACCGAGGCAGGTGTGGAGCATGTGGTCATCCGGGACGATGCCGCCAGCTATTTTGAGTGATCCCTGCGTTTTTGTGAGAGGGAGGGAAGTATTATGAACAAAACACCCTGTTTTTCCCCGGCGCACATCCTGCTGCCGTCGGAACAGATTCCGGTGGGGCAGTGGGGCTGTGTGGCCTGCGATCAGTTCACCAGTGACCGCTCCTATTGGGAAAAGGCTGCGCAGGCCGCCGCAGGCGGCCCCAGCACACTGGACCTGATCCTGCCGGAGGTCTATCTGGAAGAGAATGACGTGGATGCAAGGATCAGCGCCATCCATGCGGCCATGGACGATTACACCCGGAACGTGCTGACCCGCGCGGTGGACGGCTTCATTTATGTGGAGCGCACCGAGCAGAGCGGCCGGGTACGGCAGGGCCTTGTGGGCAGGATCGACCTGGAGGCATACAGCTATGCCGAGGGTGCGGTGCCTGCCATCCGCCCCAGTGAGCACACCGTGGAAAGCCGCATCCCGCCCCGCATGGCGGTGCGCCGGGGGGCAAGGCTGGAAACGCCCCATATTATGATGCTGGCCGATGACCCCGGCTGCACCCTCATCGAGCCCATCGGCGAGAAGAAGGAGCAGCTGCGCAAGGTCTACGAGGGCGACCTGATGCTGAACGGCGGCCACATTGCCGGCTGGGCAGTGGAGGACCCCGCCCTGCTGGCACAGATCGACAGCGCCCTGAACGCTCTGGGCAGCCAGGAGGCCTTTGATGCCCGGTATCCCCAGGCAAAGGGCGGCGCGCCCCTGACGCTGGCCGTGGGCGACGGCAACCATTCGCTGGCTTCCGCCAAGGCCTGCTGGGAGGAGCTGAAAAAGACCCTGACCCCGGAGCAGCAGCTGACCCACCCGGCCCGCTGGTGCCTGGCTGAGGTCTGCAATGTCCACTCTCCGGCCATTGAGATCGAGCCCATCCACCGTGTCCTTTTCAATGTGGACTGCGGTGCCGTGCTGCTGGCCCTCATCGCGTGGAGCGATTCCCACGCGGCAGGCATCTGCTTCGGCGATGCAAAACAGCAGTCCTTTACGCTGGCAGGCCCCCATGTGGCCAATGTGCTCAGCTTTGAACATCCCGTTGCCCCGCTGACCGTGGGCACCATTGACGCATTCATTGAGTATTTCATGGCCCGCCACATCGAGGCCCGGGTGGATTATGTCCACGATGAGCCCGCTGTCCGCGCCCTGTGCAGGCAGGGGGGTGTGGCTTTCCTGATGCCGCCCTTTGAGAAAAGCGACCTGTTCAAGGGCATCGTTATGGGTGGTGTGCTGCCCCGCAAGACCTTCAGCATGGGGCACGCAGAGGAAAAGCGCTATTATATGGAATGCAGAAACATTTTAGGTGAAGAATGACATTTAACGAACTGAATCTTTCCGCGCCTGTGCTGCGTGCTGTGGCACAGGCGGGCTATGAATCCCCCTCGCCCATTCAGGCGGCGGCCATTCCGCCGGTGCTGGCCGGGAGGGACTTGATGGGCTGCGCCCAGACGGGTACCGGCAAGACGGCTGCCTTTGCGCTGCCCATGCTCGACCGCCTGACTGCCAGCGCGCCCCGCAAAAAGGGTGCCATCCGCGCCCTGATCCTGACCCCCACCCGGGAGCTGGCTTTGCAGATCGGCGAGAGCTTTGAGGCCTACGGCAAGTATCTGACCCTGCGCAGCACTGTCATCTTTGGCGGTGTGGGTCAGGCTCCGCAGGTCGCAGCCCTGAAAAAGGGCGTGGACATCCTCATTGCCTGCCCGGGCCGCTTGAACGACCTGGTGGGGCAGGGGCTGCTGGACCTCTCCAACATTGAGATCTTTGTTCTGGACGAAGCCGACCGGATGCTGGATATGGGCTTTGTCCACGACGTGAAAAAGGTGATCGCCAAGCTGCCCAGGCAGCGCCAGAACCTGATGTTCAGCGCCACCATGCCCAAGGAGATCGAGCAGCTGGCCGCAGGCATCCTGCGTGACCCGGCCTTTGTCAAGGTAGACCCGGTGTCCAGCACGGTGGACCGCATCCAGCAGAGCCTGTATTTTGTGGAGAAGGGCAACAAGAAGTTCCTGCTGCCCTGGCTCATCAAAAACCTGAAGCCTGAGGTGGTGAACGCGCTGGTGTTCAGCCGCACCAAGCACGGAGCCGATAAAATTGCAAAAGATCTGAACAAGCAGGGCATCCCCGCTGCCGCCATCCACGGCAACAAGAGCCAGACCGCCCGCGTGACGGCGCTGGAGGATTTCAAGGCGGGCAAGACCCGGGTGCTGGTGGCGACCGATATCGCCGCCCGCGGCATTGACATCAGCGAGCTGTCTCATGTGTTCAACTACGATCTGCCCGAGGTGCCCGAGACCTACGTCCACCGCATTGGCCGCACGGCCCGTGCCGGTGCCGACGGCACTGCCGTCAGCTTCTGCGCCCCGGAGGAAAAGGAATATCTGGCCGGGATCGAAAAGCTGAACCGCCGCCAGATCCCGGTCGTCTCCGGCCATCCCTGGGACGGCGTGCCCGCCCCCGTCAAGGCTGCGCCCCCGGTGCGGGGCAAAAAGCCCAAGGCGGAAGCAGAGCAGCCGGAAAAGCCTGTGAAGGCAGAGAAGCCTGCCAAAGCAGAAAAGGCAGCCAAGGCCGAAAAGCCCGCTGCCCCCAAGAAGGAAAAAGCGGCTGCAAAACAGCCCAGCCCCAAGAATACCGAACCGAAAGAAGGAACATCCATGGAGGAAAACCAGAAGCGCACTTCCGGCGGCCGCAGTGAGAACCGCCGCTCCAATAACAGCCGCACCCGCCGCGAGGGCAATGCCCCGCAGCCGGCCAACCGCGGCAGCAACGCCCAGCCCAAATTCGACCCCCACTTTGTGAGTGCCCCGGAGGCTACCCCCCTGCGCCCGGTCAAAAAGGCTCCGGCTGCGCAGCCTGCCGCAAAGCAGACTGCTCCGGCCCAGAACGGCCAGCGTCAGCGCGGCGGTCAGCCTGCCCGTGCCGAGCAGCGCACCGACCGCAATGATCCGCGCACCGAGCAGCGGGCAGAGCGGAACAGCCGCAATGCACGCTCGGCCCAGAACAGCCAGAGCCAGCAGGGCAGCCGCAATGCGGCGCAGAGCAGCCGTCCGGCCCGCCCCGCCAAGAGCGAGGCACCCCGCGGCCGCAGCCGGAACACCGCCCCCGCACGGGACGAAGATCCGGGCCTGATGCTGATCAGCCGCCGCCCGCCCCAGCAGAAGTTCACCAACTTTGAAGAGTATATGACCGCCCACGGCGGTGCCACCGCACCCATTGAGGATCACACCGATGAAACCTGAGCCGTTTGCCCCCTGGCAGTGCCCGCTCTGCGGCGAACCCCTGACCGGGGACACTGCCCTGAAATGCGGCAGGAACCACAGCTTTGACCGGGCGAAAGAGGGGTACTGGCACCTGCTGCCGGTGCAGAGTATGCGCACCAAGGCCCCGGGCGACAGCAAAGAGATGGTCGCCGCCCGCCGTGCCTTCCTGAACGCTGGGTATTACGGCATCTTCGGCCGGGCGCTGGGGGAACTGTGCCTTGCGTACGGCGCTTCCGCCGGGGCAGATGCACCGCTCCACCTGCTGGATGCGGGCTGCGGCGAGGGCTGGTACGACCGCTGCATTGCACAGGCCTTTGCACAGGCGGGCAGGTCGGTGCAGCTGGCGGGCTTTGATATCGCAAAGCCTGCGGTGCGTCTGGCCGCAAAGGCACTGCCTGCCGCAAAATACGCGGTGGCATCCAGCTTTGCCCAGCCTGTCCGCACCGGATGGGCCGACCTGCTGCTCAACTGCTTCTCGCCCTTTGCGCAGGAAGAGTTCCGGCGTGTGCTGCGCCCGGGCGGACGGATGATCTATGTCGTGCCCGGTGCAGAGCACCTCTACCAGATGAAGGCTGTCCTCTACGACACGCCCTATAAAAATCCGGTGCAGGAGGTGGCCTATGAGGGCTTCCGTCCCATCGGGGAGCGGGAAGTCTCGGGCAGCATCACGGTGCCTGCCGGGCAGCTGGAGGCGCTGTTCGCCATGACCCCCTATTACTGGAAAACGCCACGGGATGGCGCGGCCCGCCTGGCCGCCCTGCCCGAGCTGACCACGGACATCGCGTTTCGCTTCCTTGTGTTTGAAAAAGAATGATCGAAAAGCCCCCGGCCTGTGAGGATACAGGCCGGGGGCTTTTTGCGTGCAGAAAACAGGGTCACATTGCGATCCAGCCCAGCGCGTTGGCGACCGAGCTGGCCAGGATGATAGCCGCGAAGATGGGGCAGAGATACCGGAGCATAAAGTTGAACACCGGTTTGCGGCGGAAGGGCTGACCTTCCCGTGTGACCTCTTCCTCGATCTTTTCCACACCGACGATTCGGGAGACCAGCAGGCAGGTGGCAATGGCCGCAATGGGCATCATCACCGAGTTGGTCAGGAAGTCGAAGAAATCGAGGAACTGCATCCCGAACACGGTCACGCTGGCAAGGGGGCCGTAGCCCAGCGCGGAAAGGCTGCCCAGTGTGATCATAATACAGCCGATGAGGATGGTGGAGCGGGTGCGGTCCCAGCCCAACTCGTCCTCAAAGGTAGAAACAGCACTCTCGGTCAGGGCAATGGAGCTGGTGAGGGCCGCGAACAGCACCAGCACAAAGAAGAGCACGCCTACGGCAGTGCCCATGCCCATGCTGGCAAAGACCTTGGGGATGGTAATGAACATCAGGGCCGGGCCCGCCTGCAGGGTGTCAGGGTCGCCGCCCGAAAAAGCGAACACGGCGGGAATGATCATCAGGCCCGCCATGATGGCAATGGCGGTGTCGAAGATCTCCACGTTTTCCGTGGACTGCTCAATGGACACGTTCTTTTTCATGTAGGAGCCAAAGGTCACCAGGATGCCCATGGCAATGGAGAGGGAGTAGAACATCTGCCCCATGGCGGAAACCACGGTCATCCACGAGAAGTTGGCGATGTTGGGCACGAGGAAGTATTTCACACCCTCCAGCGCGCCCGGGCGTGTGACGGAGTAGCCTGCGATGACGACGGAGAGCACCACAAGAATGGGCATCATCACCTTGGACACCCGCTCCACGCCGTTGCGCACGCCCGCAAAGATGATGGAGAGGGTAAAGACGGTAAAGATGGCGAAGCAGATCTCCGCCGACGGGCCGCTGGAAATGAAGGCGGAGAAGTAGCCGTCCGCCGCCAGCTCACTGCCGTGGCCGCCGATGTAGTCGGCCAGATACCGGATGACCCAGCCGCCGATGACCGAGTAATAAGGCACGATGAGGATGGGGATGATGGCGTTGATCCAGCCGCCGAAGGAAAGCCCGCCCTTTTTGCCGAAGGAGGCGAACGCGCCCACCGGGCTTTTCTTGGTCATCCGGCCCAGCGCCGTCTCGGCCACGATCATGGTGTAGCCGAAGGTGAAGGCGAGGATGATGTAGATGAGCAGGAAGATGCCGCCGCCGTACTTGGCCGCAAGATAGGGGAAGCGCCAGATGTTGCCGAGGCCCACCGACGCGCCTGCAGCGGAGAGAACGAATCCGATCTTGCCCGAAAAGGCGCTCCGCTTGTGCTGTTTTTGATTCATTGGATTTTCCTCTTTTCACAAATTCAATACCCCCAGTGTATCACAGCCGGAGAGGGGATTCAACCGATTTTCCGATAAGAAGCAGAAGATCCATCGAAGGAATTGAAGGGTCGTATCAAAAAATGAGCACAGAAGCAGAAGCTCCTGTGCTCAGAGGGAGGCAGCGTCAATCCACCACCGGCACATCCAGCCCGAATTCCAGCGGGCGGAAGCGGGGGCAGACATTTTCCGTGATGCAGATGACCGAGGCGGCCAGGC
>OLVU01001033.1_pt1 | contig 20530 bp, 15 predicted proteins | sample 1673321 | NCBI WGS metagenome assembly OLVU01 (sample SAMEA3178942, study PRJEB25190) | human gut metagenome | biome: human gut; feature: human-associated habitat; material: faeces | place: Austria | collected 2013 | reverse complement strand
CGCCGGGCACGTAGACGGCAGCCGGCGCCGAGGCCGTCTCAGACGTATCCTTTCCAGGCCCGAACATGATGAAAAGCAGCGTGATGAGAAGGATGCCCAGTCCGATAAAAATGGCGGTGTAGATGATCTCCTTCATGTGAAATACGACGATTTTTGTTTTGGAACTCATAAGTCAAAAGCTCTCCTTTCGGTAAGATGTCAAATCTGGCAGTACAGTGAGATGTTGCCTTTATACTATATATGAAAGTAACAGTTCAGCCATGCACAAAGTCACAAAAAATCTGAGTTCAAACTTGTTTGAAAACGAAGATTTTTGTGTACGTTGTATGCAGCGTTGCCAAAAGAGGGTTTTTACGGTAAAATAAAAAGATACGAAAAAAGAGAGGTAGAAAGTCATGTTTATAATCGTAGGATTAGGAAATCCGGGATTAAAATACGAAGGGACCAGGCACAATGTAGGGTTTGATGTCATAGACAAAATTGCGGAGGAATACCATATAGCAGTGGACACGAGAAAGCACCGGGCGCTCATCGGCAGGGGTGTGATCGACGGCTTCAGAGTGATACTCGCAAAGCCTCAGACCTTTATGAATCTGAGCGGAGAGAGTATCCGGGAGTTGGTGGACTATTATAAGGTGGACGAGGAAACGGATCTGATTGTCATTTATGACGATATCAGCCTGGATGTGGGACAGATCCGCATCCGCAAAAAGGGCAGCGCCGGCGGACATAATGGACTCAAGAATATCATCAAGATGTTAGGGCATGATACTTTTACCCGTGTCCGCATGGGCGTAGGTGAGAAACCGAAGAATTATGATCTGGCAGATTATGTATTGGGACATTTCCCGGTGGAAGAACGTAAGGTTATGGATGATGCTACGAAGACCGCCGCAGAAGCGATCCGTATGATCATCACCGAGAGCGCGGATGCTGCCATGAACCATTTTAACAGTAAGAAAGCGTGAAAAAATGCAGGCACTACTTGCACCATTGAAAGAACTGGCGGAATATGATGAGGTCCGTAAGATCGTCAGACAGGGAAAGGGAACGGTTGCCCTGTCCGGATGCGTGGACTCACAGAAACTTCATATGATCTACGGACTCAGCGATGGCCTGAAATACAAGGTCATCGTTACTTATAATGACTTAAAAGCCAAGGAGATCTACGAGGAATACCGCTTTTATGACAGAAATGTCATGCTGTATCCGGCGAAGGACCTGATCTTTTTCCAGGCAGATATTCACGGTAATCAGCTGGTACAGGAGAGGATCAAGACCTTGCGCAGAGTCGTGGAGGGCAAGCCTGTCACCATCGTCACCACCTATGCGGCATTGATGACACCCCAGGTGCTGTGGGAGGAGAAAGACATCATCCACACCGAGCGGGGCGGAAGCCTGGATGAGAGCAAACTGGCATCCCGGCTGGTAGCTATGGGATACGAGAAAGCCTATCAGGTGGAAAGCCCAGGGCAATTCTCCGTGCGTGGCGGTATTGTGGATATTTTTGACCTGACGGAGGAGAATCCCTACCGTATCGAACTGTGGGGGGATGAAGTGGAATCCATCCGCAGCTTCGATATCTTAAGCCAGCGTTCCATTGAGAAGCTGGAGAGTATCACGGTCTACCCGGCGACGGAGTTCGTGCTGTCTGAGGAGCAGATTCGCAAGGGAATCGCCAGACTTGAGAAGGAAGCCGCCAAACAGGAGAAAATTTTCCGGGATGCCCACCAGCCGGAGGAAGCCCACAGGATCGCCACCCAGGTAAGCGAGTTGAAGGAACAGCTGTTGGAATTTCAGAGCAAAGCGAACCTGGAAGGATATATCCGATATTTTTATGAAAATACGGTGACTATGCCGGAGCTGCTGGCGGATATGGCGGGACGATCTCTGGTCTTCTATATTGATGAACCGGCGCGGGTGAAAGAGCAGGCTGATGCTATAGAACTGGAATTCCGGGAGAGCATGGAGCAGCGTGCGAGAAAAGGCTATGTGCTACCGGGACAGATGAATATTCTCTACAGCGGAGAACAGGTTGCGGCCACATTGGAGAAAAATGCCGTGGTGACACTGGCTACCATGGAGACCAAGTACGGCTATTTCCGGACGGAAAAACATGTGGATATTGCAGCCCGCAACATTGCCCCCTATAACAACAGCTTTGAATCCCTGGTAAAAGACCTGAAAAAATATAAAAAAAGCGGATATCGGGTGCTGTTACTGTCCGGCTCCCGTACTCGCGCAAGACGTCTGGCAGAGGATCTGCGGAATGCGGAAGACGGCGGTGCGGGACTCACGGCAGTATATACGGAAGACCCCATGCGGGAAGTACAGCCCGGAGAGATCCTGACCTATTATGGGCATGTGAATAAGGGATTCGAATACCCATGGCTGAAATTTGTAGTGCTGTCCGAGAGTGATATTTTCGGGTCGGAGAAACGTAAGAAGAAAAAGAAAAAACTCTACCAGGGGCAGAAAATCAACGATTTCAATGACCTGAAGATCGGTGATTACGTAGTGCATGAGACCCACGGATTGGGGATATACAAAGGCATCGAAAAGGTAGAGGTGGAAAACATTGTCAAGGACTACCTGAAGATCGAGTACCGGGACGGTGGCAATCTGTACATTCTCGCTACCGGACTGGATGTGATCCAGAAATACGCCTCCGCCGATGCGGCGAAGAAGCCGAAGCTGAATAAGCTGGGTGGCAAGGAATGGGAACATACCAAGACCAAGGTCCGCAGTGCGGTCAGCGCCGTGGCAAAGGATCTCGTGGAGCTGTATGCGGTGCGCCAGCAGAGTGAAGGCTATGCCTTCGGAAAAGACACGGTATGGCAGCGGGAGTTTGAGGAAATGTTTCCTTTCGAGGAGACGGAGGATCAGCTGAGTGCTATCGCGGACACCAAGGCCGATATGGAAAGCCATCGGATCATGGATCGTCTGATCTGCGGAGATGTGGGATATGGTAAGACAGAGATCGCGATCCGCGCTGCCTTCAAAGCAGTACAGGAGGGCAAACAGGTGGTATACCTGGTGCCTACCACCATTTTAGCACAGCAGCATTACAACACTTTTGTGCAGCGAATGAAGGATTTCCCGGTCAATATTGCCCTGATGAGCCGGTTTCGCACATCTTCGGAGATCAAAAAGACAGTAAAAGATCTGGAAAAGGGAATGGTGGATATCGTCATTGGTACTCACAGAGTATTGTCGGCGGATGTGAAGTTCAAGGATCTGGGGCTTTTGATCATCGATGAGGAGCAGCGTTTTGGCGTGGCTCATAAGGAGAAGATCAAGAAACTAAAAGAGAACGTGGATGTGCTGACCCTGACGGCAACACCGATTCCCCGTACCCTGCACATGAGCCTCATCGGTATCCGGGATATGAGCGTGCTGGAGGAGGCTCCCAACGACAGGCTGCCGATTCAGACTTTTGTCTGCGAATACAACGACGAACTGGTCAGAGAGGCTATTGTCCGAGAGATGGCCCGGGGCGGACAGGTCTACTATGTCTATAACCGTGTGAATAATATTGCGGATATTGCGGCACAGATCGCAAAACTGGTGCCGGAAGCAAATGTGGCCTATGCCCATGGACAGATGAAGGAGCATGAACTAGAACGGATCATGTTTGATTTCATCAACGGAGAGATCGATGTGCTGGTGTCCACTACTATTATAGAGACCGGGCTGGATATCTCTAATGTAAACACCATGATCATTCATGACTCGGATAATCTGGGGCTGTCCCAGTTGTACCAGCTCAGAGGCCGCGTGGGACGCTCCAACCGGAATGCCTATGCGTTTCTGATGTACAAGCGGGACAAAATGTTAAAGGAAGTAGCGGAGAAACGGCTGGCGGCGATCAAGGAATTCACAGATCTGGGTAGCGGTTTCAAAATTGCCATGCGGGACCTGGAGATCCGTGGGGCCGGGAATCTGCTGGGGATGAGCCAACATGGCCACATGGAAGCCGTAGGATACGACCTCTACTGCAAAATGTTGAATGAGGCGGTGCAGAATCTGAAGGGAATCCATACGACGGTGGATTTCACCACGGTGATCGACCTGGATGTGGATGCATATATTCCGGCGGAATATATTGTGAATGAAACGCAGAAACTGGATATTTATAAGCGCATCGCCGGCATTGAGACGCTGAAAGAGCGGGATGAGATGAAGGATGAGCTGTTAGACCGTTTTGGCAATATCCCCAAGGCAGTGGATAATCTGCTGCGGATCGCACTGATCCGCATGGCGGCACACGCACTGGATATGACGGAGATCAAGGGCAAAAACGGCCGGATCACCTTTAATTTCCGACCGGATGCAGCCATAGACCCACTGAAGATCCCCGCGTTTCTGAAAAAGCATGGAGAGGAAATGAGCTTCACCGCATACGGCAATCCTTTTTTTACCTATAAATACAAAAAAACGGGACTGGTAGAGACCGATGCGGAACTCCTGATGGGGAAAACCGAGGAATTATTGGAAGAAATGAAAGAACTGGTGCTGGAAAAATTGCCGGCTCAGGAAAATTGAGAGAATTTTATGGGACATTAAAAGAGATACCTTCTTATCAGAACAGCAAACAAAAGGCTTCTGATAAGGAGGTATTTTACGATGAAGGGATATGTAACAGCCAGCGGATACATGGGATATGTGGAGAACGAATATATCTTATTTGCCAGCGAAGATGACTATTTTGATTACATGGAGGCTATTTAGGGACAGCAACATACCAGTCATAAAAAGGTGTCAGGGTGAAGCTGTCTTTGAACAGATCGGCCTCTGTGTAGTAAATAATATAAATACTGTCAGTGGATATGGTATCGTAATTGATGCGCGTATTGACCCGGATTCCGTCAGCGGTGGTAAAGGCGGCCGGAGCCGGGGCAACATCATAGGTAACGGTAGCCAGGTACTGGGAAGGCAATGTTTGTGTATACAGAAGCAGTCTGGGCCATTGCGTTGCCTTTTCCGCGCTGATCGTAGTCAGACCGAGCGTCTTGCACTGTTTCATCGAATACGCAACACAGTCTTCTACACCTTGGGAAAAATAAGCGTTTGTAGTTTCCGCATACTTGGTGTAATAGTCCTTTTGGAACAGAACCAGACAGATGAGGAAGAATGCAGTGGTGCAGCCTGTAAAAATCCTGCCGAGAGATTGAGACTTCCCCTTCAGGAAGCAGGAACATTTCCAGATACCATATGCCTCGCATAAGACAAGCGGGATATAGAGATCATTGATCTGATGCATCCTGGCGGTGACCAGCAGCGAGGTGATTCCACCTCCCATCAGCTGGGCAAACAGGAAGAATTCCCAGCAAAACACATGCTGCCGCACAGAACGAATCAGCCGGTACAGCATACAGCCGATTCCGATCAGGATAAAGACGCGGCCGATATCGTAAAATAATCCCCAGGGCAGTAGAAAGTCATAGGGACTTCCGGTATCCTGCAATAACAATAAATGCGCTGTGTTTTTGAAATTCGCATAAACAGAACTTAGGGAAAAAGCAATCTCTCCGCCGCGATACCCCTGTGTTTTGGGAATAGTGATCCAGGGTAAGGCGATCTCCGGCAACAGTCCCTGATTGACCAGGACAAATAAAAGCAACGGTAATGCCAGGACAAACAGGAGCAGAACAGACAGAACGCTGTAACGGTTGCAATGGATTTTATGATAGCGGATCCCGTAACATACCTGCAGAGCCAGCAGGATGGGAAGCATCGGCCAGATCACTGCGTAGCAATAGAGGGAGAGACCGTAAAAAAGTGCCGCGAGCAACAGATAACGGTTGTCATTCATGCCCCGTACGAAAAAGTACAGACCAAACATGAGAAAACCGGGGGCCATATTGGCATCCAATGCCCAACGACAGGCCATGATGTGCCAGGGACAGACGCTTAAGGCGAATAAGGTCCAGAGACCCGCAGTGTGGCCGAACATTTCCTTTACCAGACAATAGACGCACCAAAGCGTTAGAATACCTACCAGTGCCTGAGGAAGCCTTCCGAGAAAAGTAGTGGGAATCCCTTTGTTCAACAGTAGGAGAGGAGTGAGAAGCCAGGAGTACATGGCACTCTGCCCGTCTCCCCAGCTGGACATATAGATGGGGAATGCATAGCCTGCGGAATCCCGGCCTTCGTGTAAAAGGTCATAGGAGTTCAGCAGGACAAAAGCCTCATCCTGATGTAGGCCACCGGGCACCCGGGACAGGTATAACAGACGCAGAAGTGCTCCCAGTAACAGAATCAGAACCGGACAATAACGTCTGTAAAAAGTGTTACTATCGGAAAGGAATTTTGAATGCATAAAAATACCTCAATTCTTAGAATGATAATACAGATTGATTATAGCAGATATTGACGGCAAATTCAGTATTTTCGTTAAATTTTTAATTTATGTCTGGCACCTTTACCGACGCCATATATTTGTGTTATAGTACAAATGTAAAGAGAAAATGTAAGGGGTTTCAATGGCACACTGTGAGGAATACCGGAGAGATTCCGATACAACATTTGGCAAAAATGCAGATGGGAGTTTATATTATGGAACTGACTGAGAAAAAGGAATTTGACCTGCTCTCCCTGGGAGAGATCATGCTGAGATTATCACCGCCCGATAACGAACGTATCACCAGAGGCGACAGCTTCAGCAAGCAGGCCGGAGGTGCAGAACTGAATGCCATCACCGGTGCGGCAATGCTCGGATTGCGCTGCGGTATTATCTCCAAGCTGCCGGCCAATGACCTGGGTGTATATATTAAGAACCGTGTACGTCTCTGCGGCGTCAGCGATGACTACCTGGTATACGACGATGATAAGGATGCGAGACTGGGCGTGTACTATTATGAGAATGGTGCTTATCCGAGAAAACCCCGTATCGTCTATGACCGTAAGAATACTTCTATCAATAAACTGAGTGTTGCGGATTATGATGACAGCCTGTATAGCGATACCCGTTGCTTCCATACCAGTGGTATTACACTGGCGCTGAGCCCCGAGCTGAGAGCAACCGCCATTGAGATGATCAAGCGTTTCAAGGCGCAGGGAGCCATCATCTCCTTCGATGTGAACTTCCGCGGCAATCTGTGGACCGGTGCTGAGGCGAAGGAATGCATCGAATCCATTCTGCCTTATGTAGATATCTTCTTCTGCTCCGAGGACACCGCACGCCTGACTTTCCTGAAGGAAGGCGATGCCAAGAGCATTATGAAGAGCTTCACGGAGGAGTATCCGATTTCCATCGTGGCATCCACACAGCGTATCGTACATAGCCCGAAGCGTCATACCTTCGGTTCTATTATCTACAGCGCCAAGGACGATACCTATTATGAAGAGGCTCCGTACACCGATATCGAAGTCGTAGACCGTATCGGAAGCGGTGACGCTTATATCTCCGGTGTCCTCTATGGACTGCTGGCACATCCCGGCGAGTACCAGCGGGCACTGGAATACGGTAATGCCATCAGTGCACTTAAGAACACCATCCCCGGTGACCTGCTGTGCACTGACCTGAAGGAGATCCAGGGGATCATCAAGGAGCATAAGTCCACCGGACGTATTGCGGAGATGGACCGCTAAAGCATTTCCCCTTCTTATCTGATCGAACAAATAGAAAAGACAAAGCTCTGTCATGTCAATTTAAGTGCATGACAGGGCTTTTTCTGTTTATTTTTAACAATAATAAGCCTAAAATATATTAAAAAGTCTGCTATACAAGATTAAATTAGTTTGATATACTAAAGACTGATATAGAACTAAAAGCAGGATGTTATCAGACGGAAGATTCGAGAAACGGAAGGGAGACAGCAATTTGGAAAAGGAAGACCGTATCCGGCAGAAAGAACAATGGAAACAACTGTCTCCTTCTGAAAAATGGCAGTATTTTATAGACTATTATCTGTGGGTTACCATAGGTGTGGCAGCGGGGATCGCTATTGTTATTTTCCTGATCGTACATTTTGCCACCAAGACCAGCTTTGTCATGGGAGTCATGGCAGTGAATACGGACGGAGAGCACATCGAAGCCACCGGTCCGGATTATTTTACGGATTTCCTGCGGGAACACGGTGTGATGTCCAAACGGGATGTGGTGAACCTGAATTATACGATCTGGATCGATCCGAACTCGGATTCCGACGTGGATTCCACGAATCTCAGCACGATCCAGGTATTGTTCATGACCCGGTCGGTGGATGTGTTTTTTTCTGACGAAGAGTTTTTGAAGCTCATGGGCGGCACGGATTATCTGGTGGATTTAAGGGATTATCTGCCTCAGGAGCTATTGGACAGATATGAAGATCAGCAGATCAAAGTGTTAAATACCATGACGGGAGAGACGATCGTGGCAGGGATCTGGCTGGAAGATAATGCCTGGGTGCAAAAGACCGGCTGGTATGAGCACACGGCAGCGGTAGGACTGGCGGATGGCATGAAAAACCCGGAACTGGCGGTGGCGCTGTTGGAGGAAATATTGAATGCGGAATAAGGATGAAAAACATTACCGGGGCATAGAAAAGCTGACGGACAATCCGTTTTTAAATCTGTATCATATCGATGCACTGGGGCGGGACGGCATGCCGTTTCACTATTATTTTGCTTCCCGCAATGATGAGGATAATATCAAACATAAGACTCATAGCCTGCGCCCCGAAGGTATGGCGGTCTATGCGGTAACGGAGGATGGACAACATCTGGTACTGGTGCGGCAGTACCGTTACCCCATGGACGATTATCTCTATGAACTGCCAGCAGGATTGATCGAGCCGGGAGAGACGGCTTCGGAGGCTGCCTGCCGGGAGATGATCGAGGAGACCGGTTGGGAACTGAAGGTATATGAAGGCGGGGAGCCGGCATTCCGCAGAGGCTTTTTCCTGGCGCAGGGACTGACGGACGAGAGCGGCAGTATGATCTTCGGCACGGTGACAGAGCAGGTGGGACAGCAGATGGAGAACACTGAGGATATTCAGGTGATCCTGGCGGACAGACAGGAGGTACTCCGGATCCTGAGACAAGAGCGGGTATCCATGCGCTGCGGACTGATGCTGATGCAGTTTTTGAAGGCAGAAACGGAAGCACCGTTTGCTTTTTTACATTTGTGACAGATATATCAACAGAAAGCATAAAAGACAGGGGCGCACTTGCCACTCGGAGAAGTTTGGAAATGACGATTTTTGGAAAGCGGATGCTGATTTTTAGAAAAATTTTTATTCCGGAAAGAAAGAGGTAAAAGTATGGCAATCAGATACATAGAACAGGACAGAACCTTCTGGCTGGATACAGAACACACCAGCTACATCATGGCTGTTGTGGATGAGGAGAATTTTGTGGGGCATGTATACTACGGGCAGAAATTGCAGTATACCGAAGGCACACCGGCACCGGTATATCTGATGCGCACCGGAGAAGCACCTTTTGTTCCTTCCAAAAATAACAGAGAACGGGTCTCTTTTTTGGACTCTTTCCCTATGGAGTATCCGGGGAACGGGTTAGGAGACTACAGAGAGAGTGCTGTCTCCATCCGGACCGTGGGAGGACATGTGGGAGTGCAGCTAAATTACGTCTCCCATGAGATCGTAAAGGAGAAGCCCGCGCTTCCCGGGCTGCCTTCTACTTTTCCGGGAGAGGAGGATTGCGACACTCTGATCCTGCACCTGGAGGACCAGACGACCGGTTTGACGGCAGAACTGATCTATACTACATTTGAAAAAGTAGATGTGATCACCCGCAGTGTAATCCTGAAAAATACAGCAGAACAGCCGATTTATCTGACAAAAGTTATGTCTGCCTGCCTGGATCTGGATTGCACGGATGAAAAGTATGACATCCTTACCTTGCACGGTTCCTGGGGGAGAGAACGTCAGATGGAAAGGAGAAGCCTGATGCATGGTAAGCAGAGCGTTGGGTCTGTCAGAGGAGAATCCTCCCACCAGGAGCATCCGTTTATTGCATTGCTGTCAGAAAATGCAACGCAGGATACCGGTGAAGTCTACGGCATGCATTTTGTATATTCCGGTAATTTCCTGGCACAGGCAGAGCTGTCACAGTTCGACTCCATCCGTATGACTATGGGGATCCATCCGGAGAATTTTGTATGGAAACTGGAGCAGGGAGAAAGCTTTGCTGCACCCGAAGTAGTAATGACTTATTCTTCAGAGGGGCTTAGCGGTATGACACATCATTATCATGATATGTACCGCGAGCATCTGATCCGTGGAGAATACCGGGATAAAAAGCGTCCGATCCTGATCAATAACTGGGAAGCTACGTACTTTGATTTTAACACCGATAAATTATTAAAGATTGCAAAGCAGGCATCAAAGCTTGGAATCGAAATGTTGGTCATGGACGATGGTTGGTTCGGACACCGTAATGATGACAGCACGAGCCTGGGTGACTGGAAGGTCAATGAGCAGAAGCTGCCGGGAGGTCTGAAACTTTTGGTGGATCAGGTAAATGCCATGGGACTTAAGTTCGGTATCTGGTTCGAACCGGAGATGATCTCGCCGGATTCGGATCTGTACAGAGAGCATCCCGACTGGGCAATCTCCATTCCGGGCCGTGTAGGAAGCCTGTGCCGGAATCAGTATGTACTGGATCTGTCCCGGAAGGAAGTCAGAGATCATGCTTTTGAAAGCGTGGCGGCAGTGCTGCACAGCGCCAATATCGAATATGTGAAATGGGACATGAACCGTCAGCTGTCGGATCTCGGAAGCATGGATCTCCCTGCAGACCGTCAGGGAGAGTTGTACCACAGATATGTGTTGGGGGTATACGAACTGCAGGAGAGACTGCTTGCGGAATTTCCTCATCTGCTCTTAGAGAATTGTTCCGGTGGTGGAGCGAGATTCGATCCGGGCATGCTGTATTATAGTCCGCAGATCTGGTGCTCGGATGATACGGATGCCATTGAACGGTTGAAGATTCAGGAAGGCACGATGCTGCTATATCCGTTATCCACTATGGGAGCCCATGTATCGGATTGCCCCAACCACGCCTTGGGAAGAGTGACACCTTTTGAGACCAGGGGTCATGTGGCACTGGCAGGCACCTTCGGCTACGAGCTTGATATCACGAAGATTCCTGAGGAGGACAGGCAGCAGATCCCCGCACAGACCGCTATGTATCACAAATACAACGATCTGATCCGCAGGGGAGATTACTGGCGGATCGCGTCATATTTAGAAAACGGCAGCTACGACTGCTACATGGTAGCTTCCAAGGATAAAAAGGAAGCGCTGATAACTTATGTACAGGTATTATCAAGACCGAATTTTCACAGCAGAAGAGTGCGTCTGAAAGGGTTGTCACCGGAAAACCGCTACCGCATAGAGGAGACCGGAGAAGTACTCGGCGGTGATGTGCTGATGCAGGCCGGCATGTTAATAGCACCTTTGTGGGGTGACTACCGCAGCAGGCTGATCCATTTGATTGAGGCGTAAAACTGGGCAGGAGCATGCCTTGACATAAGATTTTCAGATTACTAAGATTTAAGTAGGGTTGATGATTTAACGGAGATGACAGTGAAAATAGCGATAAGGAGTACGAAATTATGGCAAAAGCAGTAAAATTAGCAGATATCGCAGAACGGGTAGGAGTCAGCACGGTAACAGTGTCAAAAGCACTGTCCGGACAAAAAGGCGTCAGTGAGGAAGTAAGGGAAAAAATCCACAGTATTGCGAAAGAACTGGGTTATCAGCAGCCGTCAGCGGCAAGAAAAAGTCAGAACCAGAAGAGCTACAATATCGGCATTTTGATCTCTGAGAGATTTTTGGATAAATATGAGTCCTTTTACTGGCAGATGTATCAGTCGGTAGCTACCAGAGCCACAGCAAAGGAATGCTTTACCATGCTGGAGGTCATCGGAATGGCAGAGGAAGAGAATGGCAGATTGCCGAAGCTGGTACAGGAACGCAAGGTGGATGGCATTATCGTCATTGGTAAAATGATGGATGATTACCTGCAGCATTTGAATACAGAAGCTGGGATCCCTGTGATCTATCTGGATTATTATAACGGAAGGGAAGCCAGTGATTCCGTGATCTCCAACAGCTACTACGGAACCTATGAGCTGACATATTATCTGTACCGGATGGGACACCGCAAGATCGCTTATGTGGGAACCCTGCTGGCCACCGAGAGCATTACGGACCGATATTTCGGTTATCAAAAGGCTCTTTTAGAGCTGGGACTGGAACAGAAGAAGGAATGGGTGCTGGATGATCGTCATATTGAGACCGGCAAGATCGATACGGTGAATATGTTGCAGCTTCCGAAGGATATGCCTACCGCGTTCGTATGCAACTGCGATCTGACCGCGAGCCTTCTCATTAAGAAGCTGAAAGAGAACGGATATCGTGTACCGGAGGATATCTCAGTGGTCGGCTTTGATAATTACCTGTATCCCGGACTCAGTGATATCCGTATTACTACTTATGAAGTAGATATGGGAGAGATGGCGAGAAGAGCTATTCATAATATGATCAAGAAAATCACCAGTGATAATTTCAAAGGGGGAGTCACCGTGGTGGAAGGCCGCCTGGTGCTGAAGGACAGTGTGTCTCACGTATAGACTGCGGCGCGTTCTGTCGGTAGACAAAGGGTGTGACACCAGTGTGCTTTTTGAACAGGTGGATGAAATGATTGGTATTGTCGATGCCTACCATAGACCCCACCTCATGAATCGGATCATCCGTAGATAGGAGCAGCGATTTAGCTGCTTCTATTTTTTTCTCTTGCAGATATTGCAGCGGAGAAGTATGGAAGGCGGCGGAGAATTCCCGGCACAGGCGGTAGCGGCTGATCCCCAGTGTCTGCTCAAAATATTCCAGAGAGTGATTTTCTGCATAGTTTTCCTCGAAATCCGCTTTCATAGACAGCAGATAGGTAGGAACAGGTCTGGCATCCCGGGAGACGGACAGGGCAGACAATGCCAGCTCGGTGAACATGCCGGTCAGCTCCCTATGAATCTGCAGCTGCTCTGCGGGGGTCGGAGTAAAGGGAAATTTTGTTAGTTGCTGCATGCGCTGTGAGACACAGGAACCGATGGGAATCGGATAACAACAGGTAAAATTAGCTTCAAATATGCTATAATAAGAAGAAAGTTCCTTCCCACTTAAGAAAAACATCTGAAAGCGCCACTTTCCCTGCAACAGTCGGAGGGAGAAACCCTGACTGCAATCTAAGAACAACAGATGCTCGCGATCCAGGACCACCTCGCTGCCCTGAGTGGCAAGGAGAGCACTACCCTCTAAGGTGTAGAGCAGCAGATAAGAAGGAAAGGGGTTCCATTCATAATAAAAGGGATCTAACAGGCGGAATTCCCCACCGGCCAGAGGCAGTAAAAAGCCTTTGTCTTCCAGGGATACTTTGTAGATCTGTCCCAGTAGGATCTCTGGGGAACGTTGTCCCTCCACATCGGAGGAAGTGTGCTTTAATGCGTTAAGAAAAGTGGTGGAAATGTTCATACAAAAACCTTGCCTTTCCGCAAGCTTCAAACTTTGGCTGCTTTAGCAGCTTGTGCAGGAACAAAACTTCATGTGAAAAATTTGTTTTTCACATTAGAAACATGCTTTTTGAAAAAATTAAGTAAGCTTAAATACATTATAAACCATTATTTAAGCTATTTCAATGTCAAAGGATGTAAAGAAAGAAAAATTAGTTAATTAAATAAGCTAATTTAACTCAAATCAATTGTTTTAATTGTATAATATATACAAAACATAGGAATAAAACTTGTGAAAATAGAAGATAATAACGAAAATGACAAGAATAAGAGATTAAAAACAAGAATAGTTGATGATTAATTAATATAATTATATATAATTAAATTAAGTTACAAAACAGTAAACGCTATCAAATGTAACAAACATTATTAAGGAGGATTTCATTATGAAGATGAAAAAGTTTTTAGCTCTTTCCACAGCATCTGTCATGGCATTGTCCATGGTCGCATGTGGAAGCACCGACAATGGCGCAGCTGAGAGCACCGCAAGCAACACACCTGCAACAGCAGAGGCTTCCACCGTGGCTGCTATGGAAGCAGACGAGACAACCGGTCTGAATTACGCAGAGCTTACTTTGGGTGAGGATTACACCGACATTACCACGACCATTAAGGTCCTGACTAACCGTACCGACCTGTTAGAGGACGGCGCAGCAGTTCCTTTCCAGACTTACATTGATGCATTCAACGAGATGTATCCCAACATCACTGTTGATATTGAAGGTATCACCGACTATGCAAGTGATACGCTGCTTCGTCTGCAGGGTGGTGACTGGGGCGATGTTATGTTTATCCCCGCAGTTGACAAGGCTGACTTAAGCACATACTTCCTTCCTCTTGGAACTACTACCGAGATGGACGGACAGCTGAACTACTACAACCAGATGTACGAAGGCACTGTATACGGTGTTCCATACACCGCAGGTGTTAGCGGTGGTATCGTATATAACAAGGCAGTATTCGAAGCAGCAGGAATCACTGAGATGCCTAAGACTCCCGAAGATTTCATCGCAGCATTAAAGCAGATCAAAGAGTATGACAGCTCCATCATTCCTCTGTACACCAACTACGCAGCTGGCTGGGCAATGGGCGGCCAGTGGGATCCCGCTATCAGCGGCAGTGCTACCGGAGACAGCACTTATATGAACCAGAAGTTACTGCACACAGCCAATCCTTTTGCTGATCCCGGCGACGGAACAGGCGCTTACAACGTATACAAAGTAATGTACGATGCAGTTGCTGAAGGCCTTACCGAGGAAGACTACTCCACCACGGACTGGGAAGGTTGTAAGGGTATGATCAACAATGGTCAGATCGCTTGCATGGTTCTTGGTTCCTGGGCAGTTCCTCAGATGAAGGAAGCCGGCGATCACGGCGATGATATCGCTTATATGCCGTTCCCTATTACCCTGACCAGCGGTAAGCAGGCAGCATCTGTAGGCCCTGACTACAGCTTTGGTATCAATGCTAATACCACCGAAGACAATCAGGCAGCAGCTCTGTGCTTCGTTAAGTTCATGACAGAAGAATCCGGATTCTCCTATGACTGCGGCGGACTTCCCGTTGCTATCAAGGATACCAGATTACCGGATTTCTACGCAGCATTCAAGGGTATCGACTTTGTAGTGGATGAGCCTGCGATCGAAGGCGAAGAGGATCTGTTAAACGAGCTGAATGCTGAAAGTGGTCTTAACATCAACAACAACGGTGAGACCAAGCTGCAGGAGCTGGTAGAGTGTGCAGCAGATGGTTCCAAGACCTATGATGAGATCATCGACGAGTGGAACGAAGAGTGGACTTCCGCACAGGAGAGCTGTGGTGTAGAGATCCAGTAATTAATAGGTAACTAATTTAATCTTCTGAAGTGAGAGGGAACCATTTATCCGGTTCCCTCTTATCTAAGAGAGAAGGGCATGGAGGTATTTCGATGGGTGCAGAGACAATGAAGAAAACAAAAAAACCCTTCAGCATGAAAAAATGGGTAAAGAGCAGGAACGGACAACAGACCATCGTCATACTGTCCTTCATGATCATTCCCCTGCTTTTGCTGTTCGTGTTCACCTATCTTCCTTTTGGAGAGATGGTAAAATTCAGTTTTTATAAAATGAAATATGCTACCCCGGTAGACAAAAGACAGTTTGTAGGATTTCGGAACTACATCGACGTATTTAAGAAAGATGAATGCTTCAGTGCTTTGAAGCTGAGCCTTTATTACATGGCAGGCGCAATGGTGCAGCTGGTACTTGCGTTGTACCTGGCAACGATCCTTAGCTTTAAGACCAAGTTTGGCAATATGTTCAAGGGATTCATGTTCTTCCCTTATCTGATCAGTGGTATTGCCATTGGATTTATCTTCAAATTCTTCTACACCAGAGGATTTGTATTCGATACGGTATTACAGTGGTGTGGATTTAACTTAGAAAGTCTTCCGTTCTGGCTGAAGGACAAGAGCGTTAACAATATCTCTTTGGTGGCTTCCTCGGTATGGCGTTATTACGGCAACAACATGGTACTTTTCATCGGTGCCATCATGTCCGTGGACTCCGAGATGTACGAGGCAGCAGAGCTGGACGGTGCCAATAAATTCCAACAGTTTATACATATTATCTTACCCAGCATCAAGACCATCGTTACGCTGAATGTGATCCTGTCTATCACAGGTTCCCTGAGTGCTTTCGATCCTCCCTACGTTATCACCAAGGGTGGCGGCGGAACCGCAACGTATTTCGTATTGATGGATAAGATCGCACATACCAACCAGCAGGTGGGTCTGGCGTCTGCTATGGCGGTGGTACTGTTACTGATCATTTTTGCAGCAACAATTTTACAAAAGCTTTTCTTCAAACTGGTATTTAGAAGCTCCGATGCGGATAATGAAGAATATACCAGAAGAAAACGACTCAGAAGAGAGAGAAGATGGAAGAAGGAGGCAGTGTAAAATGGCAAAGATGAAAATTAACCACAAACATTACAGCGCAGGCGCTGTCATCTGGATCGTTATTAAGTATTTCAGCCTGGTATTCTTCTCCTTCGTGGCACTTTTACCCATCGTATCCTGCGTCATCACGGCGTTCAAGACCGATGCAGAGTACCAGAGCACCAATGTAATGACCCTGCCGGAAAGCTGGCTGAACTTCCAGAACTTTATTGACGCTTTTAACCGCGCCAACATGGGCAGAGCATATCTGAATTCAGCGATCATCCTGGTATTTGTACTGTTAGGCTCCGTCCTGGTGGGAACACAGCTCGCTTATGTACTGAACCGGTTCAAGTTTCCCGGCAACGGACTGATCCGCAGCCTGTTCCTGTTCGCAACCCTCCTTCCCGGAATTGCCATGCAGGTATCTGTGTACCAGATTATGAGTAACCTTGGATTTATCAATCATCTGTATGGTTATATCATTATGAGTATGGGTACGGATGTTATCTCCATCTACATCTTCATCCAGTTCATGGAAAACATTTCGGTATCGTTGGATGAATCTGCATTTATCGACGGAGCCTCCTATTTTACCATTTACTGGAAGATCATTCTTCCGCTTCTGAAACCCGCTATCGTAACTTCGATGGTGCTTAAGGGAGTAGGCGTATATAACGAGTATTATTGCGCCAGTCTGTATCTGCAGGACAAGAGGACTCTCGGTGTGGTAGCAACCTCCCTGTATACCTTCACCGGACCTCTTGGAAGCAAATACAATCTGATCTGTGCAGGTGTACTGATGTCTCTGTTGCCCGCTTTGATCGTATTCCTGCTCTGTCAGAAACAGATCTACAGTGGAATCACCTCCGGCGCTGTCAAAGGTTAAATTCAAAGGAGAGTGCGGAATATGAAAAATGCGGAAACCATGAAAATGAGAGAAGAGATCAAAAAGCATCTGACCGAAGGAATCATTCCTTTCTGGAAAGGGATGCGGGATGACGAGTTCGGCGGTTATTACGGTTTTCTGGACTACGATCTGAATCTGGATAAAAAAGCAGAAAAAGGCTGTATCCTGAACAGCAGGATCACCTGGTTCTTCTCCAACGCATATACACTGTTAAAAGACGAAAGTCTGTTGGAGGAAGCAAAGCACGGCTATGCTTTTCTGAAAGACTATTGTCTGGACAAAGAATACGGCGGTATCTACTGGTCCCTAAACTATGACGGAACCCCGAAGGATACCACAAAACATACCTACAATCAGGCATTCTGCATCTACGCGCTGTCCTCTTACTATGAGGCCAGCGGGGATGCAGAAGCCCTGGAGCTGGCGAAAAAGCTGTTTACTCTGATTGAGACTACATGTATGGATGAGGTGGGATATCTGGAAGCATTCACCAGAGACTTTAAACCGGAATCCAATGAGAAATTGTCGGAGAACGGTGTCCTGGCAGACAAGACCATGAATACCCTGCTTCATGTTTTTGAAGCTTATACGGAGCTGTACCGGGTATCCGGGGATGAAAAAGTGCGCAGACGCCTTCTGTGGATCATGGATGTGTTCGCTGAGAAAGTTTATAATCCGAAGCTCCACAGACAGGAAGTATTTTTCGATAAGCATTATAATACCATTCTGAATCTGCATTCCTACGGCCACGACATCGAGACGGCATGGCTGATCGACAGAGGCTGCAAGGTACTGGATGATCCGGAACTGACGCAGAAGATGTATGCCATCACCAAAGACCTGACCGCGCAGATCTATAAGGTGGCATTCGACGGACACTCTCTGGCCAATGAATGTGACAGAGGTGTCGTGAATGTACACAGAGTCTGGTGGGTACAGGCGGAGACCGTGATCGGTTTCTTAAACGGCTATGAGAAAGAGCCGGAGAAAACGGAATATCTGGAAGCCGCAGAGAAGGAATGGGCATTTATCAGAGATCATGTGATCGATAAGAGACCCGGTTCCGAATGGTTCTGGGAAGTGGATCCGGAAGGAAATCCCTATCCTGACCGCCCCATTGTGGAGCCTTGGAAATGCCCTTACCATAACGGCAGGATGTGCATGGAGGTTATGAAGAGATGTTAGAGCGTTATTACATAGAGAAAGAGAAGCAGGAGAAATTGCTTTCCCGTAAAAATGTAAAGTCCGATTTCTACAACGGTATTTACGACCGTTATGAATATCCGGTTCTGACCAGAGAACATATTCCCCTGACCTGGAGATATGATCTCAATCCCAAGACCAATCCCTATTTCATGGAGCGTCTGGGAATCAATGCGGTCATGAATTCCGGAGCCATTGAATTAAACGGCAAGTATTATCTGGTAGCCCGTATCGAAGGCAACGACAGAAAGTCTTTCTTTGGTGTGGCGGAGAGTGACAATGGTGTCGATGGATTCCGTTTCTGGGATTATCCCATTCTGTTAGATGACACCTGCCCGGAAGAGACCAATGTCTATGACATGCGTCTCACCAAACATGAAGATGGTTACATCTACGGTGTGTTCTGTTCCGAGAGCAAGGATACCTCCGTAAATGATCTGTCTGCAGCAGTAGCGGCTGCAGGCATTGTAAGAACCAAAGACTTAAAACACTGGGAGAGACTGGAGAATTTAAAGACCCTTCGTTCTCCCCAACAGAGAAATGTAGTGCTGCATCCGGAATTCGTGGATGGCAAATATGCCTTCTACACCAGACCGATGGATGATTTCATCGAGACCGGAAGTGGCGGAGGAATCGGTTTCGGACTGTGTGACGATATCACTCATGCAGTGATCGACGAAGAGCGCATGACCAGTCTGCGTAAATATCACACCATTACCGAGGCCAAAAACGGTGCGGGCGCTACCCCCATCAAAACAGACAGAGGTTGGATACATATCGCACATGGAGTACGTAATACCGCAGCCGGTTTACGTTACGTCATTTATGCTTTTGCAACGGATCTGAAAGATCCTGCAAAAGTGATCGCAGAGCCTTCGGGTCTGCTGATCGGTCCCAGAGGGGAAGAGAGAGTGGGAGATGTTTCAAACGTAGTATTTACCAATGGCGCAATCGCAAATGAGAAGGGGGAAGTCTTTATCTACTATGCATCCAGCGATACCCGCATGCATGTGGCAACGACTACCATAGATAAGCTTGTGGATTATGTATTCCACACCCCTTCCGATCCCGGAAGAAGCGTGGAGTGTGTGGCACAGAGATGTGAACTCATCCGCAGAAATGAAGAGTTCTTAAAACAGGAAGCAAGATAAATAATACAGAAATGAGGTAACCTGAATGAGCAAGGTTAAGATGATCAGCCCTGCAGTACCTAATGTACCCTGGCAGGATAAACCCGAAGACCATACCGGAGCACCGGTATGGAGATATAGTGAGAACCCTATTATTGGCAGAAATCCTGTAAAAGGAGTAGCCAGAATCTTCAACAGTGCCGTAATGCCTTACGGTGATGAATTCATCGGCGTGTTCCGTGGGGAACAGGTCAACGGTATTCCTTATATCTACATGGGACGCAGCAAAGATGCAATTCATTGGGATTTTGATAAAGATAAGATTCAGTTTGTAGATGAAGAAGGCAAGCCATTTATGCCGATCTACGCTTATGATCCCAGACTGGTGAAGGTAGAAGATACCTATTACATCATCTGGTGTCAGGATTTTTACGGCGCAGCCATCGGTATTGCTAAAACTACGGATTTCAAGACGTTTACCAGAATCGAGAATCCGTTCCTCCCCTTTAACCGTAACGCCGTACTGTTCCCCAGAAAAGTACACGGTAATTTCATGATGCTGTCCCGCCCTTCCGACAGCGGACATACGCCCTTCGGTGATATTTTCGTCAGTGAGAGCCCCGATATGGTATTTTGGGGCAAACACAGACATGTGATGGGAAAGTCTTCCGAATGGTGGGAGTCCTTGAAGATCGGTGGCGGTGCAGCTCCCATTGAGACCTCTGAAGGGTGGCTGCTGTTCTATCATGGTGTGAGCGGAACCTGTAATGGTTATGTCTATTCCATCGGTGGAGCAATCCTGGATATTGACAACCCGTCCATCGTAAAATATCGTTGTGAGAACTTCCTGCTGA
>OLVU01001027.1_pt1 | contig 20576 bp, 19 predicted proteins | sample 1673321 | NCBI WGS metagenome assembly OLVU01 (sample SAMEA3178942, study PRJEB25190) | human gut metagenome | biome: human gut; feature: human-associated habitat; material: faeces | place: Austria | collected 2013 | reverse complement strand
TGTCGGTGCTTAGGCATGCCCTTATATAAAGAATTTAGGGCATAAGACATTTACAGAAAAAGACCACAACTTTCACAGTCTTGAAAATCACAAAGGCTCGACAAAATGCCGAGCCTTCGCTTGAATTAACGTCGAATCAGATTAGTTGGGAACCTTTCCGATCACACCGTCAACATAGTAATTCATCGTCTGAAGCTGGTCATCCTTCAGAACTTCGCCTGCCTTAGCAGCTTCTTTGCCGTCGTTGGTCTTGATCGGACCCGTAAACGGATGGAATTCACCGCTCTCGATCTTGGCCTTCACTTCTTCCATCTTCTTCACGATATCGGCAGGAATCTTATCGGTGCGAACTCCTTCAAGAGACATTGCGCCGTCTTTGTAGTGCATCCAAACCGGTGTCGGATCCCACTTGCCGTCGATCATCTGCTGGATCTTCTTGGCGTAGTACGGTCCCCAATTCAGCACAAGAGCAGCAATCTGGGCATTCGGAGCAACAGACTTCATGTCGCTGTTGTACGGAATAACCATTTTTCCTGCAGCTTCAGCAGCACTCGCTACAGCACTGGTATTGGTGTGCTGAGTGAGAATGTCCGCCCCTTGACCCAACAGAGTCTTGGCAGAGTCGGTGTCTTTGGGAGGATCGTACCAAGCGTTGGTCCAAATCACCTTTACCTGAATATTCGGATTAACGGATTTGGCACCCAATGTAAAGGCGTTGATACCCTGCAGAACTTCAGGAATCGGGAACGGAGCGACATAACCGATGATGTTGCTCTTAGTTGCACCGCCGGCAAGCATACCGGCCAGATAGCGGCCTTCGTAGAAGCGAATGTTGTAATTCGTCATGTTGGGCGCAGTCTTGTAACCGGTGGCATGCTCGAATTTCACATCCGGGTATTCTTTAGCAAGCTTCTGCATGTAGTTCATGTAGCCGAAGCTGGTTCCGAAAATCAGCTTGTTGCCGTCGGCAACCATCTGACGAATAACTCGTTCTGCGTCAGCAGTTTCAGGAACATTCTCCACGAATGTCGTCGTGACTTTATCTTTACCTACCTTATCAATAGCGTAGATACGGCCGATGTCATGTTGTTTTGTATAGCCAACGTCCGCAATCGGAGCCACATACACAAAACCGACTTTCAGGGGTTCAGCTGCCTTGGACTGAGCGGCAGGAGCTGCCGGTGTTGCCGGTTTAGCCGGGGCAGCTTCTTTTTTGTCTCCGCAGGCGCTCAAAGCAAAAGCGGAAGCAACAGCAGCCGCAGCTGCAACCAGTTTTAAAGACATCTTCACTGTCTTTCTCCTTTAAAGAAAGGTAAACAAAAATCATCAATGCGGGTTAAACGGCTTTCCGAGAGAAGCCGGCATGTTCAGACGAATCCAAGTCGGATTTCTCGAAATCAGCGCCAAAACGATAATCGTCGCCGCATAAGGCGCCATGGAAATAAACTGAGTCGGAACGGAAATTCCGATACTCTGAAGATTCATCTGCAGCATGGTCATGCCGCCGAACAAGTACGCGCCTAAGAACACTCTGAACGGACGCCAAGTACCGAAGGTCACCAGCGCCAGCGCAATCCAGCCTCTGCCGGCAATCATGCCTTCCACCCATAAGGGTGTATAGATGAGCGACAAATAAGCGCCGGAAAGCCCGATACAGGCTCCGCTGAAAGCCAGCGTCGCGCATCGAATCATCGGAACCGAGTATCCCAAAGCGTTTGCTGAAAACGGCGATTCTCCGACGGCCCTCACGACCAGCCCGGGCCTGGTTCTGAACAAGAAATACCAAACAGCCGGAATCATGAGCAAGGACAAATAAACGATCCAATGCTGGCTGAAAAAAGCTTGTCCGAGGAAAGGGATCTGGTCTAAGAACGGAATGCCGTCAGCCGCTCTTTCAGGGAGCACGGCGCCTTGATAAGGAATGCCGATGTAGGCGGATAAGCCACCGCCGAAAATCGCTACACCCAAGCCGGATGCCTGCTGATTGGCCCTTAAGCCCACAGCGAAAATGGCAAAGAACAGTGCAAACAAAATACCCACTGCAACGGCAGCAATAAATCCGACCGCAAAACTTCCGGTCTCAACCGTTGCCATGTAGCCTGCGATGGCCGCCATCAGCATGATGCCTTCGACGCCTAAGTTCAGGACGCCGGAGCGTTCGGCAACCAAAATTCCCAGCGCTGCAAGCAGCAGCGGTGTGCTTGCATTCATCGTCGTGGCAATTAAAGAAGCTGCAACACTCATGCGGCCCCCTTCGCGGAATTAAATCCGACCCACTTTAATTTGCAGAAAATCAGAGAATCACAAGCCATGATGCTGAAGAGCAAGAGACCTTGGAACACACCCGTCAAAGCAGCCGGCGTTCCGAGTCTGGACTGGGCTAGTTCACCGCCGAGGTAAAAGAGCGCCATGATGAAAGCTGCAGGAATGGTTCCGAGTGGTTTTAAGCGCCCCACAAAAGCCACAATAATCGCGGCAAAGCCGTATCCCGGGGAGATCTTGGGCGTGAGCTGTCCGATCGGACCGCAGATTTCGATCACACCGGCCAATCCGGCTAAAGCACCGGAAAGAAGCAACACAAAATAAATAATGGCTCGATTGGAGAAGCCCGCGTAAGCAGCTGCCTTAGGCGCCATGCCGGAAACGCGCACCTGGAAACCGATAAACATCTTCGACATGATGAGCCAGATGCCGAACAAGGCAAAGCAAACGAGAGCCCCACCCCAGTGCATTCGGGTACCCGGAATCATGATCGGGAGCGTGGCTGCCATCTCAAACATCGGACTTTGCGGGAATCCCAAGCCCTGAGGATCTCGCAGCGGGGACTGAACCGCCCAGGAAAGGAAAAGCTCGGCAATATAGACGAGCATCAGAGAAACTAAGATTTCATTGGCATTGCATTTGTCTTTGAGCCAGGCCACGATGCCGGCGTATAACGCACCGCCGACCATCGCAGCCAGGATGACCCAAATCATGTAGAGCTGAGAGGCTTCGGGGCTAGCCTGCAATGCAACCACGCCGCCGGCAAGCGCGCCGACAATTAATTGGCCTTCCGCACCGATGTTCCACACGTTTGCTCGGTAGCAAACCAATAGGCCCAATGCACAGAGAATGAGCGGCGTCATTTTTACGCCCAACTCTCCCCAGCCCCGCAGTGTGAGCAAAGGCTCGACAATAAACACGTACATGGAATGCATCGGATCTTTGCCCATCCCGGCAAAAATCAAGCATCCGATCAAAAGCGTCAAGAGAACCGCTATAAACGGAGACGCCGCAGAAAGAAAGCGGCTCGGACGCTGGCGGTTATAGAGTGCTAAAGGAAAATTCATCACGACTCCTTAGCATCAGGCCAAAGACCGGACATCCATCGTCCTATCTCTTCAACGCTGACATCTTTTGTTTTGACTTGAGGAGAAATTTTGCCTTCGCTCATCACAACCAACTCATCACAAATTTCAAACAGTTCGTCGAGTTCTTCACTGACCACTAAAATCGCGCTCCCGCCGCTCCTCTGACGGATTAAGGCATTGCGGATAAGCGTTGCGGCGCCCGCGTCCACACCCCAAGTCGGCTGATTCAAAACCATCACCTTCGGGTTATGAAGCAGCTCTCGACCCACAATAAATTTCTGCAGATTTCCGCCGGAAAGGCTTTCAGCCGGAGCTTTGGGACCGCCGCAGCGGACATGGAATTTTTCAATAATCGAACGCGTAAAGCGCGCGATCATCTTGTTGCGCATAAAACCTTTGGCTAAGAACAAATTACTGGTCAGCAGCGTGTTGCTTTCCAAGGACATTTCCGGAACAGTCGCTTCACCCAAGCGCTGTTCGGGCACATAGCGCAGACCTAAAGCGCGTCTGTGTTTAACGCGAAGGTCTCCGGCAAAAGAGCCGACGATAGAAATACAGTTTTTGGGCAGCAGTACTTCGCCGCTGATTGCCTTCATAAGCTCTGCCTGGCCGTTTCCGGAGATACCGGCCACGCCGACGATTCGGCCGCAGGGAACGTTAATCTTGCCGTAGAGCGGGTAGCGGCTCTTAAAGCCAACCTCTTCACCTTGGAAACAGACTTCCAAACCGGGATGCGGTTTGATTTCCGGTCGAGACATGATTTCAGGAAGGTCGCTGCCGATCATAAGCTTGGCGAGCTCCTGCTCGGTCATTTCCTGAGGATTGATGTTGGCTGCCACCTCACCGCTGCGAATCACCGTACAGTGTTTGGAAAGTTCACGAATTTCATTGAGCTTATGCGTAATGAAGATGATGGAAACGCCTTCGGAAGACAGCTGGCGCAGGGTTTTAAAGAGGGCCTGTAGCGCGAGAGGAGAAAGAACCGAGGTCGGTTCATCAAGAATCAAAAGCTTCGGATTGGTTAATAGCGCGCGGAGAATTTCCACTCTTTGCCGCTCGCCCATGGAGAGATCATTAACAATCGCGTTCGGATCAACTTCGATGCCGTAATGGCGGCTTTTTTCAATAATCTCTTTTTCTAATTCTTTAGGATCTGTGCCTTCAGGCATTCCCAAAAGAATATTTTCTTTAGCAGTCAGTGTCTCAAACAAGACAAAGTGCTGAAACACCATCGCGATTCCGAGTTCGCGCGCGTCCGCAGGAGACGAGATATTAACTTTTCGTCCGTCAAAATAAATCTCGCCCTCATCGGGCGTGACAGATCCGAAGATAATCTTCATCAGGGTACTTTTGCCTGCTCCGTTTTCTCCGAGCACGGACAGAATTTCACCCGGCATCACCTCAAGCGATATTGCGTCATTCGCAACAGTGGACCCGTATCGCTTGGTGACGTTCACCAATTTAAGTCTTGGAATCATTTGGAAGCCTTGATCGAAGGCCGTATTTTACCAAACGGCCGCACTTCATTCGGCCGTCAGCGCTGGCTTTGCAACAAAAATTTAAGGGAGGCTCTGGGGCCTCCCTCTGCGATTTCAACCCATTAGTTGATAAACGTTGCTGCAAACAATCCGATCACGACGACTGAGACAATCGTCAGAACCGCACCGGCAGAAACCATCTGCATGATCTTGATGCGTCCGGTACTGAACACAATTGCATTCGGCGGTGTTCCGACCGGCATCATGAATGCACAGGATGCAGACAGAGCCGTCACCATCAGCAGCTGCTGTGCCGGCACGCCCATCGGCACAGCAGCAGAAGCCAAGAGCGGCATAAGCGTTGCGGCAAGCGCCGTGTTGGACGTGAAGTTACTGGCCAACATTACGAGCAAGCTCACACCGATAAGAACCGCCCAGCGCGGAAGTCCGGCCAAAATACCGGCATTAGCGCTGATAATCTGGCCGCATTCCGTAATCTGCAGGCCGGCAGCCATGGAAAGACCGCCGCCAAACAAGAGCAGAACGCCCCAGGGCAGCTCTTTCATATCCGACCAATCCAAAACCATATGGTCTCTGTTCACAGGGATGCAGAAGAGGACAATGGCGCAGATCATCGCAATTGCGGCGTCAGAGAGCGAAGCAAACGGCCTTGTGCCGCCGAAATCCAGACCTCTTAACACACCGCCGAAGGACCACAAAAGGATCGCAGAGCAGAAGACGATCAGAACGATCATTTCGCCTTTGCCGATCGGCCCTAATTTATTCAATTCGGACTGGACCCATTGAGCGCCGCCTTCGATTTCCTTCATGGTCTTACGGAAAAGCACCTTGGTCAGAAGCAGCCAGCAGAGCGGCAGAAGGATGAGCGTCAGCGGCATGCCGTACTTCATCCAATGAGCGAGCGAAATCGGATCGTTGTAGTTCTGTTCCATGAAACGCGCAAAGATGCCGTTAGGAGGCGAACCGATGATGGTGGCCATACCGCCGATAGAGGCACCATAGGCAACGGCAAGCAGCATGGCGACGCTGAAGTTTTCTTCTTCCTGATCGATCGGACCGCCGGCTTTTTTAGCTCGCACTAAGGAAAGAACGGCCATCGCAATCGGAACCATCATGGCCGCGGTTGCCGTGTTGGATACCCACATGGAAAGCACACCGCTCGCCAAGAGGAAACCGCCCACAATCGCAGGCGCCTTGGTACCTACGAGTTTTAATGTGGTTAAAGCAATGCGCTTATCCAGACGCCAGCGCTGAACGGCAATCGCCAGAATAAAACCGCCCATGAACAGGAAAATCGTACCTGATGCGTACGGCGCCATTGCCTGCGCAGGTTTAGCGATCCCTAATAGGGGAAAGAGCGGAATGGGAAGAAGCGAAGTCACCGGAATCGGGACCGGTTCAAAAAGCCACCAAAGGACCATCCAAACCACGACGGCCAAACAAGCTTTGGCGTGAGGATTAAAAGGAAGGACTTGGTTATGGATATCCGTATAAGTGTTCGGAAGGATCCAATAAATAATAAGGGCAATAATTGGTGCCCCTAAAAGAAAAAAGCGTTTCACGCCGGGCGGAAACGAACCGATTTCTGCTGCTGCCATAAGTTTCTCACTTGGTTAGGCTGATAATTTGTCGTAAGTGTATACCGCATCTATATAATACTTTCCAAAACGGACACAAAATCTTACAGGCTCTTATGGACAACACTACCCAAGAAGTTGAGGACTTTCTTCGTACACACAACATTCCGTTCAAAGCCTTGAATCACTTACCCATCACGACGTGTGAGGAAGGGTTAAAAATTGCAAAAGAGTTTGGTTCTACGTGCTGTAAGACGCTTTTAGTTAAGAATAAGAAACAATTTTTTCTCTTTGTGATACCGGGGGAAGAACGATTTAATGCCAAACAAGCGGCCGCATTTTTGAAAAGCAGTCACCTTTCTTTTGCCTCTCCCGAGGATTTGTCCCGACTCATGCACACCTTCCCGGGCGCCGTTTCTTTACTTGGTCTGATCTTTGATCAAAACAAAGAAATTTCGCTCTACATCGACAGCAGAATCTTGAACGCGGAACATATTGACTGCCACCCATGCACCAATGACCGAAGCCTCATCCTCTCGGTGAAAGATGTGCTGGAAAAGTTCCTGCCTTCTTTAGGCGTGTCTTATTTCGAATTCCAGTCGGGCTCTTTGAACTGCGAAAGTAAGTAAACACTGCGTCGTGTTCCTTTGATCGGCGGCAACTCTCTTCTCTGAAGCAGGAAATCCTCCCTCGTATCCTTGGTCTTGAGGATTTTTTCTTCTGACATACCGTGAAGGTTAAATCCGAAATTGTCTTCTTCAAACTTTTCTTTGAGCATTTGAGCGAAATTCGCTCCGGCTACTGCTTTGTCAAAGAACTTAGAGGCGGACTGATTTAAGAAACGAACAAAGCCGTTTTCATCCACAATGGCCATCGGAGACGGCAGAAGGGTAATCAGCGCCTGCAGGAATTCATATTGTTCTTTAAGAAGCTCGACTTCTTTTTGGACATCAGATTCGCTCAGTTCACTAAGCGCGCCTTCAGATTTCTGGTGAGATTTCAATTTCGCCAACAAGCGACAGAAAGCTTTCTGAAGCTCAACGAGTTCTTCGGGATGATGGACTTTTTCCGCTTGAGTCGGAACGGCCTTGCCTTCTCTCACCTGCTCAATGAGTTTATTAACAGACTCGGTCAAGGGACGAACAGAGTAGGAAGCCAAAATAAACGTTACTAGCAAAAGGAAGAAGAAGATCAGGCTGTTTGTCGCCGCCATCGAGATGATTGCTGATTCTCTATCCTCTTCCTTCTTAAAAACACCGACGTACCAGCCAAGCCCCGGTATCTCTCTGATCGCACCGACTAAATCAGACGCATCGTTCCTGGATAAAACCTGAGCGTTTTCTTTATTTGCGACGAGTTCTTTTAAAACCTTGGAAGGAATCAAGGGTTCCGGAGAATTAACATGATCGGTCGCGTAGATAGGCGCACCCTTCTTGTCCAAGATATATACAGCGCTGTCCTGAATATCTAAGCCTGACACCACATCTTCGTACAGACTCTTTAAATCAAGAGCAGAGACTGCATAACCGATGATCTTTCCGGACTTGTTTATTGCCGGCGCACAAATATTCACAATGGGAACGTTTGCCTCACCGGTCGCCATAATGACGTCAGATATATAAACCGAGTCCCGATTGCGGATGTGACTCCAATGATCCCTATTTGTGTGAGACACGCCCTCATTACTTTCATTCCGTGCATTCTTAGGAGGCTCAAAAACGATGACGTCTCCATTCACATCACCGTAGTGGATGTTTAAGAAATACGGAACTTCCGTCAAAATGCTTTTTAGGATGGCTCGTAAGGCTGATTTGTCCTCTGTCCCATAGACTTGCAATGTGCTTGCAGACATCACAACGAGGGTTTTCGCGGAATCAACTCTATTTTTAATATTGTTGGACAGTGCTAACGCATCTTCCACCAGGAGGAGATCATCTTTGCGGATCTCCTGCTCAATCATCCGGTACTGAGAGTAGCTCAACACCAGCAGCGGCAAGGTAATTGTAAGAGCCAACAAATAGAAGATGTAGTTTCTGAGACGCACAGGCCGCATTTATGTTCCTCGTCTTTTTCTGTTGGGTCGTCTTACCGGGGTGAGTCCTAATTATTCTAGCGAATTTTCGCTTTTTCCATCTTATGTATTTTCTTGAAAAATCGCCACCGCCTAGAGGCCGAAACTACCCAATCATTTTGGAGGAAAAGACAGCCAGCGATCCTCTGTAATTGAGAGACTGATTTCATTTAACACATTGGAGGACACACTGGTATGTCTCATGCAAAAATCGGCCGCTTCAGCAAAAAGCAAATATTTGAATTACCCGACGGCACCCATCGATTAGAGCCTCATCTATACGTACGAGTTCGGGGCAACGGAAGATATCGAAATTATTTTTTTCGCTATCTCGATCCTAAAGGCCGCGTCTGCGATTTAGCACTCGGAAGCGCCAGTAAAAAGCCGTTATCGGAAGTTAAACAATTTGCCTTTCTGTTAAAAACATCTCTTCAATTCAGCGGAAAGGCTTCTGCATTAATGGAAGCCAAACAGCACCCGGTTCTTTTTAAGGACTATGCACGGCGAGTCATCGAAATCTTAGCCTCGGTTCGATTATGGAAAAATCCGGCTCAAAAGCAGTCTTGGAGCTCTTCTATAAGCACTTATGCCTTTCCCGTCATTGGGGAAAAATTCATCGATGAAATCGACCGAAAAGACATCCTAAAAATACTTCGTCCCATATGGATAAACAAAACGATGACCGCCTCCCGTGTAAGGGGGAGGTTAGAGAAAATTTTCGCTTATGCGATCAATGAAAATCTATTTATCGGGAACAACCCAGCTTCCTGGAAAGGAAACCTCGACTTATTTCTCCCTCCCGCAAATAAATGCAATTCAACCCAGCATTTCAAATCTCTTTCCTTTACGGAATTAAAAGCCATCATTCCCAAACTACAACAAGAGAGTTCTATCGGGGCAAAAGCCCTGCTGTTCGGCGTTCTTACTGCAACCCGCACTGTTGAATTTACTCAAGCCCATTGGAGAGAGATAAGCTGGAAAGAGAAAGTTTGGCTTTGCCCTCCATCGCGTCGAAAAGACGGCAAAGAATTTCCGTTCAGAGTTCCGCTATCTCAGCAAGTCATCTCATTATTAAAGGAAATTAGAAAAGAATCGAAGGGAGAATTCATATTTTCTGTAGACGGAAAGACGCCGATACGTCGGGAAACGCCAAGGAAATTTTTGAGGACTGCATTAAATCAGGCGTGCACCATGCACGGAATGCGTTCGACCTTCAGAGATTGGTGCGCTGAAAACGATATTGACAATGAAGCAGCCGAGAAATCGCTCATGCACACCACCGGAACGCAAACAACTTTAGCTTACCAACGAAGTGATCTTTTGGATAGAAGACGAGTCGTGATGCAGCTCTGGGCAGATGCACTTTTTGACGACGAAAAAACAAAATACATAAAGCTGATTTGTTGTAAAACAACAACTTTTTATTGATTAAATATATTGTTTTTCATTAAAAACCGTTGTTTTTGCGTAAATACAACAGATTTTGTTGCTTGCATGACTCGTTTTTATCAGAATGACGGTGCAGATAAATTCTTGCTAGGAATTTGAACTTTCTGCAAGTTTTATAACTTCAATTGGAGTACTACTCAAATGAAAAAAACACTTATCGCTGCTGCTGTAATGGCTGCTTCCGGCGTTGCATTTGCTGCTTCTAACGTAACTCTTTATGGCGTTATTGAAGAAGGTGTCGTCCTCGAAAAAGCCAAACATGGCGACACATTAGTTAAGTTGCAGTCCGGTTTCGACCAGGGCTCTCGCTGGGGTATCAAAGGTGTTGAAGACCTCGGAAACGGTTACGCAGTTGGTTTTATCCTCGAACAGGGATTTAATGCGGACAGCGGTAACGAAAGCTTTGCAGGAAAAGCTTTCAGCCGTGAATCTTTCCTTTACTTAACTGGCGATTTTGGCCGCTTCGGTTTTGGCCGTACAGGCACCTTGGCCTCTGGTGCACAGTCCAACAATATTCTGACTGGATGGGCACTTGGTACAGGTTATGGTCTAAGTTCTTGGACAAGTGCGATCGGCACATCTTTCAGCAGAGTTGACAACGCTGTTGCCTACCAGACCCCCTCCTTTGGCGGTTTCAAGATTAGCGCCATGTATTCTAACGGTACCACTGGCGATGACGCTAAGTGGTCTAAAAATAACCACTACTATGGCGTAGGCGCTCTCTACAATGCGAACGCCATCAAGTCCAGCTTGATTTTCGAGGCAGTTGATCACAAGAACACTGCAGATCCTAAAGAAAAGACCTCTTATGTCATCAACTACGGTTTGGAATACAACCTTGGCCAGTGGACACCGATGTTTGCTTATCAGTGGGCAAATCAGGATGAAGGCAAGAAGACACATATGTTTGGTCTAAGCGCCAAGGTTGCTGTCGGCGGCGGTGATGCTCTTCTCGGCGCTCGCTATCTCTTTGGTAAGGACAAATCTCTTGAAGCAGGCGATGACAAGGTTCGTTCCTGGAATGTCGGTGCGGCTTACGTTTATCCGCTCAGCAAACGCACTGCTGTCAAAGCCTACGCCGGCTACGGCGATTCTTCCAAGGCTTGGAAGGATACAGAACAAGTCGTGTACAACGGCTACCAGGTCTACTTCGGCCTCCGTCATTCTTTCTAAGAGTCTAAGTGTAGCTTAGCAAGAACCCCTCTAACATCTTTGTAGAGGGGTTTTTCAAATCTGTTAGGAGAAATCATGAGAACAAAAATTTTAGTAGTAGCATTACTTTCAAGCTTTGCTTCCTTATCCTTTGCGGCCTCTAACGTTACACTTTATGGTCAATTGGACGAAGGCTTGGTCGTTGGGAAGGCCAAACACTCCTCTACCACGGCAACTCTTAAATCTGGCTTCGTGGGAATGTCGCGTTGGGGTATCAAAGGTGTTGAAGACCTTGGTAACGGTTACAGCGTAGGTTTCACATTAGAACAGGGTTTTTTGGCTGACTCCGGAGCTGAACATACTTCTGGTCTTGCCTTCAGTCGTGAGTCTTTAATGAGAATAACCGGCCCTTTCGGCCAAGTCGCTTTTGGTAGAATGGGGGCCCTTGGCTTTGCTCAGTCAACTGCCATCCTCCGTGGATGGGCATTCGGCACTTCATGGGGTGCCAGCGCTTGGAGCGTCGGTAACGTTCACTTTGGTCGTTTAAACAACGCGGTCAATTATGTCACTCCCTCCTTCTCTGGTCTAACTCTGCACGCCACTTACTCTAACGGTACAGCAGCAGATGACAACAAATGGTCTGACAATGCTCACTACTACGGTGTTGGTGCAAAATATACAGCTCATAACATTGATGCCAGCATTATTTTTGAAGCTAAAGATAACAAAGGCGTAGCACTACTGGAAGAAAAGCAGAAGGCTCTTTATCACATTACGGCCGGAGGCACATACAACTTCAACGGAGTCAAACCCGGAGTGATTTACCAGTACGCCACACAAGAAGACTATTACCATCAGCATGCATTCGGCCTTTCTGTAACAGCCCCTCTGGCTGGTGGTTCAGCTAAATTGGGCGCCAAGTACCTTCTTCGCAAATACGACAGCCATTATGTCGATCTTGCAGCCCTCTCCGAAAAGAAGGCAAGTGTTTGGACTGTTGGAGCAGGTTATGAATATCCATTCAGCAAACGCACCAACCTTTGGACATACGCAGGTTATGCCGATGGAGCTAAAGGCTGGAAAAACGAAGCTGATGTAAATTACAACGGTTGGCAGGTAGGCTTAGGTCTTCTCCATAAGTTCTAAGTTATTCATTGTCAGAGCTATTGGCGCGAAAGAAAATCCATGTCTTTCGCGCTTTTTCGATACCCGACTGCTGCGAAGATAAAAAGGCCTCCCGAAGGAGGCCGATGACTAATCAGAGATCAGGTCAGATTAGAAAGCGTGGCGAAGGCCAAGGTAAACCTGGTAGCCGTTGTAAGCAACGTCTTCGACTTCCTTCCATTCTTTACCGGAGTCAGCGTAGCCGGCATAAGCCTTAACAGCTGTTCTCTTGGAGAGCGGGTATTCGTAAGCAGCACCGATTGTCCAGGCACGAACGTCGCCATCAACCGCAACTTCATTAGCACCAACTTTCTTCGCATAGTCTTTACCAAAGACGTAACGAGCACCTAACATGGCCTTACCACCAGCAACTTGAGCAGAGGCAGACAGGCCGAACATATGAGTTCTACGTCCATTGTTCTGGTGTGCGAACTGATAAGCAAACATCGGAGTCCAAGAGCCAAGGTTATATTCCAAACCGTAGTTAATTACATAAATAGGTTTCTTGGCAGCTTCTCCAGCGGCCAATTCTGTTTTTGCCCATGTCTTATAAGCCTCTTTGTTAGCGTCGACTTTAGCCCATGCCTTGTAGTCTTCGGCAGCGACACCCTTGACGGCCAGTGCATATTCTTGTTGAGTCATGATATCGCCAGCAGTCTTAGCATCTGTAGCAGTACCTTTGTTATCAGCTGCTTCAAAAATCAAGCTGGACTTGATTGCGTTAGCCTGGTACTTAATACCAATACCATAGTAGTGGTTGTTGTCAGACCATTTTTCAGAATCGCTTGTCAGGCCGTTGGAGTACATCACATGACCGGTGAAGCCATTGAAAGAGGGGGTGGCATAAGACAGGACATTGTCCATACGGCTGAAGTTATTGGCAATTGCACTCTGCCAGGAAGAAGCACCGTAGGAAGTGCCGAAGGCCCAACCAGTCAGAATAGCCTGAGTCTGAGCGAAGGAAAGAGCGCCTGTACGGCCGAAACCGAAGGAGCCGAAGCCGCCTTTAACATACAGGAAAGATTCACGGTTGAAAGCTTTTCCGGATGTAGCTTCATTGCCGTTGTCAGCGTTGAAACCCTGTTCAAGAACGAAACCGGCGCTGTAACCGTTACCGAGATCTTCAACACCCTTGATGCCCCAGCGGGAGCCCTGGCCGAAACCGGAGTTCAGTTCGACTTTGTTGTCGCCGTGTTTAGCTTTCTGGACGATCACACCTTCTTCAATGATACCGTAGAGAGTGACGTTAGAAGCCGCAAAAGCCAGAGAGGAGAATGCGCCAAGAACGCCCATGGCGATAAGTGTTTTTTTCATTTGAGTAGTACTCCAATTGAAGTTGTAAAACTTGCAGAAAGTTCAAATTCCTAGCAAGCCTTCCTACTCAAACGAAGACTATCCTCATCGACGTTGTACTCTCTACCCTAATCCTCCAAAATACCTTGTCAAAAATGCGACTGCCATTGGAACAGTGAATGAAGAAACAACTGTCGTAATAATCATTGCATTCGCGATAACAGCCTCAGCTGCATGAAATTGTCGGCACATCAAGTAAACATTAACACCCATAGGAAGGCAGCCTAAAAATACAATCGCCGTCGTCTCAACCGGCCCTAATCCGATTAACAATGCTAAAGAGAAGATGAGCGCAGGATGAATGAATAATTTAATGGAGCTCAATACAACGCTCTTTCCTAACCCTTGGCCTATTCCGTATTCGGACAACCCCATCCCCACCACAATCAGGCTCAGTGCAGTTGCTGAGTTGCCTATTAGACGGACAGGCTCGTCAATCACATAGGGGATGCTTAATCCCGTAAAGCTCCAGGCAACCCCGCAAAAAATGGCAATAATCAAGGGATTTTTGAAAACTGACGCTAAAGTTTTCAAAAAAGAGCGGATCGTAAGGTGTCCCGACTGAAGAGAGAATTCAACGGCAATTGAAACCAAGGTCCACAACACCAAGGCGTTTAAAGACAATACCGCAGATACCGAAGGAGCGACTTTTTCTCCAAGCATCGCAATGGCTAGAGGGAGACCAAGAAGTCCGTTATTGGAGAAGACACATCCGGTACCGAAAATTGCAGTTTCTACCGGCTTCATTTTCAAAAGATATCCGGAAACAAATCGTCCGATAAAAAACAGAATGAAGCAGGCTCCGAAAAATGCGATCAATAACCTTAAATCTGCATGGCTTTCCGTTAACGCAAGGTTGGACAGAAGGCGGAACAACATCGCAGGAAGAGCAATATTAAAAGCAAACTTTGAAAGAACTGTGCTGGCAGTTTTATTAAATCCAAACCAGCGCGATAATGCGAACCCCAAGAAAATGAGCAGAAAAAGCGGCGAACTTTTTCCAAATTGAAGTAAAAATTGAGTAAATAAAGTTTGTTCCATGGGTGAGGTCTTAATAATTAATTTTCTTTCATCTTACGCCTACAGCCTTTAGCAGAGCCTATTCCCCAGGCTTTTTCTTAACGATCTCAATCATCCGATTCTTTTTATTTTTAACAATCGTTCTGAGCTGCATTAATCTGTTGACCTTTTTCTCTTGCCGAAACGATCCGATTTCTTTTGTTTGATTTGTTCGAAAACGTAACATCTCTTCATCTGAATTTACGTTCATTTACTCTTAATTTTGTTCATCCGATTTCATTAAGTAGCCCTTAATTCAAATAGTTAAAGATCTAAACCAAGCTGAACTTTATCTACCAAGGATTTATTTGATGCTTCGTATTTCAATGAAAAAAACGGCCGCAGCCGCTGCCGTCACTTTCGCTTTTGTCGCCGGCTCTTTAGTCCAGACATCTCCGATTGCTCCGATAAACTCCGCTCACGCTCAGCAGGCGCAGCTGCCTGACTTCACCAAGCTTGTGGAGGACAACGGTAAAGCAGTCGTAAGTATTCAGGTTACTCAAAAAGCCGCTGTGCGTAAAAACGCAAACCCTTTCAAAGGAATGCCCAAAGACAAGCTCGATGAGCTCCGTCGTTTCGGATTCCCGTTCCCCTTCCCCGGACCGGATGGTTTTGAAGATCGTATGCCAGAACGCAAAGGCCAAGGCTCCGGCTTCATTATTAGTCCGGACGGTCTGATTCTTACTAACCATCACGTTGTTGACGGCGCTGATGAAATCAAGATCCATCTGACTGATGATCGTGAGTTCAATGCCAAAGTTATCGGCAGTGATGCCAAAACAGACGTTGCTGTCATTAAGATCGATGGGAAAGACCTTCCGTGCGTTAAGCTCGGCAACTCTAAAGATGTCAAAGTAGGCGAGTGGGTTGCTGCTATCGGCGCTCCCTTTGGTTTAGAGAACACAGTCACGAGCGGTATCGTCTCTGCTAAGAGCCGTAACCTCCCAAGCGATCAGTTTGTCCCGTTCATTCAGACTGACGCCGCCGTCAACCCGGGCAACTCCGGCGGTCCTCTTTTCAATATGAAGGGAGAAGTCATCGGCATTAACTCTCAGATCTTCTCTACTTCCGGCGGCTTTATGGGCTTGTCCTTCGCTGTTCCTATTGATCTGGCGCTTCAGATTAAAGACGAACTCGTCAAACACGGTAAAGTAAACCGCGGCCGTTTGGGTGTAATGATCCAAACAATGAGTCCGGAGTTGGCAAAATCTTTCGGCCTTGAGAAAAACAAAGGCGCTTTGATCGCTCAGATCCAAAAAGGCTCCGCAGCTGAGAAAGCCGGCCTGCAGGAAGGAGATATCGTCATCCTCTTCGACGGAAAGGGCATTGATAATGCTGCAGACCTCTCTCGTGCAGTCGCTTCTGCTCGCCCGGATACCGAGCACAACGTAAAAGTTCTTCGTGAAGGCAAAGAAGCTGAAGTAAAGGTCAAACTTGACGCAGCTGCCGATACTTCAGTTGCTAAAGGCAAAGCCGCTGAAGAAGCTCGCGGTCGTTTAGGCGTAACCGTCCGAGGTTTGAATGACGAAGAGAAGAAAAAATACGGTGACGGTCTCGTTGTCGTCGAATCTCATGGTCCTGCTTCCGAGGCCGGAATCAAAGAAGGTGATGTCCTCTTATCCGTAGGCGGCAAGAAGATTCGCTCCTTCGAACAGTTCAAAGATGCTGTGAATGCTGCTGACAAGACACTAGCTCTTCAAGTTGCTCGTGACGGAAGCAGAACATTCCTGGCCGTAAAACTTGATCCGAAAGACAAAAAAGAAGAGAAGAAATAATCTTTTGATTTAATTCATCTAAGCTCGGCTTCCGCAACAGCGGTTGTCGAGCTTTTTGTTTTAGGATTTCTTGGAACGAGACTATTTTGTTCGGTAGTCACAATTAATTATGTGAAAAAGACCACAAAATTACCGCAACAATGCGGTATAGGATTGTTCAAAAATAGGTATCAATCATTAGATTTATACTTAAAAATCAATAAGTACAGTAAAAATCCCTATAAGAAACTATTGTCTTAACTACCCTCAGTCCCTACAATGCATTTGTACGTTTTTAAAACTTAGACTCCTTTTAAGCCGAATTCGACGTCTTGATCGGAAAGCTACAAGTTTCCAAGACGAATTGAGGAACAACGCCTCCGTAATTAGGATGGAAGAATTTATGTTGGACTATTTAAGAGAAGAATTCGCCGCTTACAGTAACGAACTGATCATTATTGGCGTTTTAATTATCGCCTTTGTCAGTTTCTATTCTCGTTTCTTTCTGAAAAGCAGCAAAAAGAAAAACACAAGTAACCGTTAACAGCAAGGCCGCAGAGCGCGGCCTCATTTGTATCTATGTTCTGTTTATTTTGGCACGGACGATACTAGAGTCAGCCACAATTCTGAGAAACCCGTCCAAAAAATCTGCACACCTAAACACACCAAAATAAACGAGAAAATGCGTCCGATTGCATCCGAGCCACTTGGTCCCAATATCTCGGTAATACGATCAGCGTAACGGAAGCATAACCAAACAATCAGAGCATTCGCCAAAGCTGCAGCAAAGGCTCCGATCACATTAGGAATGGTGAAATTCATTGATGTACCGATAGCTGTTGTCACGGCAATGGCGCCCGGTCCTAAAGTGAGCGGCATCGTAAACGGATAAAAAGCAAGCTTCATCCAATCCTGATCGGTTCTCGGCTTATGAGCTCCGGCAGTTGACTCAACTTCCTCCTCCCCTTCACTAGAAGAAGAAGTATTATTCAAAGCCAACCATCCGGCAGAAAAAAGAATCAGGCCGCCAGCGACTCGAAGAACTCCGAGAGAAATCCCAAAAAAGCTCAGAACAAAAGAGCCGGCGCATAGGGTCACCAGCGCCATGATCAGAAAGTAAATACATACTTTATTGGATAAGGTCATGCGCTGAGCGCGGGTTGCTCCCGAGGTTATCGTCAGGAAAAACATCGCCGCCCCGATAGGATTAACCACCGTCACTAAAGACGTAAAAACATAAAGAAAGGTACTCAGGAATGAGGAAAGCATTCTGTGCTTATAGTATTTGGATAAGGATGCTGAATTTTATAGCAGAACAGTATTTCCTGAGAAGCCTCTTACCCAGAAATCAGATAGAAGACAAAAACAACCAAAGAAAAAAGGACGGTCAACCCGTCCCTATCTCTCGGTGTTCATAGGACTATCTCGACTTTTTCATGGCCTCTGCCATCAAACGATTACGGACCATTCTGCAAGCGCACATTTCAATCATTTTTCTCAAGACTTTCTTCATATAAAACCCTCCTTGATTAGAATCTTAACTTATTTATATCACTGCTGTCCAAAATAATTTGCTCTTTGACTTTGGCCTCAACATTTACAGTTAATCCAGGCCCCAGAAAGTTAAAAGTCATAAACAAGCCCCTGCTAATCAAATAAAGAAAGCTGTGCAAGCTTCGGGGGCTTCTCCCACTCCTTGATATCAGGCTGATTAAGCCAGTGGAGTAGGCATGTACAGGTCATGAGGTTTAGTTTGAAGTACCTAGCCAGCCTACAATAAGTCCATTTATAACTTGACCGCCGCCGCATCAGCTCTAACAACAAGATCGCTATGGCAGCTGTCCATCTCTGGAACACGCCTAATTGTCAAGAACAAATTGCCCTGCAGCACTGACTGCATAAGTTTTAGGTTTAAATTATTTGTTTGCACCAAGTAACAAACTGTTTGCAAATCAGAATATTCCACTGGGAAGAGGCCATCAGACAATCTCTCCGGGCTGTTAGAAAAGACATCACTTCATCTTTATTTGCCCACCATGAACTTCCTGAACGGACTGCCCATGCCAAATAAAATTACATGTCTGTAAGACAATGGACAGCTAATGGCTGTTGGGCAGGCCTTTCGGCTTTCTCATGAATAGTTGTATTGATTGCTCTCAGATTGTTAACAATTGACTTTAATTAGATGTGGTCCGTATGGTTGCTAAAACTTTCAATGGATATAGACGCTCCCATTTGGTGAGGGAATTTCGGATAGTTTGTTATTACCCATGACATTGTTGCGAGATTCTTTTGGCAACGAACACCGCGCTACTCCCGCAATTTTTGCGTTAAAGGAAGTTCCTTGGATTAGGATAGCACGAACTATTCTCAGCATTTTTGCCGCCAATGCACAACAAAGCTTTCCCCAGGACATTTTGAGTTTTCTCTTTTTTTCGATCCATTTATTGAGAGGCTTTGATCTTAGGAATCCTTTTGCTGCCAAATTCAAAACTACTCCCGCACCCTCTATCAGAAGAGAACGGGCAACTCGATCGCCTCGACGAGTTATGCCGCCTTTTTTTTCGTTGTGCCCTGTAGCCTTACTTTTTGGTACTAGGCCGTAGTAAGCAACAATTGATTTGGGCTTCTCAAACCTTTGGATATCTCCTATAGTTGCTTTTAACCGAGTGGCGGTTATCGGCCCTATCCCCGGGACTGACATAATTTTTTGGCAAATCTCGTCATTATCGGCATACTCTTTTAGATACTTACTGATCTTATTCAGACGTTTTTGAAGTTCTCTACAGCTTTGGAGCAACTCAAGTAACCAATCCTTAACTTCTTGCGGTATTTTTTTCGATTCACTAACCAGTTCTTCGACTTTGTTTTTATTCATTACGCCTTTAGAAATAGGGAGTCCCCATCGTTGACAGATGCCTTTCAGTGAAACGAATGATTGAATGTATTCTTTACGGAACTGTTCGCGAACAGCTTGTATGGAAGAAAGGACGGAGTTAGAGGTATTTTTGGGTGTTATCTCCGGAAGATTTGTATCTAATGAAAGAAACGCTATTGCCTGCGCATCGTTCAGATCAGTCTTTTGGCCGCCGAAATGAGTTTTGATGTATTCCTTAACAGCAGCTCCGTCGATCACTTTTGTATGATGACCGTAACCTTGTAGTTTCTCTGCCAGATAATGCACTTCCGGGCACGGCTCCATGCAAAAAAGCGTCGGAGACATTCTTTCTGCAGACTTCAACAAGTCATCATAGGTGAGTCGGTCAATACCAAAGATCTCGCCTGCACCCGTGATTAGACAGGCGCTAACAAGATGCTTTGCAAGATCGATACCGATTACTTGATACGAGATCGATGTATCAATGCTTTTTACGAGTATTCTTTTTCTTGGCATGGAACTTTTCCTCTTTGGTTGATTTAGACAAATCCATTCTGCCACTTAGGGCAGGCGGCGGGTTCCATGTCATTAAATCTGCGTCATGACGGCATTTTCGGTTGTTCCGACAAATTGGATTTTTTTGAAATTAATGTAGAAAAAATCTCTAATTTCCGCTGAATTTTCTCAACACCGTTGGCTTCATAATTTTTGAAAATATCAATCTTCCGCTTTTTGTTCTCAAAGGGTTGGCCAGCTTTTCTAGGATTTTTCCTTTGGCCTCGCATCTTTGACTGACTCTAAAATTTCCGCTGACGAATTTCAGCCTTTTGTTGCTTTTTCTTTGAGTTGCGTCAAGCTTTATCTTCCGACCGCCGTTAAATCTAAAAACGTCGTTGTTTCATTTCAAATTGCCCTCAATCCTTCTCAAAGTTAAAAGTTTGAGAATGGCTCCGTCGTCTGGCTCCGTTTCTAAGACTTCCGCTGTTCCTTCTTAAAGTTCCGAGGGCGAATTATCCTTTATTTGCTGTCAACCGACAGTTTTTAAAGGAAATTTTATGAAATATAAAACTGAAATAGTTATTGAGGCAATACGTCTCAAGGAGGCAGGAGTTACGACTTCTGCCATCTCGAAGAAGCTTCTTGCTCCCTCGTCTACGATCAATGAGTGGCTCAAGAAAGCCAAGCAAAACAATCTCACTGCGGAGAATTTACGGTCATTATCCGAGCAAGACATCGAAGAAATACTCCGGCCGCGCAGCTGGTCCCGTCA
>OLVU01000997.1_pt1 | contig 21158 bp, 26 predicted proteins | sample 1673321 | NCBI WGS metagenome assembly OLVU01 (sample SAMEA3178942, study PRJEB25190) | human gut metagenome | biome: human gut; feature: human-associated habitat; material: faeces | place: Austria | collected 2013 | reverse complement strand
AACACGATTCGCGGCCTGCGGGCCGCGAACTCTGCGAGGCTTTTTTGACAGTCTGTACGAAAGAAACCCATCAGGGGTGTCTTTTGTATTCAATACCGGAAGGGGCGGACGACTCTGTCCGCCCCTTCCTGCGTCAGACATGCCGGGTTCCGGCGTTTACCCGTCTGTCCGCATGTTCAGCGGGTCATCCCGCAAAACAGGCGCCATGTCCCGCTTTTGGGGCGGGATCGGCCGGGACATGCAGAAGTACCGGCTCTCGTCGGCCACATGGTCCTCCTGCCGGGTGTCCACGTCCTCTGCGTCCGTCTGGTCGAACAGCAGCTCCGGGATCGTCCGGATAAACGCCCGGCATCCGGAGAACACATACAGCATGGGATACCCCTGTTCATCGAAGCTCATGCGGTAGTGCAGCTGCATCCATCCGGGGATACGCCGGTTGTCGCCCCGGGTGAAATAGACCCGGTGGCGCAGAGCCGTCTCATAAATGCTCTCCCCCCGGCTGGTATCCCAGATGGCCGGGTCCGCCACCCCCTGGATCTCCCGGCCCTTCAGCCAAGGATGGGTGTCCTCTATCCGGCGGATCTCCGCGAACTGCCGCTCCGGCGTCCACCGCACGCCTACATCCGCCTCCCCGGTGCAGCCGTACAGCTCCAGGATCCGGTAAATGACTCCGTCGTGGTCCACCGCCCACCAGCCGCAGGAGAAGGGCTTGGCATAGCCGAAGTCATAGCTGCGGTACACCCGCCATTCCCGGGGAATGTCAAAGGGGGCGATGACATGGGTGAACCGCCGGTCCTGATAATGGGCCGGATCGTTGGTGAACTCCTGGAATACCTGTCCCTGGAACACGTCCCACTTGCCGTCCAGCCAGGCGTCCCGCAGCCGCCGGGGCAGGGCCTGCAGCTGCCGCAGATAGTCCGGCTGGGCCCGCAGCAGAGCCCGGTTGTCCGTGACCTTGGCGGGGATGAACACATAGTCCTCCGGGTTTTCTCCGGCCTGAAAGCGCCGGTCGATGAACAGACGCTTGATGTAGCCGTGGCCCGGTCCGCCGGGGTTGCAGGTGTAATACAGCCGCTTGGGAAATCCGTTGACGCCCCGGAGACAGGCCGCGAACTGCCGCATCCACTCCTCCTTCAGCTGGGTGGCCTCGTCCAGGAAGATCACGTCGTATTCCGCGCCCTGATAGCGGTCCATGTCGCCGTCGGCGGCGCAGTAGCCAAAGTCCAGCACGCTGCCGTTGGGGAACGCAAACTGCCTTGCCGTGGCCCGGTACTCCGCCAGATTGGCCAGCTCCCGGCGAAGAAAGCGGATGTGATTGGCTTCCAGCTCCTGGTAGGTCCGGCGCACCAGCAGCAGCCGGATGCCCGGATACCGCAGGGCCAGGAGCTTGGCCTTGGTGCGGACGGCCCAGCTTTTGCCGCCGCCCCGGGCCCCGCCGAAGGCCACATATTTTTTCTCGCACGCCAGAAACTCCCGCTGCCGGGGATTGGGGCGGCCGATGGTGAGGATTTTCTCCGTCATACGCTCCAATCCTCCGTTTCCTCCTCCAGCACCACTCGGAGGGGGCTGCCTCCGGGTTGCTGCCCCTCCAGGGTCTGCTGAAGGTTCATCAGCTCCCGCAGAACGGCGGTCAGCTCCTTGATCTCCCGGGTGTCCAGCTCACCGGCCAGCCGCTGCTCTGCCTGGCGGCGAAGGCCGGCGGCCAGATTCCGCAGCCGGGCGTTGGCCCGCTGGGCATCGGTGCCGTGCCAGCACTCCTGCACCGCCCGGCGGCCGATGGCCGAGGAGGATACGCCGAATTTTTCCGCCAGCTGCCGGTAGCTCCAGCCCTGGGCGTTGAGCTTCTGCACCTCCGCCCAGGGGACATCGTCCCGCCTTACCATTCCGCCGCCTCCTCTCCGCAGGCAAAGCCCGCGAACACCGCCCGGGCATAGTCTGCCAGACAGTCCGGACACACCGTTTGACCGTTGATGCGGTAGTATCGCCGGCCCCGGTAAATTTCGCCGCCGCACAGGTCGCACTCCGCCGCCGTGCAGCAGCCGTCCTCCTCGTAGATTCGGGGAAATCGCATGGTTATCCACTCCTTTCATCTGTACCGGGACAGGGGAGTGCCGTTGCCCGGCAGGTTGTCCCGCCCCGGGCAACGGGGGAAGAAAATTTCCGGGAACCAGGCCCGGGGTGCAAATTAGACTGGTAATTCTCCGCGGAGTGTGGTATAGTACAAATGTATCCGTGCCTGCAAAATGAATACAGGCTGCAATAATTCGACAGAAATAAACAAAATGTAATCTAAATAGACAGGAGAATGTGACCTATGAACGTGTTTTCTTCCTTCCTGCTGGGCCTGGTCCAGGGCGTGGCGGAGTTTTTGCCCATTTCCAGCTCCGGACATCTGGCCATCGCGCAGAATCTGCTGCACATTGACGCGGAGGTGCCGGAATTCTTTGACGTGCTGCTGCATCTGGGCACCCTGGGGGCGGTGTTCGTGGCCTATTGGCAGGACATCAAGGACATGATCGCCGAGTTCTTCCGGGGAATCGGGGACCTGGCCCACCGGTCCACCCCCAAGCCCCTGCCCCCGGCCCGGAGACTGATTTTGCTGATCATTCTGGGCACGCTGCCGCTGTTCGCGGTGCTGCCCATCAAGGACAAGGTGCTGGGGCTGTCCAACAACATGCTGTTCATCGGCGGGGCACTGGTGGTGACGGGCTTCCTGCTATTCGCCAGCGACCGGGTGAAGAAGGGGAGAAAGAACGAGCGGACGGCGTCGCTGCTGGACGCGGTGGCCGTGGGTGTTGGCCAGGCCATCGCCACGGTGCCGGGCATCTCCCGGTCCGGCATGACCATCACCTCCGGGTGCTTCGTGGGCTTTGAACGGAAGTTCGCGGTGCGGTTTTCCTTCCTGCTGTCCATTCCGGCGGTGCTGGGGGCCAATATCCTCAGCCTGAAGGATGCCATTTCCGCAGGCGTGGACTGGGGCCAGGTGCCGGTGTATCTGGTGGGCGTGCTGACGGCGGCGGTGTCCGGGTATCTGTGCATCGGCCTGCTGCGGCGGATCGCCAACAAGGGAAAATTCGGCGCGTTTGCGTATTACTGCTGGGCCATGGGTCTGCTGACCATCGTGCTGCAGCTGATCAAGTAAGAGAAAGGATTCGTTATGGCGTCTGGACAGAAGAAAAAAACAACTGGAAAGGCCCGGCAGGGCGGCGGTCAGAGCCGCCAGACCGGCCGCAGCCCGCAGAAAAACCCCCGCCCGCCTATCCGGCGGGAGGTGGGCGGCGGCGTGTGCCTGCTGCTGGCCCTGTGTGTGGTGGTCAGCTATTTCCAGGCGGACGCCATCGTTCTGAACCTGCTGGGGGATCTGCTGAAGGGGCTGACAGGGTATGGCTATTGGCTGGCGGCCCCGGCCCTGGCCCTGGCGGGGGTGAACCTGCTGGCCCACCGGGGACGGCCTGTGGCGCTGCGGACCGTCTGCACCCTGGTGACGCCGGTGCTGCTGGGGGCGATCCTGCATTTGTTTTTGTATCAGGGGGAGACCGTTACGGGCCTGGGCCCCATGATGAAGAGCCTGTGGGCCGATGGGCTGCTGCTGAAAAGCGGCGGAGCGGTGGCCGGAGGACTGGCCGCAGGCATGAAGCGGCTGGTGGGCACGATGGTGTCCGTCATTGTGCTGCTGCTGCTTTTGGCGGCGGCGTTGTTGGCGGCGCTGCGGGTATCGCCCCGGGAGCTGGTGCAGCGGGCCAGGGACCGGGTTCCCTACGAGCCCCAGCCGGAGCCGGAGCGCCCGGCGCGGCAGGAGCGTCCCCGGCGGCAGCGTCCGTCGGTGGACGTGCCTCTGGATGACGCTCCTGCCTCCCGGGAAAAGACGGCGGACCGGCGGTCGGAGCCGCCGGAGGAGCCGCTGCCCCGGAAGAAGGGAAAGGGCTTCTTTGCCCGCAAGGGCGACGACGTGATGACTCCGGACCAGGTGCTGCGGCCTCAGACCCCTGCGCCGCAGACGGAAGCGCCCACGGTGCAGGAGCCTGCGGCAGAGCCGGCGCAGACACCGGCCCAGGAGCCTGTGCCGGAGAAGAAGTCCCGCCGAGGGCAGGCTGCCGCCCAGGAGGTGGAGCAGCATGCCCAGGAGGTGGGACAGGCCATCGAGGAGGAGCTGGCGGAGCCGGAGGAGGCGTATCAGTATCCCCCGGTGACGCTGCTGGACCAGAATACCGACGACAATTATACCGAGGTGGGGGCGGAGCTGCGGAACAACTCCCGCCGCCTGGCCCAGACCATCACCAGCTTCGGCGTGGATGCCAAGCCCGGCGACGTGGTCCACGGACCCAGCGTCACCCGGTATGAGTTCACCCTGGACCAGGGTGTGAAGCTGTCCAAGCTGACGAACCTGGCCGATGACATCGCCCTGGCCCTGGGCAGCGGCGGCGTGCGCATTGCGCCCATCCCCAACAAAAGCTCCGTGGTGGGCATCGAGGTGCCCAACCGGGTGGTGACGGCGGTGCGCATCCGGGACGTCATCGACTCCCGGGCCTTTGCCGAGCATAAGTCCCGGGTGGCCTTTGCCGTGGGCAAGGACATCGGCGGCAACGCCATCGTGGGGGATATTGCCAAGCTGCCCCATGTGCTGATCGCCGGTACCACCGGCTCCGGTAAATCCGTGTGCACCAACTCACTGATCGTGAGTCTGCTGTACAAGTCCACGCCGGAGGAGGTCCGGTTCATCATGGTGGACCCCAAAATGGTGGAGCTGGCCCCGTACAACGGCATCCCGCACCTGCTGATCCCGGTGGTGACGGACCCCAAGAAGGCCGCCGGGGCCCTGCAGTGGGCGGTGTATGAGATGATGAAGCGCTATAAGCTGTTTTCGGAGAACGGCGTGAAGGACCTGGCCGGGTTCAACGCCCTGGCCGGACGCAGCCAGGAGCTGAAAAAAATGCCCACCGTGGTGGTGGTCATCGACGAGCTGGCGGACCTGATGCTGGTGGCCGCCAAGGAGGTGGAGGAATCCATCTGCCGGGTGGCCCAGATGGGCCGCGCCGCAGGGATGCACCTGGTCATCGCCACCCAGCGGCCCTCCTCCGACGTGATCACCGGCCTGATGAAGGCCAATATCCCCAGCCGCATTGCCTTCGCCGTGGCCTCGTCCCTGGAGTCCCGGATCATCCTGGACACCACCGGCGCGGAGAAGCTGGTGGGCAAGGGCGACATGCTGTACGCCCCGCTGGGGGCCGGGAAGCCCACCCGGGTCCAGGGCTGCTTCATCACCCCGGAGGAGATCGAGCGGGTGGTGGACTATGTGAAGCAGAGCGGCGAGGCGGAGTATTCCCAGGACGTGATGGACAAGATCGAGCAGGCGGTGAAGGAGAAGGAAAAGGGCGGCGGCAAGTCCGCCGGCGCGCCGGAGCCTGCCGGGGAGAGCCCCGACGACGAGCTGCTCAGCGCCGCCGTGGACGTGGTGCTGGAGACGGGGCAGGCCTCCGTGTCCATGCTGCAGCGGCGGCTGAAGCTGGGCTATGCCCGGGCGGCCCGCCTGGTGGATCAGATGGAGGAGCGGGGCTATGTGGGTCCCTTCGAGGGGTCCAAGCCCCGGCAGCTGCTGATCGACAAGGCCAAGTGGCAGGAGCTGAAGATGGCCAAGGCTCCGGAGCCGGAGATCGACCGCAACGGCTCTGTCCGCGACGTGTTTGAAAGCCGCGACGCGCTGGATTAACAGAAAACAACGGGGCACCCCGGATGGAAGGATGTCCCGGCGCATTTCGATGCGTAGCAATACGGAGCTCTCCTGGCGGAGAGCTCCGTATTGCTTGAGACTGTCATAAAAGCGGGATCATCTCCGCCTTCGGAAAGGAAGATAGTTACGAAAGAAACCCATCAGGGGTGTCTTTCGTTTTCAATCACCGCATTTTCAGAACTTTTATGAAAGTTTTGAAAATGCTTGCTCAGCTTGTCAAAAAGGAATTTTGACAAGCTGAGCAATACGGAGCTCTCCTGGCGGAGAGCTCCGTATTGCTTATGATGGCTCACTTCCACAGCGAGCAGATCAGATCCGTGTACGCGGACGGGTTTTCAATGGGCAGACCCGCGATCAGGCAGGCCTGGTTATAGAGGATCTGGGCGTATTTTTTCGCCTTGTCCGGGTCGGTGATCCGGGCAGTCTCGAAGGCGGCAAAGGCGGGATGATCCACGTTGATCTCCAGAATGCGCTTGGCCTTCATGCCCAGCTCCGGCTGCACGGCGGTGAAATACTTCTCCATCTCGAAGGTGATGCCCTGGCCGCTGGACAGGCACACCGGGTGGGTCTTGAGCCTGGTGGATGCCTTCACCTGGTCCACCTTATCCCCCAGTGCTTCCTTCAGGAAGGCAAAGCTCTCCTGATGGCTGTCGGTCTCGTCGGGCTTCTGCTCATCGCCCAGCTCCAGATCCCCGTCAATGGCGGAGCGGAAGGGCTTGTCCTGGTACTTTTGCAGCATGTCCGGCAGAAACTCGTCGGCCTTGTCGGTGAAGTACAGGATCTCCATATTGTGATCCTTCAGCAGCTCCGTCTGGGGCATGTGGTCGATGGCGTCCACGGTGTCGCCGGAGGCGAAATAGATGAACTTCTGCTCCGGCTGCATCCGGGAGACGTACTCTGCCAGGGTCACGGGCTTCTTCTCCGTGGAGGAGTAGAACAGCAGCAGGTCCTGGAGCTGCTCCTTCCTGGCCCCGTAGTTGTCCAGGGCGCACAGCTTCAGCTGGCGGCCAAAGCTGCGGTAGAAGGTCTCGTATTTCTCCCGATCGTCCCGGAGCATCCGCTCCAGCTCGGCCTTGATCTTCTTTTCCAGATTGGCGGAGATGATCTTCAGCTGCCGGTCATGCTGCAGCAGCTCCCGGGAGATGTTCAGGCTCAGGTCCGGAGACTCCACCACACCCCGGACAAAGTTGAAATAGTCCGGCAGCAGGTCGGCGCAGCTGTCCATGATCATCACGCCGGAGGCGTACAGCTGGAGGCCGGGCTTATAGTCCTCGGTGTAGTACTGGCTGGGGGCCTGGGAGGGGATATACAGCAGCGCCTTATAGGTGACGGCGCCCTCGGCGGACACGGTGATAACGCTCAGGGGTGCGGCGGGATCGCCGAACCGCTCCTGATAGAACTTGTCATATTCCTCCCGGGTGACATCGGCCTTCTTCCGCTGCCACAGGGGCACCATGCTGTTGAGGGTCTCCCACGCAAGGACCTCCTCGTATTCGGGCTTGTCCTGGGGGCTGCCCTCCTTGACCCGGGAGTGGGGCATCATCATCTTAATGGGAAAGCGGATGTAGTCGGAATATTTCTTCACCAGCCGGCGCAGGGCGTATTCCTGGAGATACTGACCGTATTCGTCAGGCTCCTCGTCGCCGTCGGGCTTGATGTGCATGATGATGTCGGTGCCCACGGCGTCCCGGGTGCAGGGCTCGATGGTGTAGCCCTCCAGGCCGTCGGACTCCCAGCGGTACGCCTGCTCCTGGCCGTATTTCCGGGAGATAACGGTGATGTGGTCCGCCACCATAAAGGCGGAGTAGAAGCCCACGCCGAACTGGCCGATGACGTCAGCCTCGGCCTCCTTGTCCAGCCCCTGGCGGAATTGGTAGGTGCCGCTGGAGGCGATAACGCCCAGGTTGTTCTCCAGCTCGTCTGCGTCCATACCGATGCCGTTGTCGCTGACGGTGAGGGTGCGGTTTTCCTTGTCAACGGACAGGGTGATGGCGAAATCCTCCCGCTTGAGCCCCACGTTCTCGTCTGTCAGGGACAGATAACACAGCTTGTCGATGGCGTCGGAGGCGTTGGAGATGATTTCCCGCAGGAAGATCTCCTTATGGGTGTAGATGGAGTGGATCATCAGGTCCAGCAGCCGCTGCGACTCCGCCTTGAATGCCTTTTTTTCCATAAATTGACTCCTCTTTTCTGTCAGCAGCGGGGAGACGCACTGCGTCCCCCCGCTCTGTTATAAAATACGATAGGAAATTTACTTTTTCCGGCGCACCAGCCACAGGACCACAGAGCCAACGGCCAGAACGCCGGTGGCAGCGGCGGCGATGATCATCAGCATCCGGCGGTGCTCCCGGGACATGGTGCGGACCTTATCGCACACGAACTCCCAGGTGGTATTGGCCAGGCGGGTGAACAGCTGCACCACGCTGCAGCCCAGCTCCACGGCGCTGTTCAGGGCGGCCTTGCCGCCGGTCAGCAGGACGTTTTTTACTTTTTCCATAAGCTCGCTCCTTACTTCACAGAATTGTACCAGTCGATGACCGGCCGGAGATTTTCGGGACACACGGCGCCCTTGGTGACCATGTCATACGTCAGCTGCTGGGCGGGATTCAGGGGAGCCTTTTCCTCCGGCTGCTTTTTGATCTGGCGGCACCTCGCCTGCATCACCAGGCGACAGGGGCCCCGCCGATCCTCTATCCTATACTAAATTATAGACACGATGTTGAAAAATGTCAATTGCTTTGGGAAAATGTTCACAATTTTTACCGCATAAACCGGTCAATGGCCTGGTTCAGGGACTCCACGGCCTCGTTGTCGCCGGACTCCACAGCGTCCACAATACAGTGGGCAATGTGATCCTTGAGGATCACCCGGCCGGTGCTGTTCAGGGCGGAGATCACCGCCGCCAACTGCACCAGCACCTCGGCGCAGTCCTCGCCCCGCTCCACCATTTTGCGCACAGACTCCAGGTGCCCCTGGGCCCGGGACAGACGGTTCAGAACGGCCTTGGTCTGGGTATGGCTGTGGGTATGCGGATGGGGGTGGTCGTGGTTATGCGGGTGGGAATGGGTATGCTGGTCCATATTCAGTGTGTCATCTCCTTCTGGCGGGCGTGCCCGGAGCGCCCATGAGCCGGGGGTCCGCTTTCGGGTCGGTGACCTTCAGCTTCGGCACCCGGTCAATGGCCTGCTTCAGCCCAGCGTTCCTGGCGCAGCCGCCGTGGCAGTTCATAGTCAAGTACTTCTTTTGCAGCGATTTCCTACTGAATTATACAGATATGCGAAATATTTGTCAATCAATTCGCTGATTTTATTCACTTGCCCAACATGTATTGCAGTTCTGCACTTTGAGCGTGCGGATCGACTACAAAACCATTGAAATTTCCAAAACACTCTGCTATAATATCTGCGCATGTCAGGCAGCATATCTTGGGAAGGGTGGGCTGTACCACCCGGCCATGAAGCCGCCGGACATGGACAAGAGGACGGACAAGCCCACCGAGGCTGCTCCTGCCGCACCGCTGCGGAGGAGCAGGCCGACTTTGCAAACGGCCAGGAAAAGCTGCATCTGCTGATGGCGGATGACCGCATCCCCGTCGGCGCAAAGCTCTATCGATGAACCCCGAAGCCCTCCGGCGAAAGCCGGGGGGTTTATATGAGAGAAGAAAGATGAAAATGGAGAGAGAGAACACATGAAAGTCCTTGATTTTGAAGCCGTCCGGTCCATTGCAGCCCAGACTCCGGACAGCGAGCTCATCCGCTGGGTGGACGAGGCCCTGCGGGAAAAGTCCGGCTACACCCTGCCCCCCAAAATCCACATCGTCCAGCAGGACGGCGACTATTACAATGTCATGCCCTGCATTTATGAGCGGGGCAACATCGCCATGGTGAAGATGATCGGCCGCCACAGCATCAAGCGGGGCGAGGACCGCTCCAGCATGATGGGCGATATCCTGCTCTATGAGTCCGACACCGGCATCCTCCGGGCCCTGATGGACGGCGAGTATATCACCCCCCTCCGCACCGGCATCTCCGCTGCCCACTCCGCCCGCCTGTTCACCCGGCCGGACTTTGAAACGGTGGGCCTCATCGACCTGGGGAACATCATGACCGTCTGCATCCGGGCGTTTATCGCCTCTCTGCGGGCGGAGGGGGACCGCCGGGACGTGACGCTGAAGCTCATCCGCTACCACGGCCACCAGCAGCGCATCATGGACCTGTTCCGGGAGGACCCCAACGTGCATTTTGTCCTGTGCGACACCTATGAGGAGGTCATCGGCGGCTCTGACCTGGTGATCTCCGCCATTACCAAGGTCACGGAGAACTTCGTCACCGACGAGTATTTCAAGGAGGGCTGCACGGTGATCCCCATCTGTACCATGGGGTTCCAGAACTGCGACCTGTTCTTCGACCGGGTGTTCACCGATGAAATGGAACAGATCCGCGGCTTCAAGTACTTTGACCACTTTGCCCCGGTTACCACCAACGTCACCGACGTGCTCAACGGCGCGGCCCCCGGCCGCACGGACAATGTCCAGCGCATCCTGGTGTATAATTACGGCATTGCCATCCATGACCTGGTCTTTGCCGCCAACATCTATGACCGGGCCGCCGTTCCCGACACGCCGTACCGCTACTCCCGGGAGAAATACTTCATCTGACGCTGTTCTTGCGCCGTGCGCTCCGGCGTGGTATACTGAAAACAGTTCTGCTTTTGGCAGACATCAGGAAAATGCATTGGATTTTCGCCGCCTGCGTGATATGATAGTGCAAAACGAGAAATGGGAGGTTTTTACCATGGCAATGATCGGATATGTGGCCCGGGTGCTCACCGGCGTCCGCTTCAAGAAAATGAACCACATGATCGACGTGGTGCACCAGAAGTGCGGACAGAACAACGTGCGCACCTTCTTTGATATGCTGTGGTGCGCCGTGCGGTACGGCGCAGGGTACTATGACTACACCATGTTCGGCTTTTACAACATGACCGGCGCCCAGCGGGACACCTACCTCACCCGGGTGCGCAACAAGAAGGTCAGCAATCTCATGAATGATATGGCCCACGACGACGATTTTGACGACAAGCTGCTCTTTAACGTCCGCTTCGCCAAGTATCTCCGCCGGCCCACCCTCAACGGCGAGACCGCTACGGTGGAACAAATGGCTGGGTTCCTGGAGGGCCAGGAGGCCATTTTTGCCAAGATCAACCACGGCTCCTGCGGCAACGGCGTGGAAAAGCTGTATGTGAAGGATTTTGAATCCCCGGCGGCCATGCTGGATTATATCCGGGAGAAGAAGCTGGTGGTGCTGGAGCACGTCCAGGCCCAGCATCCCGATATGGCGCGGCTGCATCCCCAGTCCGTGAACACCATGCGCATCTGCACCGACCTGGTGGACGGCCAGGTGCACATCGCCTATATCACCCTGAAAATGGGACGGGGCGGCGGCGTGTGCGACAACTCCGGCCAGGGCGGCATCCTCTGCCGGGTGGATATCGACACCGGTAAGATCTGCTCCCCCGCCACCGACGACTATTTCAACGTCTATGACCGGCACCCCGACACCGGCATCCCCCTGGTGGGCTATCAGCTGCCCATGATCGAGGAGGCCAAGGCCATGGCCTGTGAGGCCGCCCGGGAGATCCCGGAGGTGGGCCATGTGGGCTGGGATATGGCCATCGGCCCCGACGGTCCGGCCATCATCGAGGGCAATGACTTCCCCGGCACGGACCTGTGCCAGCTGGCCCCCTTCTGCCCGGAGAAAACCGGCCTGTGGCCCTATTACAAGGAGCTGCTTCACCTGTAAAATGAATAACAACAGCCCCGCCGGGTGACCGGCGGGGCTGCTGTTATCCAATGATCTTTTCCGGATTCTTCAGATCCCGGTCGAGCTGCTTGCGGTAGCGGTCCTCCTCGCTGAACACGCACCCGCAGTATTTCTGCATGTAAAAGCCACGCTCCCGGGCCTCCTGCTGGCCTGCCCGGAATCCGGGACGGAAATCCCGGTACAGGAACTCCACCCCGTATGCCTCTGCCGCCGCCTGAGCCGTCTGCCGCAGCAGCTCATGGTTCTGATAGGGGCTGACGAACAGGGTGCTGGTGAAGCTGGCATAGCCGTGCTCCGCCGCATACCGCGCCGTTTCCCACAGGCGGATATGGTAGCAGTGGCCGCACCGGTGGTCGATGTCGCCGCACACGGCCCGGCAGAAAGCCCGCAGGCCGTAATCCTCCCGGACGATGAGCTTCATGCCGATGGCCGGGGCATAGGCCATCAGCGTGTCCCGCCGGGCCTTGTACTCCTGATAGGGGTGGATATTGGGATTATACCAGAAGCTGACAGGCTCGATGCCCTCGCCCCGCAGCTGGCGGATGCAGGACACGGAGCACGGCGCGCAGCAGGTGTGCATCAGTGTTTCCATAAAATCACTTCTCCTTGGGATGCTTCAGCAGCTGACGCAGCCGCTCCAGGGGCTGGGGCAGGGGAGAGGCAGACAGAAACCGGTTGCGCACCTGCTGGAAGGGCTGCTGACAGAAGGCCGCGAAAAAGTCCTCCCGGCTGCCGGAGGCTTCCTGGGGAGCCGACAGAGCCCCGGCGCAGGCTACCGCCTGGCCCAGGGTCAGCTTTTCCCGCTTCAGGGGCAGTGTGTCGAAATAGTGGGCGCCCTTGGCGCTGTTCACCAGCAGCAGGGAAATGCTGTACCGGGGTACCTCCGGGTGGAAGTCCTTGGGCGGGTCCCGGTATATGCCCAGGGTCAGGTCCGCCGGGCGGTCGGTGCTGGTATAGGGACACCGGTGGCATGCCGGGCGCAGAAACAGCCGCTGCCGCAGACCCCGGCCGAAATCGGACTTGCCGAAGGGGGCGTCATACTGGGCGCCTCCGGCGAAGCGGACACGGAATCGCCGGTCCTTTTCCCCGGGCAGCTTGCCGCAGAAGCACACGTCCACCGGCGGCTGCCGCTTGATATACGCCATAGACCGCACCAGCTGGCCCCACACCCCCGGGGAGGACACGCCGCTGCACACCACGTCGCAGGTCAGCAGCCGCTCCGGATGCTCGCCTAAGAAGTGATACAGGCCGTCCACCTGACAGGGGGTGCCGGAGAACAGCACCCGCCGCCCCTGGTCCAGATAGTGGCGCACCCGGCGGAAGCTGTCGCCCAGGTCGCTTTGCACGGGCTTGGCCCCCTGGAGCCGGGGCAGCTCCGCCTTGTCCTTTACGGCGATGTGCCGCACCCGCAGCTCCTGGTCCAGGGCCGCGCCGAACACCACGCCGCCCTCGTCCAGGATATACTCCGCCAGCAGGGGAAATACGCCGCCTGCGGTGGAGGTCTGGCGCACGGAGGCGTCGGGGTTCCAGGCGGCGAACACCGCCGGCTCCGGCCGGGGCTCCCGCTGCTTCAGAACGGGGCAGATGTGGGCACAGTGGCCGCATTGGATGCAGGCATCGGTGACGGTGGGGTACAGGAACCCCTCCCGGTCCGGCAGCATATGGATGGCCCCCTTGGGGCAGCCGCTGGCGCAGGCGCCGCAGCCGGTGCATCTGCCGCGGTCCGGCAGCAGGGAAGTGGGATAGTCCGTCACGCACTCAGCTCCTTTTCGATGTTTTTGCCATTTTACCACATAGGGCAGGAAAAGACAAGAGGCGGCGGTTATGGAAGGAAATAGGCACTGATGCGCCGGAAAAACGGATTGCCGCACCAGCCTGCGGCTGACTCGAAATGACATATCAAGAAGATTTCCGGTAAATGGCGGCCGCGAAGGAGGGTAAATACTCAATCGAAAATATTTTTTTTCGTTGACAATTGTGCATAAATATAGTAACATAATTGTACAGAGAACCACGGCTGCAACAGACGGAAATTCGCTGGAAAGGTGAGGGAATCCATCATGAAAAGCATCATCTGGAAAATCGAACTGGCCGCCGCAGTGCTCCTGGCGGTCTCGGCCCTGGTGTGGGGCCTGCGCCCCGGCGTGTGGAACTACGGCGGCTTTTACCGCATGACCGCCGGGGAACAGGGCAGGACCTATACCCGCCCGGGCTGCTCCACGGTGGAGGTGACGGAGGACAACCACCTGCGCATTCAGTCCCCCACGGGGCAGACGGCGGAGTTTACCCTGTCCCTGGCGGAAAACGGCTCCTATCGGGCGGCGGAAATGGCCATGGACGGTGTGGTCCGCAACGTCACCTACAACACCGCCACCGGAACGTTCATGACAGCGGGCGACAGCTGGTCCATCAGCACCCTGGTGCAGGAGAAGGCCGGGTTCAGCCCGGGCCTGACCGACAACGCGCTGTACAGCATGGCCCTGGGCAATCACCAGACCCGCATCGCCGGGCGGCCCGGGGAATTTCTCACGGCGGGGCTGTTCCTGCTGTTGGGCCTGGTGCTCCCTCTGCTGCTGAAGCCTGTCATCGCCCTGGACAAATTTCTGCTGGGCTTCTTCTATCACAACTCGGAAAAGCTCCAGGCCACGGACCTGGCCCGGGGCATCATGCTCCTGCTGGGGCTGGTGGTATCTGTCATCGGCGCCATCTGGTGGTGCATCCTTTTGTTCGGATAAAGATCGGGGCGGGCGCCGGCGTCCGCCCTTTTTCCTGCGGGTGCCGGAAATCTCCGTCTTGCCCCGGGGGGCGGGGTGTGATACAATGGCCTTACTTTATAATAAAGGAGCGTGCCGGTATGATGCACCTGGAAGCGGACGTGTTTACCAAATTCGACAAGCAGTGGGCCCTGGTCACGGCGGGGACCCCGGAGCATTACAACACCATGACCATCAGCTGGGGCGGCCTGGGCACCCTGTGGGAACGCCCGGTGGCCACAGTGTATGTGAAAAAGAACCGCTATACCTTTGCATTTATGGAGGAGAGCGACTACTTCACCGTCAGCTTTTACCCGGAGGAGCAGCGCAGGGCCCTGTCCCTGCTGGGCAGCACCTCCGGCCGGGACGGCGACAAGGTGGCGGCGGCGGGTCTGACCCCGGAGCTTCTGCCTCAGGGCATCACCTTCCGTCAGGCGGAGACTACCCTGGTCTGCCGCAAGATCTATTGCCAGGACCTGGACCTGGAGCAGATCCCCCAGGAGGTCCGGGACGCCTTTTATAAGGACGAGCCCGTCCATCGTATGTATATCGGCGAAGTGGTGGAGATCATCGAGGGGTAAGGGGGTACGCGTGCAGGCGCTGCCCGGAAAAAAAGGGGCTTTTCATTCTGCGCCGTCTGCGGTATAATAGGTGCCAGTTTCTGAGCAAGGAGTGACACTATGAAGATCATGACCGACAGCCCCATCCGCTTTCCGGGGCTTTTTGGCGACTGGACCATTACCCTCAGCTCCAAGGCCATCAACATCGGCAGCGGCATCTATTGGTACGGCATCCTCATCGCCCTGGGCATGCTGGTGGCCCTGTGGTGGTGCATGCGCCAGCGCACGAAATACGGCATCCGCGAGGATGACCTGATCGACGGGCTGCTGTGGGGCATTCCCTGCGGCATCATCGGCGCGCGGATCTATTACGTTTTGTTCTATCTCAGCCAGTTCAAGGACCACGAGGACCGGTTCAGCTGGTCCAAGGCCATCGCCATCTGGGACGGCGGCCTGGCCATCTACGGCGGCGTCATCGCTGTGGTCATCGTGGCCATTATCCTGTGCCGCAGCCGCCATATCAAGCTGGGGGCCATGATGGACCTGGTGGTCATGGGGCTGCTCATCGGCCAGGCCATCGGCCGCTGGGGCAATTTCCTGAACCGCGAGGCCTTTGGTGCGGAAACCACCATGCCCTGGCGCATGCAGCTGACCACCACTGCCGGGGAGCTGGTGGAGGTACATCCCACCTTCCTGTACGAGAGCCTGTGGAACCTCATCGGCCTGCTGCTGATCGTTTTTGTGATATCCAAGGCCAGGCGGTTCGACGGTGAGAACACCTGCTTCTACTTCCTGTGGTACGGCGTGGGCCGCTTCTGGATCGAGGGTCTGCGCACCGACAGCCTGTATCTGTTCAACTGGACCATCGCCGGCCAGCCCATCCGGGTGTCCCAGGTGCTGAGCCTGGTGCTGATGATCGCCGCTTTGGCGGTGCTGTTTTACAACATCAAGCTCCACCCCCACCGGCCTGAGGACCTGTATGTGAACCAGGTGGCTGCCCGGGAGGCAGCTGCCGCTGCGGCGGCTGAGGCCCCGGCAGAAACCGAAGCGGCGGGGGCCCGGGACAACGCCCCGGAGTCCGCACAGGCGGAGCCCCTGGACGATGAGCCTGCCGCCCCCAAAGACGAAAGCGGCGGGGAGTAAGCCGCGCCGGTCAAGAAAATGACCGGAAAACCTGTAATCGTTTATACCTATGTGCGCTGAAAGGCGGACGACCGCAAGGCCGTCCGCCTTTCAGCGCTGTTTTTGACGATTTCTCTTGTTACATAGGACCATCCCCTCCGGGCATAGGATTGCCGTGAAGGAGGGATGACCTATGTTATCGGCGGCATTGCTGCTGCTGTCCAACAGCCTGTTTTTGACCCTGCATTTGTCCGGTAATCCCGGCTCCTTTCCCCGTCCCCTGTCCCGGCAGGAGGAGCGGGAGTGCTTGGAGCAGTGGGCCCAGGGCGATCTGTCCGCCCGCAACCGCTTGGTGGAGCACAATCTCCGCCTGGTGGCGCACATCATCAAAAAGTATTATACCCAGGCCAGCAATCAGGAGGACCTGATCTCCATCGGCACCATCGGCCTGATCAAGGCGGTGAACACCTTTCGGCCCGATAAAAAGATCCGCCTGGCAACTTATGCGTCAAGATGTATTGAAAATGCTATACTATCGCAGCGGAACAAACGGCGGTTGAGGTGGAAAACCATGAACCTTTTGGGGCAAAATGGTCTATGTTCTGCCGCCTGAAAGTCCGTAGCTATGTATTGGCTGCGAATGTTGCAGGTACGTTAAAAGTTGCGCCGCTTCAAATTCTCAAGTTTCCGGTCGTCCTTCCACATAAGTTTTTGGATGCCGAGAAGTTCAATCTGCGGTTTTCGGACGCATCCGAGATCACGGAAATTGCGGACAAGCTGCGGTGGTATCGTTATCAAAAAGGACTTCGCCAGCGTGATGCGGCGGACTATGTGGGTATTGACCGCAGTACCTACATCCATTATGAGGAGGCAGGGCGGGACTTTTATCCGAAGGAGCATATGGAGAAGCTGGCAGAGCTGTTTGAGGTACCGCTGGAGGATTTGCTGGATGACTATAACCTGTTTCTGCTGCGGGGACAGGGGGAGCAAATCAAAGCCATACGTCAGCGGCTCGGCTTGACGCAGAAGGCATATGCAGCGCAACTTGGCGTCCCGCTGCAAAAGTTCAAGCGATGGGAACAGGGTAACGTGCAGATTTTCAAATCCACATGGGAGAAGTATTTCAAACAGACATAACCATAGCAGTAAACGAGCAGACCGGCGTTCAATGCTGGCCTGCTCGTTTGCTATGTATTATTGCTGCGCTTTCAGATGCTTCACGGCGGCGTCCACCAGTTCCAGCTTCTGCTCCGTGGAACAGGGCAGCTTCTGGATAGATTTCAGCGCCTGCTCGGACTGGAACTTCGCCAGCTCCTGCCCAAGCTCCTGCTGCGCCTGCTTTGATTTCGGGAAGATCAGAAATACTTCCATGGCTGCCCTCCTTTCCAGAGCGTTTTCTGCTTCAATCTATGCGTGTGTTCCGGCGGCTATGTAGACAAATAGAACTCGATTTCGCGGCTGCGAGGGAAAACGTATTGCCGCGCGGTTTTGGCGGTGCGGGAATGCTTGCAATTCAAGGGCTTTTTGACCCTGAATTGTCTACGCCAGACCGCCGTTTGCGGGCGGATTTCGCCTTCTGCTGGCGGTGAACCTCCTTGGCGCAGGCGGGGCAGTATTTTGCCCTGCCGGAGCGGGCGAGGATGCCTGTGCCGCAGACTTCGCAGCGGCGGAGCTTCTTGGGGCTGAGGATGGCCTGTTCCAGCTTTGGCTGCTGGAGCAGCACAGCGCGGCGGAACCACCGGCAAAGTAGGCTTCGAGAGATGTGTTCCGGACAGACGCCGTCCAACAGCAGGCAGTCGCCATCCAAGAAGTTGCAGCAGCGCTTTGTAAGGCCGCGCACGCTGCGGAGCTGACCCGGCGTCAGGCGGAAGAGCGTGCCATCCGGCAGCCGCTCGATGGGGTCAAGCTTGTGCATCTTCACCCTCCTTTGCGATGAGCTTACAAAAAGTTTTCATCTGACCTCCTGTCCCATCCATCAATCCATCTATTTTTGTGTTGATTGATTCTCTTGTATCTTGATTTATTTCTTATTAGTCAGAGGGTGAGTTTCAGCCCCGATGAATGGCATAAAAACCGTCGTCCTGAAATCCGGTTGTGGTACGCTCCGGAGCGTCAGCTTGTCCACCGTCTGAAAAGCGGTGACGGAAAACCCGCACATGGAAAATCCCGTTGTGGTCAAAGCTCATCTCTCTGCCGCGATTTCAGCAGCTCCCAGATTTCTGTTTGCCATGCTTTCAGCTCGGCAACGTCGTCCTCGTAGCAGCGCCCGGTGCTGTTGATGCGGCGGCAGATCTGGTTGATGTTCGAGGCGACTCTGCTGACGGCAGCAGCCAGCTTCTTTTGCTCGGTGTAATCGACCTTGATGATGTATCCATCGATCAGCATCTTCCGGGCATACGCGCCGAAATTGTGGGTGCCGAGTTGATTCATCTTGTGGCGAATTACGCTCATTTCCTGCTCATTCAGGCATATTTCTTTGCGGATGGGCCGCGTGCGGTCTGGCATGAGGCTCACCCCTTCAGGTGCAGCCCGAAGGCACCGTTTTCCTCCAGGATTTCCAGATACCCGTTGCCGGTGAGTTCAGCAAAAACCGGAGCGACTTTTTCGGGCGGAAGGCCCAGAACATCTGCAAGTTCCTGCGCACTCAGACTGCCGTCCTCGAAGGTGTACAAGAGCGCGCCGGTGAGCTTGGCTTCTGCGGAGAGGTTCGTATCCAGCAGGAGGCGGGTGGGTACAGCGGTCATGTGAGTGTGGTTGTAGTAAGTGATCATAGTGTTTCTCCTTTCAATTTTGAAAAACTTTGTTTGAAGGGCGGCTTGGAAGCGAAGCTGTTTGCCTTTCACTTTACAACGGACATTTTTCAAGAGAAAAACAGGGGTCGAGAGAAAATTATTTTCCCCTTCTATATAACCAACGGACAAAATAAATCAGAGTGTCGCGATTTTGTCTCACAGACGTTTTCCTATCTACTTTACAACGGACAAAATGATGCGGCCTGTCACGGTTTTGTCATAACAAGGGCAAAAAAGAAGCGCCTGCCACTACGACAAGCGCTTTGATTTTGCATCAATTATTCGAGCAAATCCTCTATATCCCTTTGATCGTATTCAATTTTCTGCATCAGTCGACAGACACCGTCTGCCTCGTCCCGCTGCTGCAAGAGCTGGGCAAACGCCCGATAGAGTGCGGCCTGCCGCCGCTCGATCACGCCGCGATTCTGCTGCATGGCATCTGCTGCTTTGCGGATGGACAGCCCCTCGGAGAAACGTTTCCGGAAGAGATCGGCGTAGTCGTTGAGCACTGTTTTGAGGGACTGCTGAGCAAACGCAAGATCCTCGCACATGGCTTGATATGTCTCGCGGTTGGATATGCCGATGTACTGCTTCCGCTCCCGGATGAGCTTGTATCGCCGCAGGTCCATCCGGTAGTTTTCGCAGATGTCCTTGGCGTATTCATAGTAGGTTCTGCTGCAACGGATGGCGCGCTCTGCGTACTCGTCATCGACGTAAGTGAAGGGCTTGCTTTTGGGCTCCGGAAAGCCGTCCTCATACACTTCGCGGACGGTGCCTTTGTCGATCTCGCGCCGGGTCTGGCGGACGTACTTATCCCGCAGCACACCATCGACTTCGACCTGCTCGCAGAAGGAGGTGTACCGGATGAGGTAGTAATGCTCGTTGTCTTCTTTGGAAAAGCTGGCATCCTTGCAGACCACGATGGACTCGCAGGTGTCGATGTCCTTCAGCACCCGGACAACGAAGATGGGCTTTCCGTCGTACCGTGTATAAAACCCGGCAAATACCCGTTTGAGCGCCATAAGCGAGTCCTCCTTCCACCGATTTTCTTACAGTATAGCACAGATTTCGGCGGAGAGAAAGAGCGGCGTTGGGGCGGAGAAAACTGGGATTTGAGAGAATAGCAAGCACAGCCGCTGTCCGGACACGCGGCGATTTTGGGAGTATCCCAAGCCCTTGTGATATTGACGCCGAGCGGAAAATGAGAAGTAAAACTGCTGCCAAGATATACGAACGATCTATGCGTAAGAGTCTTGCATGCAAACTGCTTTTGAAATTAGAGGGTTTCGCAACATGATGCGAAACTCTCTTGCCTTGTGATTGAGAAAGATGTATAATAAGAACAATATTTGTAGCCGGAGGTCGAACGGAAATGGCTATTTCATATAACAAGCTCTGGAAGCTGCTCATCGATAAGAAGATGAGCAAGGCCGATCTGCGCAAAGCGGCAGGCATCGCTCCGAACACCATGACCCGGCTGCGGCGGGATGAGGAAGTCACGCTGGCGGTGCTCAATAGAATCTGCGTTGCGTTAGATGTCAATATCGGAGATGTGATGGAGTTTGTGGCAGAGGTACCGGAGGAGAAATAAAATGAGTACTATAAAATACAGCAAACTTGTTAGAGATCGCATACCAGAAATCATGAAAGCATCCGGAAAAACCTGCGTAACGGAGTTCCTTTCGGATGACGAGTATCTCCGTATGATCGATGCCAAGTTGGACGAAGAGCTTGCAGAATACCACAAGAATCTGAATGTTGAGGAGCTTGCCGATCTTCTGGAAGTCATCTATGCGGCGGCTAAAGCTCGTGGATATACATTAGAGCAGCTTGAGGCTGTACGCGCTGAAAAGGCAAGTAAACGAGGCACCTTTGAAAAGAAGATTCTTTTGAAAGAAGTCATTGAGAATTGAGGTGACCTTAGATGCCGACCTATCATTCTGCTTCCAGTAGTGTTGCGGAAGACTTGTTTATAGAGCTATTCAGCGAGACCTTCGGTGCAGAGAAAGCGGGGTACCTCTATTCTCAATATCACTTCTATGACATCTATCAAAACAGCCGCTATGCCGACTTCATGTCGGAAAACGGCGCTCACCGAGTGGCAATCGAAATTGACGATGAGACGTCGCACAATAGTATAGCACGTTGATGTAGAATTTTCAATTATATGAAAAGTGAATTCTCGTGTTTGTGAAGAATCTCTCTTGATTCAAAAACAAGGCTGTGATATAACTTTGTAGAACAAGCAGATCAATCTGTCTCAAGGAAAAGAGGTGCCATATTGGAAGTCAGCTACAAAAAGCTTTGGAAACTCCTGATCGATAAAGACATGAAACTTCATGCAGCATTACATTCTTGCACCACGATGAATGAAAACGGAG
>OLVU01000986.1_pt1 | contig 21318 bp, 20 predicted proteins | sample 1673321 | NCBI WGS metagenome assembly OLVU01 (sample SAMEA3178942, study PRJEB25190) | human gut metagenome | biome: human gut; feature: human-associated habitat; material: faeces | place: Austria | collected 2013 | reverse complement strand
GCTTATTTCGACCGTCTAAATTTCAAGAGCATATTGTTCTTTTTTCTATTATAATATATTTATTGTATCAGAACAAGTGTTTTTGCGATTTTTTATGAATTTGAGCAGACATGCTCGAATGTGCAATTCATCCCATCACCTATAGGACGCCACTGAAAAAGTGGTAAGTTTAGTATCACAGGGTGTCAAATATGTGCAAAAATGTTCCTTGATAATTAAATATTGCTAAAATAGTGTTTTGAGGGATGCAAAATCTACCCTTTTGAGAGATGAATTTTCCTATTTTTCCTCATTTGGGCAGACTTCTCCCTTTAGTTTTAAAATTCGTTTTAAATTGACTGCAAATATTGATACTGCTCCTTGAAGTTGCATGTTTGATAGTCCAGCAGCATCACAACGACTATATCCGTGTATATTTTTTAATTCACTATTTTTTGCCTCTATCATATAGCGGGTTTTGAAACGTTCCTTGAAATATTGTGTTTTTTGAAACGCTTCTTGATTTTTATGATAATCTGATTTAATAGTGATACTATACGTTTTGGTTTTTGCATTTTCTTTATAGCAGCCATTACGATAAGGACAGACATGGCATTTATTAATATCGAAAAAATATTTGATACGTGTATTCTTTTTCTGATTACTACGTTTGTCAATTCGATATTTTATAGCCAAATGCCCCGCTGGGCACTGCATGGTATCCGCATCTTTATTAAAGATAAAGCCATCCTCTGAACGAGTCCCTTTTATGATGCTCGGGTTAAGCTTTGAAATTAATTTATAGTCATTGCTTTGTGCATCTTTTAAATTTTCCAGTGTGGAATATGCGGTATCTGCTATTACTTCATTAACGGTTGCACCTGCTGCTTTACTTTTTTGAACCAGTACTGGAAGTTCCTGACCATCAAATGCTTCGCCGGATGTGATTGTTGCTGCTGTGATAATCCGTTCATCTGTCATGGCCAAATGAGTTTTGTATCCGTAAAAAGAAGAATTGACCGCTTTATGGCCAATCCGGGCATCCGGGTCAATGGATTGATCATAACAATCAATCTGATTATCCAAAATTTCGGATAACATAGAAGATTCTTCTTTAATCGTTGGCAGTTCTGAATACGGACTTTCCTGAACTGTGTTTAATAATTCATGACAGTATTCATTATACTCATCTAAAGAAGCTCGTTTTTCAGGTTCATCTGGCAGATAAATGTCTTTATCAGAATCTTTTAAAGCTGCTTTTAAAGCTGCTTTTAAAGAAGTAGAGGCTTTTTTCAACATTTCTCTCTGAGTAGTTTTATGATAACGGGCTTCTGTATGAGTTGAGTCAACAATTATAGTATTGCTTTTTAAAACACCTTGATTTATGGCAAGTTCTACACTTTTATTTATGAGCAGATCAAGTATATTTTCATCTTTTAAACGCTGCTTTCTGAATTTGGTTAAAAGACTAGGATGGATAACCTCTTCTTCTGGCGTTAATTCCAGAAAATATTTAAAAGACATATCATATCGTGATCTTTCAACAACACCATTATCAGAAAGGTTATAAAGATATTTTAAAAGCAGATATTTAAATAGCAATATAGGGGTTTTTTGCATTACGTCCATTATCAAGGCAATATTTATTTTTTAATTCATCATATATAAAAGAAAAATCGACCAATTCCCTGATTTTTCTTAGAATATGATCTTTTGGAACAATCATGTCATATAAATCTGAATAATAACTAAGGCTAAGTTTAAGTTGGGATGATAACATTTCAACCTCCGACAATTATGATACCTTAATTATATCAGATATATGATTTTACGACCACTTTTTCAGTGGCGTCCCTATAGAGGTGAGGGAATTCTTGCTACGATTGTTAAATAATTGCAAAAAAGGTTTCAAATTATCAGAACTCTTGATGAGATAATGATAACATGAAACCTTTTTGCGTAAAGCGGTATGTTGGATTTGCTTCATGGGGACCGCTTCATATTTTATTTTTATGCACATCATTCTTTATGGGGTCTGACCCCAATGTTCAGCAATACCCACACGGTCACAATCCGAATCAGTTACCAACAACAGGTCAGCGTTGCACTTCCTGGCATACTCCATTGATAAGCATCCGGTATACTTCAAAATATTTGCAGCGTATCAACAGCTCCGATGCCATCCCCGGACGGTACTTCAGAACCCGCAGCGGCTGTCTCGGCTCTGCACTGCCGTGAAGATCTGCCACATCCAACGCCTTGTCGATATGCAGTTCTCTTTTCTTCCCGTCCTTTCCTATGCGGTCGTAATCATACAGCCGATAGGTCAGGTTCGAGCTTTCCTGGATTTCTGCAACGAGCGCACCTGCCCCAATGGCATGGATCGTGCCTGCAGGGATAAAAAACAGGTCATCCTTGTGAATAGGTACATTCTGCAGATACTTCATCACCGTGCCCTGTCTTTCTTATCAGTTGTATTTTCTATCTTATTTACCGCTCCAGCTCAAACTTCTGCTTATCGTGAACGTTGATATCCGCGCCCAGCTGTACTTCAATCGGAATGAAAGTGATCGCATACGATCCTTATATAAATGAGACTGCTGCTCAGGAGCTAAATGTAACACCTGTTACTTTAGAACAGCTTCTCAAAGATAGCGATCTTATCTCTGTTCATTGCCCACTTACAAAAGATACTTACCATCTTATCGGGAAAGAAGAAATGACATTATTAAAACCAAACGCTATTCTTGTGAATACAGCTCGTGGCGGAATCATCGACGAGGCCGCTCTTATCGAAGCACTGCAAAACGGCAAGATTTCTGGTGCCGGAGTAGATGTATTTGAAAACGAACCAGTTACTCCAGAACATCCATTACTCCATATGGATAATGTAATCGCAACTCCACATAGCGCATGGTATAGCGAAACTGCAATTCATACATTGCAAAGAAAAGTAGCCGAAGAAGTAGTTAATGTATTAAATGGTAATCCTCCTTTTAATTGCGTAAATATGAAATAATTGAAGCAAGCGTCTCGTAACTAGGTAATCATTCGTATATTAACATCTTATAAAAGCCATCTGATACTGTTCTTGGCTGTCTGCCAGATTCTCTATCAGATGGCTTAGTATTATTTTTTCAGTTTAGTACGGCAGTATTCCGGAAGATCCTCTGGTAGTGTAAAATAGTTTGTGTTTTTGGATTATAAAGTGCCACAGCACTTTCCATCTACTCTTTCAGGTTCTTTCCGGCATTGTATTCAGGCTTCAGCTTCTTCCGGCCACCGCCTGGTTTTCTTGTTTTCTTCATTTTACTCATGCAACTCCAACGGCAGTCCATCCGGGTCATGGAAGAAAGTCATCTTCTTGCCGGTGTAATCATCCATGCGGATTGGTTCACATTCAATCCCTACCTCCGCCAGCTCATTCACCGTCTGCTCCACGCTCTCCACACAAAATGCAAGGTGACGCAGCCCACAGGCCTCCGGGCGGTTCGCACGCTTCGGCGGGTTTTCTTCTGCAAAAATCTCCAGCTCTGTGTGCTCATTGACACGAAGATCTAGCTTCCAGTCCTTACGCTCTGGACGGTAGTTTTCCCTGATGACAGAGAATCCAAGCTTGTTCACATAAAAATCCTTAGCAACTTCGTAGTCAGATACGATGATTGCAATATGATGTATTTTTGATAAGTTCATTTTCTCACGCTCCACTTCTTTAAATTTTGTTCTTCTTTTATTTTCGTTATAAACTATACGGCAACCTTCAAAAAATACCGTGTGAACTCCTAAAGTTCAGTTTGTCCACACGGCATTTATTTTTCTTGGATTCTTGTTTATTTCAGTTTTTCAAGAATCTCGTCCGCACTCATACCGCCGGCTAATAATCTCTTAACCACACTCTCTTCATGGGGTCTGACCCCGCAGTGCTTTATTAATCCCGATTTTTTTGAACAAATCTTCTATCTTTATAATAGCTTGTTCTGTTTCAGCCTTTGTCATTGCAGATTGGGAAGCTTTCGCTTTGCGAAATTCTTCGATATTGTATGAATTCTCCTGTGTGCACATCTGCAGATACATATTGAGTAAACATAGTTCTTTCTCAGAAAAATCCTTTACTAATTTTCTCAATTCCGCATCAGAATATGAAGATATTGGTTTTGAATCTGTAGCTTCCTCATCATAGGAATCGTAAGAAAAATATTTATTTGTAACAGATATTACTTCATAAGAGAAAGAGGATTCCATACCAAGTTTAACCTGATAGTTTAATACAGTAGGGATTGTGCAATGTAAATATTTACTGGCTAATTCAACAGTAAAAGGAGTTCCTGATTCTTCACATTCCTGCTGAATTTTTTTGATTTTTTCCAGTTGATTAGCTAGATATGGAGTTGTATTATATTTTTTGAAACTTACGAAAATGCAAACAGCATGTTTTATAGAATAGCGAAAAAATGTAGTCGCTCTTCCGAGATCAGGATTAAATCTGGGCAAGTCTGCTAAAACTTCAACCCATAATGACTGATATAACTCCTGAAATTCGCATTTTTCGAGTGTACTACGATAGCTGTAATACAGTTCATACATTATATAATTATTCAAATACTCATAAATCAACTTATCTGCTTTATCGCGGCTTATTTTATCAGATGCATTTCTTTTCATTTGTATATAAGAATATAATAAATATGCATCGAAATTTGGATTCGTCTTATATCTTTTGCGTTCAGAACTGTTCTTCATAAATTTATCCTTTCATATTTTGCCATACATTATTTCATACTGCTATTCATAGGATTCTTTCCTGTATATATATAAGTTCCTTAAGCATGGCATCAACAACAGATTTCGGACTGTAAGCATAGCCAGTCCAAAAGAAGAATCCTTTCCTGGATTCAAATAAATTCCCATTCTTTATGGGGTCTGACCCCGAGAGTTTTTCCAAAAGTGCCGGATTTTCTATGCTAAGATGGAGGAGCCGGTTACTCCTCCATAACTTTTTATTCCTCAGCTAATCTTTCCTGGATATATGTAAGCTCCATCATCTTAGTTTTAATTTCTTCTTTATTGAGAAGTTTTGTCTTCATGGGGTCTGACCCCGAGAGTTTTTCTATCATCACAAAAGCGTATGGCAGCCGCCCACGCTTCAAAGGCATTTTCCATCAATACTGGTTTCATATCTTGCTTGTTCTTTTCTCTTCAAAAGACAGGTACCCATGTCAACGATGGGAGAAACACGTTCATCCTAACCGTTAACATGAGCGGTTCACTTGCTATTTAAAATGATTGAGCTGTTTCTAACTCGCAGGCTTTATCGTACAGATTATCATAATGCAAAGTCAGAATGTTTTGCTGGGTTACTTTGTTTCGACGATCACGATAAGTAACTTCGTTGTAATCCTCACGCAAGCCTGCGACCACAGCGTAGTGGAAGCGGCTTGAATCATATTCTGAAAATTCCTTCGGAAGTGAGGATTTGTTGCTGTACTTGGTGATCGTTACAAACGATGCAGAAAAGTGTGCTTCGATTTCTGCTTTCCAATCATAAATTTGATAAGTACCTTTTCTAAAGGTTTCTCCCTCGTGTCCAGATTTCAAGGTTGTTCTTCCATTAGGGTGTTCAAGCTCGACAAATACAAACTCATATCCGCCAGAGCTTTTTCCTATCAACAAATAATCGGCAATGTACTTACCTAAAGCAAATTCCGGGAAGACATATGCATCGTGGTGACCAAAATTATAATACTTAAATACACCAGCAATAATATGATAAGCAGGTCTGTGATTAATAAAGCGAAGAACGTTTCTTTCGTTTGTATTTGCATCATGAATCAAGGCACAAAATTCTTCATTTAGTTGTTCCATATTACCTTCGTTCTGGAAATCAAACAACTCAATATGATTGTTAGGGAACAAACTATCATAGTGTCGAACTGCTGCTGGATACAATCGCCTATGATTTATCTTCCCAAATCCTCTGTCTCCGACAGCTTTTCTTTCAGTACACAAAATACCCTCATACAGTTGCATTTCCTGTTTGGTAGGAACGCTCTTTATATAGTCTCGTTTATATAAATTCATGATACTTCCTCGGATAATATCAAATAAAGCTTCCTCATGGGGTCTGACCCCGAGAGTTGTTCTTGCCAGTCTGGATGTACAGCTTGCCAGCAGCTCCTTAAATACTGCTTCGGCTTCAGCTTTCTTTGCTACTTCTCCGCAATCTGGGATGCATAGTTGTTCCACAAAACAAAACATTCGTTTTATGTCTTTTATTATGCACTTTTCTTTTCCAAAGCTATTTTTTCTACTTCTTCCAGAGTAAGCTCTGTGTACATTGCAATATCTTCATAATTAAGTTTACCATCTTCTATCATTAAACGAGCCATACGAATTGCTTTCATTTTTTCTGCTTCTCTTGCTGCTTCATTTCTCATATCTTCCATAGCTTTACACATAATTGCCACTCCTTTCTCATCTTCTTTAAAATAATGTACACGGTCAGCCAGCACTTCGTAGTACATATCTTTAGCATTGGTACATGTAAAATCATGCATAAGTTTTCCTAATGCTGTTTCATCTTTTATTTGAGAGTTTACATATATAATATGCGATTGGTCATTGAACATTTTTCCTGTTTCCCTAACGATACGATCCACATGATATATTGGAATATTCTCTCCTAACACATCATTTTCTGTGATAAAAACCACATACGTTTCATTTAAATTTTGATATTGTTCACCCGGTTCTGTCACATTTGCATCAATCAAGCTACTATTATATCTAGCTCTCTTCACACCTGCACCTTTATCATCTCTTTGAATTTCAATATTATACACCTGATTTTGTCGATCCACTGCGAGAATATCCAAACGAACAGAACGCCCTTGTAAGTTTTTTATTACATATTGACTGCTCACACTTGTAACTTTAAGATCATCTCGTTTTAGTATAATCTGCAATAAAAATTCCACACAATTCTTATCTTCAAATACTTTGCTCATAAAATCATCATCTAAAAGACGAAAGCCACGTAATCTTTGAAGGTCTTCTTCGTGCTTTTGCTCAAAATCAAATCTTTCTTCCTCATTCATTGGTAACACCTTCTTTTCTCAGCTTATCCACATCTTCTATACTACCATCTTAACATCAATACACCCCTATTACAAGGACTGTATCCGCACATATTTTACTTTCTCTTGGTCAGTTTATTCAGGTAATCCAGATTTGTGGATTTGATGCGTGCCTGTTACAATGAGATTTTTTCCTTAGATGATTTCCGGTAATCTGTCCAGCGTTTTTTATTGAACAGGATGATGTCCATGATATTCATCCAACTTACGCACAAAAGAATTCCACGAAGCTATCTCTAAATTATCTGCTGGTTTACATTTTACAATTTCGTGGCTTTCTTCAATTGACTTGTCTTCTCTTTCAACTCCACCTATAGCTATATATTTAACATCTATATCCTTCTGTGGGTCAACCAATAGGGTTTTTCGAGGACCCACTAAATAATTTCCACTATATTCCTCATTGATTGCTTTATCCTTATCTTCATGTATCTGGGTTCTGAATGAACTGTAATTTCTGTTTATGTATTCCATATGATTTTTTAATTGTGTAATTGCATCATTCATATGTACATTTAAACCCTGATAGTGATTGGCCTTAACAATTTTAAAATCTGCACCTTTGACTTCTACAATGCAGACTTTCATTTTTGATCTTGATGTCAGCACTACAAAATCTGCAATTTTATCTCCAATAGGATAATTAGAAAAGCAGATATATTCCTCATGCGGCTCCGCCAGATAATCTGCCATGCCATACCATGTATCATTTGTTTTCAGAACCTTCACAGATATCTTCCCATGCTCCAGCAGTTCACCGATGAAGATAGGAATCAGATATTCTGCCTTTAGTGGATTACCCGGCACTTCCTTCTCGAAGAATTCTTTGAATCCCTCTTCCAGCGTTGTAAGGAAATCAGGAGTTAAGCCCCACATATTCATGGAAACCAGAGAATCAACATCAACAGCCATTCCTTCTGCCTCTGCTCCAGCTGCGGTCTTTACAATGTTCTTCGTTTCCACGACCTCGGTCAGGTTGTAATCCTCATCCATCTTGCAGATACCGCGAGTCACGCCACCGTTATCAGACAGCGTGTTCTTCAGCACAAAACCTGCCATACAGGACTTGCCGCCATTCACCAGATACTCATGAACAGCCTTGAAACCTTCTTTGCCATAGTAATCATCTGCATTGATGACGATGAACGGGGTCTTGATGACCTTCTTCGCTGCAAGCACGGCCTGACCAGTTCCCCACGGCTTTGTACGGCCTTCCGGCAGAGTCCCCGGAATATCGTTAATGTCCTGGAAAGCATAATCCACCGTCACATCATGAGCAGCGCAGATAGCTTTGATACGCTCACCAATAACCTCTTTGAACTCCTGCTCGATATCCTTACGGATGATAAATACCACATGGTTAAAACCAGCCTCAAGCGCATCATGGATGGAATAATCCATGATAATATGCCCCGCATCATCCACCGGCTCTAACTGCTTGATTCCTGTTCCGAAGCGGCTGCCAATACCAGCTGCCATGATAAGTAATGTTGTTTTCATAATTCTCCTTTCCATACCTTGTAGCGCCCAATGTGCCTTCCACAAAATTTTATGTAATTATTAGAGCAGCGCCAGTAGCCTATGCTCTCGTTTTCGTTTATAGTTTCTTTAGAAAAAAATCATTTCTTCTTCATGGGGGTCTGACCCCGAGAGGCTATTCTCAATATCTTTTACAAGGACAATATCTCAAAAATCATAGCTTTTTCTGTCCATATCTGTTAAAATTGACAATGATTAATATACAGGGGCTGCTGCACATGCAAGTGCGGCAGTCCCTGTCGAATGGATGAGGAAAATTAAAATGAACACAACAGCAAATCTTGGCAAGGCACCCGTACGCACTCTGGTGCTCCAGCTTGCCATCCCTTCTATGACCGCGCAATTTGTCAATGTACTTTACAGTATTATTGACAGGATGTATATCGGACATATTTCCGAAAATGGCGCACTGGCTCTTGCAGGTGCAGGCATATGCGGTCCTATCGTTACACTTCTCACTTCTTTTGGCACCCTGGTAGGAATCGGAGGTTCCATTACCATGGGAATCCGAATGGGCGAAAAGAATCACAAAAAAGCAGAACAGGTACTGGCAAATTCTTTTCTGATGCTCAGTATTTTTTCTGTTCTGCTGACTGTCAGCTTTCTTCTGCTAAAAGATAAGCTGCTTATGTTGTTTGGCGCAAGTGGGGCTACTTTTCCCTTTGCCAATACCTACCTGACTATTTATACAACAGGTACCTTTTTCGCACTGATGGCTACAGGGCTTAATTACTTTATCAACTGTCAGGGATTCCCCCTTGTGGGAATGTTTACCGTACTGATCGGCGCAGGATGTAACATCCTGTCAGACCCGATTTTTATTTTTGGTTTTCATATGGGAATTTCCGGTGCTGCCATTGCAACCGTTATTTCACAGATACTCTCCTGCATCTTTGCAATGACCTTCTTATTGGGAAAAAAGGTTCCTGTAAAGATTACCTTCGGACAGTACAACTTAAAAGTCATAAGGAAAATCCTTTCCCTGGGATTTTCTCCTTTTCTGATCCTGGCCACAGACAGCCTGATCCTGATCTTTATGAATACAGTGCTCCAGAAATATGGTGGTGCTTCCCAGGGCGATATGCTGATCACCTGTGCCACCATTGCTCAAAGCTATCTGCTTCTGATCACCTCACCTATGATCGGGATCAGCGGAGGTACACAGGCAATCCTGAGCTACAATTACGGTGCCAGATGCGTAAACAGGGTCAAGGACGCAGAAAGGAACATTCTGGGAGTAATGCTTATCTTTACCACCATCATGTTCCTTCTCTCCCGGTTTATTCCCCGGTACTTTGTTCTTCTGTTTACCACTGATCCACAGTATATCAGATTCTCTGTCTGGGTCATCCGTACCTATACACTGATGATCATTCCGCTAAGCTTCCAGTATGTCTTTGTAGACGGGCTGACTGCCCTGGAATGTCCAAAGACAGGACTTGCGCTCTCCGTTACCAGAAAATCTCTTTTTGTGATCAGTGCAGCTGTCCTGCCTTCTTTCTTTGGTGCAAAAGCGGCTTTTTTCGCAGAACCTGTTGCTGACGGAATCTCTTCTGTCCTCTCAACAATTGTATTCCTGCTTCTGATCAACCGCCACCTGGATAAACGCTGCCGGATGGACAAGAAAGAGAGCCTGTAAATTACTCCTGTATCTCCGCATTTGAGAGATACAGGAATAAGTATGATTGTGCAGCAATCTATTTTATTTGATAAGATAAGCACTCAGTTTATCAGCTTTTTCAATTATGCACTTCTTTATGGGGTCTGACCCCGATAGTTGGCAACTATTTATGATGTCTTTCTTGACCAGATAATTGATGGACAGATATATACGAAAGCGGCCGGTGAACGTGATCCGGCAAGAGAGCACTGGACCAGGCTGCAGGAACTGAACCTTGCTGACAATGCCCTGCTCATTTTTGACCGTGGATATTACTCAAAAGAATTATATGAGGATCTGGTTTCCAATGGATGCAACGTTTTGATGCGTTTAAGAAAAGACAATAAATTTTGCAAATTAGGCTCCGATGATTTTTTATGGACAGCTACTTCCGCAAATGGCAAACCGATCCTTTACCGGGTTGTAAAAGTTCCTCTGCCTCAAAAGTCCAAGGAAGCAAATGAGTATCTGGTAACCAATATTATAAATCCGTCTATCTCTCCATCCTTGTTATATAACCTTTATTTTGAACGCTGGAATATCGAAACAAAATACAGGGAACTAAAAGACTGGTGGGAACTGGAAGAATTTACAGGGACAAGCTGTAATTCTATTGAGCAGGAATTATATATATACCTGTTATTCTCCAATATTGCAGCGCTTGTCAAAACAGAAGCTGACAACATTGTAAGGGAAAAAGCATTTGTAAAAAACAAATGGGCATATCAGGCAAAAAGGACTTTTATCATAGGCGAAGTCAAAGCTCTTATGCCCAAGTTCCTTTTTATGTCCGTGGAAATACTGCCAGTTATCATGAATTTAATCATAAAAGCATCAAAAAAGCGTTCACAGATTCACCCTGGCAGATGCTATGAACGCTCTAAAAAGAACAGAGACCGGAAACACATTCACACAAAAAAATCTGTTCTCTAAACACATACACAAGATATAGCCATTTTGAAAGGCCTATCCTGTATAGGTCTATTAAACTATACCATAAATTCTGCAATAGGGCGATATAATTTTTTACTATTTAATTTTTAAAGAACATATTTCAATGTATATACAGATATAATTCATTTAAGTTGACGCTAAGTTCCCAACATTGGGGTCTGACTCAAATGCGTCCCTCAATGTCCCACTGGAAGTTCACAATTCTGTCTGCTATCGTATCTTTGAATAATTTCTATTTATTAAAATTATTATTTCACTTATCTTATCATCTATTTCCCCAAGTTTCTTCTTTTGCATTACTTGTGTAGTAATTTTATCATTTGCTGCATCACAGAGTAAATCTTCAAGTTCTTTCGCTTCATCAACTAAATCTTTATAAAATTTTCCATTAGAATACTTGAAATATCTCGCCTTACGCACCATTTTCATTATAACATCATTAAGATCCTTGTAATTGGAATTCAACTTACCAGCTAAATCAAATTTTAAAGCCGCCACCTGCTCTGGAATCTTATCAAGAATAAATGGATTAAAAATTATTTCATAATATTTAGCTTCCAAATTAACACGATTTATTTTTGCTTGTATAACCATACTTATAATTGAAAGTACTATAGATATTATAGCAACCACCAATGCCATAAGAGATATTCTATCTGATATATTCATACCTATCTATACCTCATATGTTTCTCTGATGGTATCCATTTTTTGATTAATATACTGATTTTTTGTACTTATTACAAGCAACTCATGTGCACGATCTGTACCATATTTTTCATTTAGTTCAGCAAACATTCCTTCATAAAATGAACTTGCAATATCGTCAATATTTTCCGGCAACACCGCTAAAACACCCTGACCCGTCATTTTGTCTGCAATCTGATTCTTATATGTTTCCCTGCCAAAACGGTTACCTGCTAAACTGGTAATTAATTTGTCAAATGATAATTCTACATTTACCATTATTCATTCTCCTTTTTTACAATTAGAACAAAATTATAACCTGTTCCTAAAAACTCGACCTTTGACCGAACAATAAGGTCTAATCGCGGCGCTTCATTTACAAAGTCATTACTGTCATTAAAACCTATCCAATTATCAGCGTTATATTTTAAATATTCAGGCTCAAACCGTAATCCTTTGTTGCCACTTAAAACATAGCAGATATGTTCTTCCGCTTTATCTTCCAAAGATTTTATCAGATCAGTAAGACCTGTTCCACCTGTTCTTGTTTCCATCTTTCTTCCCGAAATTTTATCCTGAAAAGCTGCTAAATTAAAGAAATCGCCTAATTCGTATCGTTTATTTTTAAAATATTTTTTATGATTATCAAAAGCTCTTTCAACTAAATCATAGCGCATAGACTCCTCATAATTTTTATTTTCTATTTTCTTTTGAATTCCATAATTCAAAGTTCTATCAGCAAAATTGACAACTACCATACTGATAGAATAATAATCACCATCATTACAATTTTTTTTATGATAAGTAGGGGCAGATACATATACATCAATCAAGCAATCCGATTTAGCGTGTTCATTAGCGTTATCAACAAGTTCTGATGCAACTTTCGCCAATGCTAAACCATAGTTTTGATCTATCTCAAATACTTTTAAAAACATTTTTAACTCACCCAATAGTTTTGATGCACCCTCGATATCATCTTTAGATATTATACGTCTAAAATGATGTTTATTATGCAGGAAATTATAATCCCTTTCCATTTTGTTTTTATCAAAATCCGCCTGATAAAAGTAATGCAAAAGACTGTCACTTAAACCTGGTATATGCACATTTGATTGTGCCTTGCTAATAGCATATGACACATTATAATTATATTTGCATCGTAATGTATAAATAAAAGTTTCAAACAGTACATACACAAACATATCTTTTGGTTGAAAAATACCTTCACAAATAAAACGTATCTCTTTACAACTACTTTTGTATATTGTAACAATGAAATGTATATCTGCCAATATTTTATCAATTTGGAAACTATCTAGCCGTCCACCGAATCTTATATTAATAATGCCGTGTTTTTCAAGTTTGGGCGGCTTTTTTGGTGCTTTTCTTGCTACTTCAAACATTGAACTACATTCTAACATTTAAATACCACACCCTTTACGTGATATTATTATACACCATCAGGCAAATATTGTCATTAAGAATCTCAACCTGAGTTAGCCCCTGAAGTGACACCGCACTTCATGGGGTCTGACCTAAAAGTCTGGCACTGGACATTAAAATTTATTTCAACAATTTACATTTTATTTTTTGTTGGCATCGGAACAAATTCCAACTTTAATTGCATCCCTAGTCCCTGTGCAAGTTTTTTCACCATACTCAGGCTGGGATTTCTTGTTCCGTTCTCGATTCGGCTTATATCTGCCTGCGTAATTCCGGTTTTAGCTGATAAATCTTTCTGTGTCATATTCTGCTGCACTCTTGCATCAATCATTGCCTGGATAATATCATATTCCGGTTGCAATGCATCATATTCTGCCTTTACCTCCGGATTCTGCAATGCTGTTTTTTTATAATCTTTATAGCTACTCATTGCCATACCTCCGCTCATAATCTGCTTTATACTTCTTTGCCAGTTCTTTTTCTGCCTTTGGTGTCTTCTGCGATTTTTTTATAAATCCATTGGTCAGTACCGCCTTCTTGCCTACAATAAAGAAATATAGTACTCTTGTAATATCTGATCCCTGCTTGGTACGAAGCTCAAATATCCCATTCTCCAATGGTTTTGAATATGGCTCACGAAGCAATGGACCGTTCATTTCCAGTAAGTCAATTGTCCGCAATGTTTTTGCCAGCAACTTAGACTCCAGGGAATCTAATAGTTCCTGCACAGGGCATCTTCCATCTTCTGTATCATATAAAATGATCTCGTACATTAGTATGCTCCTTCCTCTTTATAATTATAATATGTCGTATTCAACATGTTTGTCAAGATGATTCCAAACACTTTTTCATTGTGATGTGAACTTTCGAAAATAAATCTCCTCGTTGGGAATGTAAAACACATCTATATTTTATCAATGCGGTTTTAATATCTGAAGAAACACCTGATAGTCCATTTCATCCTCAAATATCGGTTTTCTCCTTACTCCCCTGTGCATAATATGGTAGGTTGCACCCGGAAACCAAACTCTTAATTTTCTTGCAATAGTTACCCCTCCTTTGATGTTGTTATATTTTATATTATCATGTGTGATTCCTTGAATAAAAATCTGTCAGTCATCACAGATTTTTATTTCGATGTGTTTCCCAAGAGCATTGGCATATTTCTCTAATACTATTAAGGTGGGCACTCTTCCTCCGCTCTCGAAGCGGGCCAGATTTGACGGCCTTGATCCCGGTAATATCTGAAATCTCCTGCTGCGTCATCTTCTGGTTATGTCTTTCATCTACCAGGCTTCGGATTGTTTCTGCTGATTTATTTAACACGGTTTCCTGTATCTTTTCTGTATAAATCGCCAGACGCCTTTCACGGACTTCCTTTTCTGAAAAATACTCTTTCATATTTTCCTGCATATACTTCTCATCCTTTGCTCAACATAATTTTTTAGCAAAAATATCACTAATAATATGTCTCTGCAAGATATTTATACTTTCTTTACAGAACTTTTAGGTCTCGTTTACTTATTTTATAAGCACTTCATAGGGTCTGACCCCAATGTTCATATCTGGAAGATCCTGTCGAGCAGAGCATCCGAGATATCGTTAAATATCGCAATGGATAAAGCACCATTTTTGATGATGCAAACGTGATTTCCGAAGATGAAGCGGCTGGTGGCATCTGCATTTGCCTATACGCTTCTTTGCAGAATTTTAGGAGCCAGTAATAATAAGATTTTTCTTTGATACCATTGTCGGCAAGCCATTGCTTCACAGTCATATTTGCCGGCCTTTGCTGACATTCATTTACGATATTCAACTAGTTGCTACGTCTTACATCATGAGTTGATTGATCCATGTTTCAGTTCTCCTCTAAAAAACTAACTAGTTTTTTTGTGTTTTTTAGAGTATCCCACAAATGCGCAGATTAGGCTAGGCAAGTGATTTGACGTTTACTATTTAACAACGGTTAGTGACGTTTATTCGACTTTCAGGTAATATAAAAAATTTGATTTCCTATTTTGATTGTTTCCTTTTTACTTTCCTCTACTTTCTTATCTAAATTATTCACCGCTTTTTCCGCAACTTCTATGGCATCATTCACAGTTTTATCATCAAACTCCTGTTCCGTATATCTAACTGCATTATATGGTGATTTTTCCCCTCTCTTCTTTTTAACCGCCGAATTCAATTTATCAATATCTGACTTTTCTACAATGTTCATTCCTGTTTTTTTCTGTTCTCTCTGTAAAAAACTATTATTATGGGTTTTTTCTAATTTTGCATGAAGATTGTCATTATTTATCACTTTATGCTCTTCATCCGCATAAATAACAGATTTCTGCGCATGTTCTACTGCTTCCATTGCTGTCTGTTTGGCTTTTCTATTTAGTGCTTTTTTTGTATATTTATCTTTTTCATCCATTGATTTATCTGACAATGCTTTCGCTGCTATTAAATCTTCATATGCTAAACTACGTTGCTCAGCGGAATCTTCATTTTCAAAATTTAATTTACCTTTTTCATTTTCCTCTGCTTCTTGAACAATAGCAGGTACTATCAAATTATTAAAATATTCCATTGCTTTTATCCTCCATTCTTTTACACTTTATCAATCATGCATCCACCGCTCTGGTGACGCATGTACTTTACAAATCGGATTATAATTTTGTGGTTTCAGGTAAAATGCCTGCCACGTGTTAAAATTATAAAGTATCGGAGGAAAAAGATGAAAACCCAAAACAAAAATCATTTTGGGGGTGTAAGTAAAAACAGGATACACAGGCAGTACTGAAATGTACTGCCAGCATATCCTGGCTTTCAAATTATTTTTGTCATCTGCCGTTCATTCTTCTTTTTTCTACACGGCGAACGGGGCCATGCAGTTCTAATGGTTTGGCGGTCATATCGTCGTAATCAACAAGGACATAGTACCCGCACCTGGGACATTTCATGGCACACTTGCCTTTGATGCCTTTATAGGCTGTGATTTGTCCCTTGTTACAGTAGCACGGAAGGTGAATCGTCCCTTTTACCTCCCATGAGAGGTTGCCGCTCTGAACAAATATTTCCTCTTCCTGCTCATCCGTATTTGGCAAATCAAAATTCATGTTCACCCCACACTCTTCGAGCAACTGCCGCCTTCTTTCTATCTCAGCTTTCTCCCGTTCAATGTCTTCAGGAGCTTTCGCTGCCTTAGCTTCATCTCGCTCCGCATGATCTTTAATCCAGAATTCGGCATCCTCAACGGCTTTTTTCAAAACATCCATAGGATGCTGGACCGTCAATGATGCATCCTCTTGCTCATTTAATAATTCACCGAATAACTCCATCTGATATTTCTCCCGAATTTCTGCAAGCCGCACCTGAATTTTTCTAAATCGCGCTTGCTTGTTTTTTATGAATGTATCTTCAGCAATAAGTTTTTCCTGTTGCTGTAGCAATTTCTGATATTCATCGTCATGTTGTAAAGCATCGAAAAAAATCATATCTTTGTTTATCCTCTCGATGGATGTCTGAGGGAATTCCTTACACGATTCTTTTAATGCCATATCAGAAAGCTCATCAGAGCGAATATCAGTGTACTTTCCATAAACTGATTCAATAAAGCGCCTCGTTGCCTCCACCTTAGATGCCATATAACGCAGAAAATAAGTTTTATCGTAATAGTTAAAACTGATATAGCTACGCTCATATTCCTTCGCAAGTTCGTGGATGGCATCTAACTGGCGTTCAAGCTCCACGCTCGCCAAACGCAGTTTGTATCCCATACGCCTTTCCATTACATTGTACTGTTCCAGTACTATTTTCTCCGAACACCCAAGATTGCGGAGCATTATGCAAAACCCCTGAACTAAGAAAACAACCTCGTCTATAGCCATCTCGTCAAAATCGGCACTACGCAATTTTTTAAAGTCGCGTGAGGTATATTTCTGTATAACAGTCGCACAGAAATCAACAGATTGCTTTGGAAAAATGTATGCACCACCTCTCACTGTCTTTCCATAAATATCTGTAACTTTTTCCTTTGCCCGTAACAATTCCTTGTCTACACCCACAGCTTCGAGAATCTCGGTATATTTGTCTCGTACCTTGCCAATATCATGCTCAGCCTCAATAGTTGATGGATTTTTTTCGCTAAAAAACTTAAAAACCTCGTCAAACCCACAAATTTCTATATCAATGCCCCCTTACTCTGTTCCATAAATCGATATGTTTATAATTAAAAATAGTTATCAGGACTATCTAATCCTACCATATCTGTCTCGTCATATATTTAATCATAATAGTATTACTATAACTTCCTGCTTACAATTCATCACAAAAGTCAAATCTACTTATGAATTTTGACATCACAAATATCCCTGACAATATTTCGAGAATCCATGACAAAACCTTGCCATCTTGCACTTTTTGCATTAAGGGCTTTTTTCCCCTCAACTATAGTTCCAGCAAACGCATCTATAACTGATACCGGGCTACAAACCAATCCTGCTACTGTTTTCAATGTTGTAATTGCAGTTGATTTAAAAAACAAAAATCCGCTATTATTCTCTAAATATTGTTTAAAAACATTCATTTTTACTTCTTCAATATTTTTTTCAACGGCTTCACACATTTCTGTAATTTCTGATCTTTGTATATTGCCATGTTCTTCTATAATCCACCGCCGAAAATCTTTTAAATATTTATTTTCTCTTAATTCTTCCATACACTCATGATACGGACCAGAATATCCAATATAATTAGGAACTCCAGGTATGATTATTTTATCTATAAATTCTGTCTTAACACCATTATTTAATGACTGTATCGCGTACTGGCTATTTGTAACTAATTCTATGTTCGGATCGTATAATTCCTGTAATGCCTGAAATACATATAAATCAAAAAGAAATGTTTCCTTATTTGATTGTGCACCAATTTTTATATCTCCGATTTTCAAACTATGTGTATGTGTATCCACCCCGTCCCAATGTATATTTAGTGCGTTTTTCACTACATCATAAGATAAATCTCTACTATTTATAATGGTATCTTCGTTTTCTTCTACACTTTTTTTGATATTTTCAAAACAAAAATCTGTATACAGTTCATCAACAAATTTAACATACGGCAAATTACGCATATTCTCAGGGCATATGCTTCTACACAAAAATAGAATTTCATCATAAAATATCATAAGTCCCAATGGACTTTCAATAATAGGATTAGGAGAATCCCGCATATCATTAAAACTTTTCTTCGCCTGATGTCTATAATCATATAATAGCGGATATGCAATACCAATATAAGCGGTCCTTTTTTTCATGTTCATTTCTTCCTCACACAATTGGATTTTTCAAAAATAATCACCGGAGTAATTTTATATTTAATCACGGTATTATTTGATGTTTACCTTTAAAAGTTATAATCACTATTATTCACTGTATGTTGCCATTCTTCATGGGGTCTGACCCCAATGTGGTCTTTTCTCAGATTCTGTTGTTTTTTCTATTACCCATAGCTATATTTTAGCACATATAGTGCCGGAAGTAAACATGTGTTCTTTCTTTGGGTAAAAAATTTGCGCGTCTAACTCATCACGGTTAAATGTATTTTTAAATTCTACCTTGCAAGAGTAAATTCTATATCTGTAGAATTTACTTCTGCATGGATTTTTCCTTCTTCTTTTTATAAAATACTACTGCAGATGATCCCCTGCCTGTGCAGAAGGAGGATAAAATGAATACAGGAAGACCAAAAGGCAACCAAAAACATCTTGACTTATCTGCACGTATTATAATCGAACAGCATTTAAATAACGGTGATTCATTTAGAAGTATTGCAATAGAATTAAGCAAGGATCCAAGTACCATATCCAAAGAAATCAGACGTCATTCCATTATCAGGGAAAGAAGCGCAGATGCATTTGCCCCTATTCCCTGTGCAAACAATTATGATAGTTCAAAGCCGCGGACAAATATATGCAATGTCATGCATATGTGCGGTGATAATGAATGCCGGCGCAAATGTGTCCTCTGCAGAAAATTCAGATGCAGCGATGTCTGTAAATTTTATAAACCAAGAGAATGTGAAAAATTAAATAAACCTCCTTATGTGTGCAATGGATGCAGCAAGAGAACGAATTGCATGATGGACAAAAAGATCTATTCTTCAAAATACGCCCAGGACTCCTATGAAGCCCTTAGGACTACCAGCAGAGAAGGGATCAACCAGACACCGGAAAGTATACAGAAACTGGACAACCTGTTGTCACCGCTTCTCAAAAAAGGACAGTCCATTGCCCACATCTACGCATCTCATGCTGATGAGATCGCCTGTTCCAGAAGAACCATATACTCTTATATAGACCGTGGCATTTTTCAAGCCAGAAACATAGATCTGCGCCGTAAAGTGGTATACAAGCAGAGAAAAAGAAAAACCACTACCAGCCTTAAAGACAGAAGTTTTCGAAAAGACCGGGGCTATAAAGAATTCCTGGAATATATCGCAGCGAACAAATCTGTTTATGTAGTCGAAATGGATACTGTTGAAGGAGCAAAAGGTACCAGTCCCTGCTTTCTGACTATGTTCTTTCGAAACTGTAGCCTTATGCTTATGTTTCTTTTAGAAGAACAGACCCAGAAAGAAGTAACTAGGATTTTTGATCATTTAACAGAGTTACTTGGAATTGAACTGTTTCAGAAACTTTTCGAAGTAATACTTACAGACAACGGGCATGAATTTCAGGACCGGCAGAGTCTGGAATATAGCAAAAATGATGAAGTACGCACACGCATTTATTATTGTGATCCCAACCGTTCTGATCAAAAAGGTGCTCTTGAAAAGAATCATGAATATATAAGGTATGTCCTGCCAAAAGGAACAAGCTTTGAAAAAATGACAGACAAAACAACGCTGCTGTTATTAAATCATATCAATAGCGAAAAACGGGACAGCCTCAATGGACACAGTCCATATGAAGTATCCCGTCTCCTGCTGGATAACAGACTTCATAAAGCATTAGGATTAGCAGAGATACCAGCCGATGAAGTCACATTGATACCAGCATTAATAAAATAATAATAACAATACAGGCACAGGCAAGTTTCATTGCATAGAATTTAGTCTTTCCAACAGACATGTGGAATTTAGTCCTGCACACTATTTCCAGATGTCCTTTTATCATGCAAAAAACTATGCTGTTTATGCCGTATAAAAGCATTATATACTAAAAAAATCAAGTTGTATATCTCCGAAAATAGAATTAAATCCCGCATAAAATCAAGGTATATTAGAATGTAGAATTTACTTTTTCATTCAAGCCTAAAGTAACGAGAATGCGACGCGCAGTTATTCAGTTTTACAGATGCTTTCTTGCCTTCATCGTCACATAGTACACCAAACCACCGAGCATTCCACCTACTGTATTGTAGAAGATATCCGATAGCTGAAACGTACCCAATCTAAGCAATAATTGCAGCATCTCAATGCTTACCGAAAAGATGAACGCTATCTTCCCGCTATACCACAATATCTTCTTCCAACCGTTCCCAATCTTCTCTCCGAACGTCCACGCCACTACTGCTGAAAACGGCATCAGCATGATCACGTTCTCGATGCACTCGGTTGTCAGCTTCTGTTCGCCGTTCACTGTCTCCCAGATGCCCCATCCGCCCATAATGTCAGATAACGGGTTCATCCACAGCTGACGGTTTAACAGGGTTCGGAACAAAATAAGTGAGGTCACAAAAGCTAAGAAAAATAACTTCCGAAAGAACACGCTCTCTTTGAACTTCTGATACCATGTCACTATGGCATTCTTCCAGCCTTTGCCTGCTGCGGAAGGTTCATAAGCATATAGATAGAAGAACATGGTAAAGAATGAAAGCAGAAGTGAAAATCCAAACGGCTCATACAGAGCAGTCAGGATGTTTGTGA
>OLVU01000983.1_pt1 | contig 21389 bp, 23 predicted proteins | sample 1673321 | NCBI WGS metagenome assembly OLVU01 (sample SAMEA3178942, study PRJEB25190) | human gut metagenome | biome: human gut; feature: human-associated habitat; material: faeces | place: Austria | collected 2013 | reverse complement strand
AAAGCATCTTGCGATTGCGAATCAGCTGGAGACTTGTAAGCATCTGTTCCAGAATAGGGATGCTCTGATGTTTCAGTTTATAGTACAGACGGCAGAAGGCTCCGTAAAGGCTTTCCTCTGCGACGGGTGCAATCGGGCAGTCTTTCACGGATGTATCATGTTTTCTACAGCACCAATACGCCGAGGATACTTGTTCTTTTCTGCGATAAGAGCTGCCGCAGTGACCGCATGATATTTTCTGGGATAGTGGATATGGTTCACGCCGGAGCTTCTTCCCGTAAGTGGATTTCCGTTTCTGCGCCAATTGCTGTGCCTGCTCAAAGGCTTCTTTTGAGATAATTGGAGGATGAGTCCCCATCGCATAAAACTGTTCATACTCCCCGGTATTTTTATACCTGGTTGCGGGAAGTGTATGGCTGGTATATGTTTTCTGCCACAATGAATCGCCTGTGTATTTCTCATTTGTGAGAATGTATCGAACAGCCGCCGCATACCATTGTTTTTGCTGACCGCTGGGAACGCCTTCTTCGTTAAGCCTCTTTGCAATTTCGGTTTTGTTCACTCCGCTCAAATACCACTGAAATATACGGCTGACTATCAGTGCAGCTTCGGGGTCTATCACGATTTTCTTGCCGTCGAGCCTGTATCCGTATGCCATGGAGGAGGGGAGAAATGTTCCGCTCTCCATCCTGCGCTGATAGCTCCATCGCATATTACCTGAGATGGACTCGCTCTCTTTTTGGGCGAAGGCAGCGTAGATGGCGGTGATGAGTTCGCTGCACACATTGACAGTATCGATACCTTCACGCTCGAATCGGACATTGACCCCCAGTTCCTTTAGCTCACGGATGTTCTGGAGGCAGTCCTTGGTGTTACGGGCAAAGCGTGAGATAGACTTGACAAGGATCTGGTCGATCAGGCCGCGGCGGCAGTCCGCCATCATTCGCTGGAAGTCATCCCTCTTGGCCACCGAAGTTCCTGTGATTCCCTCGTCCGCATAGATGTCAACCATGCGCCATTCGGCCTTGCCAGAGATCAGCTCCGTGTAGTAGCGGTTCTGAGCGGCAAAGGAATTGAGTTGATCCTCGGAGTCTGAGCTGACACGAGTGTAGGCAGCGACCCGCAGCCGCACATTTTGAGGCCGCTCCGCAGGCTCGATTTTTATAACACGAGGCCGCTTTTCTGCCAGGGCTGTTGTTCCGTCTACCAGTCGCTTTTTATCCATGTACGCTCACCTCCTTTTTTGCAACACAAACACTACCACAACAGCGTCCGAATAGCTACTGAAAGATGAAGAAAATCAGAGAAAAAACATGACTTCAACACCGTTATCCGCAGCGATCCGTGCGGCAATTTTTCTCAGTTCTTTTTCGGTGAAAATACCGCATTCCCGGAGTTTTCTGAGCAGGATCACGATTCCATAGAAGTTGATATTAGGGTTCATAATTGCGCTCCTCCTTGTATCTGACCATCTCTGCGGCACAAGCATGGGAACCGTCCGAAGAAGGAATCAAGGGGAGGCGATAGTTGGACCGACGAACAAAGGAGAAAGGAATCGAATGCAAAAATATAGGAGGGGGTGGACAGTTCCCATGCTTCTGCCGCAAGAGTGTGGTCACTCCGGTGATGGAAGCAAATGATTCCATCACCGGAGTGGCCAGAACTTTACGGTTTTGTTTGCCTGTATTCGACACTACTTCCCCAGGCGGGGCGGCAACTTGAACTGTGCTGGCGCACATCACGGGAGTTTCACCCCTCCGAGGATCTCTCGAAGCTGCGTACAGGAGTATCATTGTGGGCTGACGGGATCATGGCGGGGACAGCTTGCCAAGGCTGCCTTGGCCTGAGTGGGTATCGCTCTGCACCTTACTTGGCCGTCCTTTGATGCGGAGTTTCTCCGCACAGGTGGTCATCGCGCACTCGGTCTGACGCTGGCTCCGTCAGCTAATGTATTCAAGTTGCCGGATATGACCGCTTGGGCGGTGTTTTTCAAGGAACAAAGCCGCTGATTTATCAGCAGCGGAATGAGGTTCAAAGCCCTCTCACTCTATTAGCCGTTGAAAACACCGTTTGCACCAAACTTTTTTGTCATCTCAGCATCTTTTTCATTTTCTGCAAAATACGGATCTTTCGATTATGGATCGTCATTCGATGGATACCCATCATTTCTTCAAGCTCACGCTCTGAGCACTCGTCGAAAAACAGCGCATGGATCAGAGCCCGTTCTTCTTCGCTCAACTGATCCAGTGCGGCCCGCAAACGGCATAAATCGTCTTTCTTGATCACGGCATCCTCGACGCCTTCAGCATCGTCCGCAAACTGGCACTTTGCAGAATATACGAGTCGCTCCAGCGAATCCTCTTTACTGGGAACATAACTCTCCGCACCATTCTCGGCATTTTTCCTGCGCTGTTCGCTTTTCAGATCCACCTCCATGTATTTCATCTTGCGGTCGCTTTTCTTTAAGACTTCCAACACATCCGGGCGCTCTTTTAAGCAGGGATATATCTTCAAATAATCGACCCGATATGGGTCATTGTGATACGACATCTTCTGTCCTCCGTTTCATCATTTTGAAAATTCCAAAAACGATGAAGCGGAGGGCCTCGGCATCTCTCGCAGGCCGAAGGCCAGCAAAACAAAACGCTCATTCAGTTCCTTTCTGGAACCAAATGAGCGAAAAAAGCCGCTTGATCTGCCTTCCCACTATGGCCGCATTGATTCGTCTCACTCTCTTTGAGAGCAAGGACTGCAAATCAAGCGACACATGGGAAGGTCACGCATCAAGCGGCTCCGGGGTACAAACTTGGATATTCAATTTTTAGTTGTCAAGAGCAAGGCGTTTATTACACGCCGTTACATCTTAAAACCGGTTAAGTCGAAATGCCACCGGCGGGAAAAACACCTGTTCTCCGCAATGGGGGCATTTCACATAAACTGCGCCGTGATTTCCTTTGCACAGGATCTCTAACTTGTTCTGGCAATACGGGCAAATCCTCGCCATTGTAATATGGCTGGAATACTGTTTTTTCAGTTCCTGCTGTTCTGTCTGAATACAGGAATAGCGTTGAGGATCCAGTTCCCTTGCATTGATTTTTGCCATACTTTCTCCCTGCCATATCAGGCGATCTCATTTTTCTCCGGAAATATATCTACCAGTGCATACGGGTCATACAAATCATTTCTTCCAACCAAGCCGAGCTGAGATGATCTTATGGCCAGTGCTGTTTTGGACACGCCGAGCCGCTTTGCGGCCTCTGAAAAACACTCATAGTCTTTGCGTGCATATATGCGATTCAGCACGCCGATGCCATCTTTCAGGCCAACATCTGCCATGTGGCGATACACCAGTTCCTTTGGCAAAAGGAGAAATGAAGTCAACACATTGGTCTGCCACTCCTCCCAATCCAGAACAGGGTACTGCGTATGTTCATCTGCCATGCGAAATACGCAGCGAGGAGTTTGCACCTCATATTCTTCTGGATACAGCATCCAAAACAGTTGATGCGCTGCTTCGTGCATCATAGTAAAGTTCAAACGGCCAATCTGATTTTCTGCCACAAGGCTCTGATCAATGAAGGCCGTTTTTCCGTCTAATTCGTAATCGAGCCTTGTGCCATCCCTTTGGGGGATCGTTATGATCACCCCCGATGTTGCCGTAAGGCCGATGGCGTCATGTGCTTCACTGATATCTGCAAATGTAAATTGCAGGCCACACATTTTCTCCGCAAAATCTGTCGGATCAATATGATCGACCTTATGAGGGACTTTTTTAAGGTAATCACGAAGCAACCTGCGGGAAATGTGTTCGATGTCTTTCCGTGAAAGCCAGAGCATCTACATGCGCCCCTTTCTATTCCAACGCGTCCACAAATTAGAACATCTGTTCGCTTCTTGTTAAGGAGTATAGCACGCCCGCTAATCTATGTCAAGTGAAATAAATCGCTCGTATTTTGTACAAAAAATAATCGCCATTTCCTTTGCATTATCATTACACCAGCTGTTGGTGAGTGGAGGTATTGATTTGGCATTTTTAATAATGATAGTTCAAGAGTTTTCACAAAATCAACAAAAATTTCAACTTGATATTGACAAAGGAGAATATAGCGTATAAAATAATTGGCAGAAATGGAAAAATATAGCCGAATCGCGGGATATCACTATAATCAAAAATTTTGAAGATACTATACTCTAAGTGGTTCAACATTCGACTATCTTGAGTGGTCGCCAACAGAGGCAGGAGACTATACCATTGTTGTCTGGGTTACAGATAAAACTGGGTTTAAGGCAACATATTCGAAACAGTTTTCCATTATTTGAATCGGCTGCAGGGAAGTGGCATCAGCCACTTCCCTGTGATATAACAAATCACTATGGGTATAATTTCATGGAGAAAACAGATGGAACAAAGAAACTGGAAGTATAAAATCAACGGTGGATGGCCTACGCTCATCATGGCTTCGGTCATGCTGGCAATCTTTGGCGGGATCACGGTTTGGCTCTACACCACACGGAATGGTGCCTTCATCGGCGGCCTGATTGTGACGGCCTGCATGGCGATTGGCTTCATTTTATCCGTATGCAGCGTTCTATTTTTTAAGGTGTTCGTGGATAAGGACGGCTTTTTTTGTCAAACCGCACCGGGCAACGGGCGGTACTATCGCTACAGCGAGATCCGCAATATGTGGCTCAGTTCCGGCAGGGAGACAAACGCACGCCAGCCGACCTACTGCAACTTTGAAACGGTAGAAGGAAAGCGGATGAGATTCCTCGTACTTGGCTCCCAAATCGATGCAGTTGATTATATGATCGAGCGGGTCGAGTCTATTGGGAACAAAAGCGGGGAAGATGATCTTGACTGGGAGATCGTTATAACGGGCAAGAAGGAGGCCGGGTTTGTGGTAATTCCCACGATTCTCTCCTTGATTATGCTTGCCGTAATGGTGATGTTGTTTTTGGCGTGGAATCTGCCGCCGATAGTCATTGCAGTTCCCGTTATTCTTGAGCTGATGTCACTGTCACAGATTCTTTCTCTTGGGTTGTTTTACAAAGTAATCATTCAGAAGGACGGTTTTTATTGCCGCACCAATCCCTTCGACGGGCGGTACTACCGCTACAGCGACATTCTGGACTGGCGTCTTGTCGAGTCGCAGCGGAAGATCGGCTCCCGGTACAACAGAGGAAGAATCCGCAAAATGTACTACTTTTACGACCTGAAATTCATCGACCGTGCGCACCAGACACACCGGCTCCCTTATAACAAATCACTGTACGAGGGAGAGATTGGCGAGTTGGTCGCCAGAATTGAGAGGACACATGACAATGAAGCATAACTCCCCCCGATTGACAGATGGCATTTCCCGGTTTTTGATAACCGTTATGGGAATTGTCATGATGATTGCCGGTATCCGTCTGCTCATTATGGGGGTGGATAACTTTATCCAGCCAATCCGCCATGCCGGCTGGGTAACCACCAGCGCAAATGTTACCGACATATCTGAAACGGTCATAAAGAACAATTTTTTTAGAAACAAGCGGACAAGAATCCACTATATGTGGACTTATGAGTATGTGGTGGACGGTACGCACTATACAGGCGAGTTTGGCCCCTTGGCGAACTCAGTCACGGTGGGTAAGTCCATCCAGATCAAATTTGACCCGGATGCACCGGAAAACTCGACCGGCTTTATAGAACCGAGCTTCAGCGACATTGTTCTCGCTGTGATTGGATTGGTTGTCGCTGTGCTCGGGTTCTTCATATCGGGCATCCGCCCCCTGATCCGCAGGCTGACCGGGAGGGATCGATTCGATGAGGAGGAAAAACTGCCGCCGGAAGAGAAATACGACCTGTCCGCTGAGGACGCCCCGCATACGAGAGAAAAGTGAGGGTAGGCAATACCCCCCCGAGTTCTTTTCCCGATACTTGCATTTGTGCTTTTCGGGGTGCTCATCATGCTTCTCCAGGGCGGAAGATTCTGATCATAGGAGCTATTGTTTGTTCTTTCTCTGTCTTAATACCTCCGATAGAGTGAGTCTTTCTGGATGCGCCATGGTGACGCTACCCTCGTGACAACTCGAGAGCGCACCTTTCCCTTGGTGGGAGGTGCGCTCTGTCTGCGTTCATTTGATGCGATACAGGCTGCTGGTCAAGCTGCCATTGGGACGACGGCGATGGGTGCGCTCTAAGAATCCGTGATGCTCCAAGTCCGCCAAGGCCCGCTGCACGGTGCGGCGGGACAGCTTCAAGTCCTCCGCGATCCTGCGAACGCTGGGCCAGCAGGTGCCGTCGGCGTTGGAGCGGTCCTTGAGGTACATATAGACCGTCTTGGCCCGATGGGATAGTTCCTGATCCGCATAGATGCTTCCAAAGTAACTCATGTCTTTGCGTCCTCATTGTAAAGTCCCATTGCCGAATAGGGGCTTCTCCGCTCGGCAACAGGTACCTGTGTAGGCTGACTATTCTTCTTTCCGTAGGCCCGGTCAATGTGGAGGAATAGTTCCTGTCGGCTGGCATAGGTTACAGGTCGTGCCGCGTGCTCCGAGGTAATGTATGGCGCACCGAAGGTAATGCCCCAATCCAGAAACAAGCGCAGCTTTGTCTGCATGGGGTGCGTCCCCGTTTTCATGACCACAAAGCTGCCCTTGGGAATGGATTTCAGTTCGTCCGGCGTCATGAGGGGCCGCTCCATCATCTGCAAACTTTGGCTGGGATCATTTTTACTTCTGCTGACCGAGCCGGACAATACCGTGCGGCTGCCCAGCGCCTTGGAGAGCTGCTCCGCCGTCTGGCTGTTGGGGGCGAAGCCGCCGAAGATGGTATCCTGGCAGTTATCGGTCAATATCTCTGCCCCCTCTCGCCCATAGTTTTTCTCCAGCTGCGCCAGCGCCTGGATGATAGGTACCATGGTCAGCCCACGGGAGCGCCCTGCGCTGAACAGCGGCAAGATATCAAAGGCGGGCATGGTGCCCAGCTCGTCGCAGAAGAACACAACACGCCCCGGCAGTCGCCCGCCGTTTTCATCCGCCACGGCGAACAGCTCCCGTGCCAGCGTCTGGATCATCAAGCCCGCCATGAAGTTCTTGGTCTGATCCTCCTCCGGCAAAATCAGGAAGATAGCGGATTTTTCCGCCGCAAACCGCTCGGCGTTCATGGTGCTGTCGAAGCACAGCACCTGCTCCAGTTCCGAGTCCAGGAAGGCGTTGAGCCGGGACAGCACCGTGCTCATGACCGAGGCCATGGCCTGGTCGGATGTGTTCAGCGCCGCCCCGGCAAACCACCGTGCCTTGTGCTCCGGGGGCAGCTTTTCCATGAGGATGGTAAACCAGTTTTTGCCCCGTACCCCCGAGGGAGCCAGCAGCTCCTGTACCAGCTTGAACACGGACACGATGTGCCGCCGCTCCTGTTTTCTTTCCGGCGGCAGAAATTCTGCCAGCAAGAGCACCACAGAAGTCAATAGTCCCTCTGCGGCATCGTAGAAATAGGCGTTCTGGCCGTAGTCTGCATCCCCATTCGGTGACACGATGGTCTTGGCCAGGATCTTGGCGTACTTCTCCGCCTTGGCACGGGCGGCAAGACTGCCGGTGGCCTGCGCCGCATCCATGTAGTGGTTGATGAGCGTCATGAGGTTGTAGCCATCTGAGCGGGTAGGGTTTCGCAGATCCACCACGGATACATGGTAGCCGTAGTATTTCTCCGCAATGGCGCCGTAGTTGCGAGCCAAGTCACCCTTGGTATCCAATGCCAGAAAGCTCATGCCGCTGGCACAGGCATATTCCAAATTGGGATATAGAAAGTAGGCCGTTTTGCCCACGCCGGATGCGCCGATCATAAGGCAATGCACATCGTCCTTATCCACCAGTGCGGTGATACCACGCTTATGGCTGATGCTGCCCAGCACCAGCCCCTGCACTTCCGGGCGCCGCTGCCCTCTGCGCCAACTTGCCGATTGGAACGGCACAAGGGCATAGGCCTTGCGGATCTCCGCATCGGTAGCCCACCGCGCCGTGCCATGCTGGCCGTCGCCTACGGTTTTGGATTTGATGTTGTTGAGGGTGTAGCGGTTATTTAGCAGCGTCAGGCAGCCTATGACCGCCGCCATGACGCCGCCCGTTGCAAGGAGGATCCATAGATTACCCATGGCCACCCCGCTTCGCCCGCAGGTCATCGTTCCAGTCCTTCCCCTCCGGGCGCAGGCGCTCCACATCGTAGCCCATATCCTCCAGGGTATCCAGCATACCGTCGCAAGCATCCTCACCCGCCTCGTCATTATCCAAACAGAGGTACACCGTGTCCAGCTTCGGGTTCTGCCGCAGGTGCTCCAGTACGGGCTGGATGGAGGTGCCGCAGCAGGCCACATAGCTGTGCTCCAGCCAGCCTGCCGGGTAGAGGGTAATGTGAGACAGTAGATCAATGGGTGCTTCAAAGACATAGAGGGAACGGTCCGTCCCGTTTTTGTGGAAGCTGTGTTTTATGTCGCTGCTCTCCACATTAATGCGGAATACTTTGCCTTGGGAGCCGGTGCTGCGCAGATGTGCGTGCCGGGCTTCTCCGTTTTCATCCAGCCCTACAAACACGCAGTTGTGGTGTGGGTCGTCCTCATAGAGCAGCTTCTCCTGCACGAACGCCGTGACCACATCCCGGTCGATGCACCTGTGTTTGGTGAGATAGGCATACATCCTGCGCATAGTCAGGTAAGGCTTCGGCAGGGCAAAGGGTTTTGGCTCCTGCGGCTCCGGCTCCTGCTTTGCAATGGGAATGATGCCCTGTCCGTCCCGGCCCAGCAGTATGGACACCGCTTCGGGATAGGTCTTGTCATAGAACTGCCGCACGAAGCTGATGGCGTGTCCGCCCCTCCGCGCAGCATGATCATACCACCTGTTGGCGCGTACAGTGATGCTGTGGTCGCTGGCCAGCCGGTACTCCCGTCCGGCTTTGAGGAGCTTTTCGCCCCGGTCACGCAGAAAAGATGGCAGGTCAACCTCGTTGGCCTGCCGTTTTTCTGTGGATGTGAAATATACAAATTTACCCATGCATTATACCTCCTGTTACATGGTGTTGTCGTTGACATGGTGAAGCCGCTCGTCCTCGTGGTCATCTCGCTTGTGTCCCAAGGCCATGCGCTTCTCCTGCAGCCGTCTGCGGCGCTTGGAGTCGATTCGCAGCGCAGGTGGGATGACCGGCATACTGCTGCGGAACACACGCCCCATGTGGTGGAGCAGCTGCAGGGCGGCATCGGCTGTTATAGCGCTTCGCCCTGCCACCGTCCGTGGCTGTGATGCGGGATACTGTGCGTCACCGGATGTCCCCTGCGTTCCACATGTCGCTACATCCACATCCATTTGTTTGGGTGCAGGCCAGCGAATCGAGTCCGCTTCACGGATGATGAAATTCTTGATGGCACGAAACTCCTTCTGCTGCGTCAGCGGCTGGTGGGGCGGTGTGTTCTGCCCATAGTAGCCCGCAATCTCGTCTTTCAGTTTCCACCATTGGTCGTAGCAAGCCGCCACCTCCGGGAGCTGCGCCAGCCGCTCCACAATGGCATCCACCTGTGCCTTGACCGATTTTGGCAGATAGGAATAGACATGTTTGCCGCCGACCTGCGCCAGTGCCTGGGAGAGTTCTTGCAGCTCTTTCACAAGCCCGGGGTCATCAGCGGCACCGGTTTCCAACGCCCGAATGCGCTCCAGTAACAATGCCTTGGCGGTTTGTATACTCTCCTTGTAGGCGGCATCCTTCCGAATGTAAAGCTCCGTCATCTCATCCCGAAAAATTTCGTTCGTCATCTTGGACCGAATCGATGCGATCCCCTTTTGCGTTAGAAACCCCACCTTGGGATCGTCCGACCACGCCATCATGTGTATATGCGGATGGTATCCCTCGTCGTGATATGCCGCATACCAACGAAACTTTTCCTGCGGGATGCGCATGGCCTCCGCAATGGAGTGGCTCTCCTGCTTCAGCAGGTTCTGCCATGCAGCTGCTTTGTTGTACCCCAAGCGTTCTGCGTCCTCACGCCGCAGGGAGAAAATGAAGGTCCACACCTTTCCGGCGTGAGTCTCCAGTTCATTCTTTGCCGCCTTGAGATCCGTAACATCCGCCGTACTGAATAGCCCGTGACCGCCGTGCTTTTCCGCCCGGGGCCGGTTGGCGATGTAGGCCATATAGCCGCTCTCGGATTCCAATTCATGCAGATGCGTGTCCAGCGCAGCGGCGATAAAGGCAGACGCCGTACCCCGGTTGGGTGTCTGCAGGTAGTCGGCGTACTCGAAGAGTTCCTTTGCGTCCGGGAAGTCCTTCAGCAGTTTTGTGAGGAACTGCATCTGTTTTTTGGTCACCGGCTCGGTGCTTTGAAGGACCTCCACGCCGTCCCGCTTGGCAATATACTCCATGTATCTTGCCGCACGGCCTCCTTGGATGTACCCGCTTTTCTGTATCAGCCGTGCCATCGGTTACTCCTCCCGGTGGAACAGAAGCACATCCCTAAAAGAGATGTTGCCATGCGTACCCGCCACCTCCCGGACGCTGCTGCCGCGCATTTTGTTGTACTCGTCCCGGGTCATGTCTATGTCACCGCCCAGCAGGTGGTTGGTCATGTTGTGCTCCACCACCAGCTTGAACAGCAGCTTGCCCAGCCTGTCGCCAAACACGCCCAGTGTACCCTCCAGCATCTCCTGTAGCGCACGGGGCAGGTATGCGCCGGTCTTGTTGGCGTGAACATAGCCGTCATAGAACCGTATTGCCTTTTCGACAAATTCGCTTTGGCTGCCGCAGTTGTCTAACTGAAAGTCTATTTTCACCATCGTTTTCGCCTCGTCTGTAAGCCAAAAGGCGTGCTTTCGCTTGTCCGTTGCCACGCTTGCTCACCTCCTCCTAATTGGCGGTACGACCCCGCCGTTTTTCGCTGTCGTCCCTTGGCTTCCGGCGTTTACGACCCCGGAAGCCTCATTTTCCCGTTTTCATGACCCCACAAAAAACGCTCCTCAACTGCCCGCACTGCGGGCAGAAGTGACTTTGGTGGGGCGTATACGACCCCACCAGTTTCTCCTGCCCCGCTTTCGGCGCACCGAAAAGCGGCCCGAAACCGCCCCAAAACCGCCGAGGCGCTACGGTTACCCTCCCGCACGCCTGCGAGGCCACACAGCGGCCCACAAGGGCGGACACGGGGCATCTTCTGCTCGGCATCTCAGCCGAGAGTATCGGAGACGCAAAAAGAGAGCCGAACCAATTGGCACGACTCTCCAAATAGAATATTCGGTTTCACATCTCCAGCACTGGCGAAGTGTGCTGCTCCTGCTCCATCAGAAGTTCCAGGCTGTAATCCAAAATCTTCTCCTTGCGCTCGGTCAGCATGGTCAGATAGAATTCACGCTGGATCGGCAGTAGTTCCGGGACATCTTCGAGAAAGTTATGGATCGCATCGAGGTCGATTCTTGAACAGACACGCTTGAGCGCCTCATTGCAATCCGGATTTTTCAGCGAGGAAATGTAATCAAAATAAGATATCTTTTTCCCGCCTTCTTCGATAGAGGAAGTTGGGAAGGTATAGATGCGCTGGTCGATTTCCGCTTCGTCTTGCAGCACAGTTTTCATCCGTTCCAAATCAAGCTGCGGGTACAGGCAGGAACCGCAGTCATAGACCGGCGCCAGCTCTGCCTGCTGCTTCTCCTCATCCACGAGGAAACCCCAGTTGCCGTTATGCCGGTCGAAGTTTCCAAGGAACGCATCCGCAATAAACATGTCCCAGAAAAATTGCCGCAGCTCATCGGAGGGATAAATACTCTGCTCCTCGATGGCCTCCAGAATGGAGGACAGTTCTTTTCCATAACCGTTCTGTTCACTGTCGATACAGGTGTTCTTCAGATGGGCAAACTCGATGAGCCGTTTTCCGTCCTCTGTAAAATCCCGACAGGCAACTACCAGCTTTGTCTTGCCGCGGCTGTCCGTATAGTTTCCGAGGAGCGTTTCCTGTGTCCGAAAGCCCAACATTTCAAAGATATGACAGGCGACATATTCGCTGATGCAGCCGTTGCTGTAACTCATATCCCGATTTCGGCTGGGCTTTGGCGGGAACTTGAGCATATAACTATGTCCTTGATAGGTGATATTGATTTTATTCCCATTGGCTCCGCCGTAGGCGCGGAAGCGGTTGACTGGGCAGTTGGTAAAATCAATCATAGGTTCTCACCCCCTCATAAATATTTTGCGCGAAGATAATCAGCCTGCTCCTGTGTAATGGCATTGCTCCACTGATTGGAGTTGATCGCACTATACAATTCTCCCCACAGGCAGTCCATATAAGACACCTTGTCCTTTTCGCCCTGAATGTACTCACGAAGCGCCCTATCCAAACTGGCGGGCAGATTCTTTTCCAAATAGGTTCGGTCAGTCGGCTTGCCGCCATGCATTTGTGGTTTCTCCACGGTCAGCGTAATGAGCTGCTCCATCGGGATATCCAGTGTGGAGGACAGCTTCATGAGTGTACCGGCACTGCATCGGGAGAGCGTTGTCTTACCGGAGCAAATGTCCGCCAGCGTTGCCCAAGGCACACCGCTTTTCTTGGAGAGCTGGTAGCGCGAGAGGTTCTTTTCTCGCAGTATCTGTTGGATCGTCATATACATCACCGCTCTCATTATATCGGTGCGCCGATAATCAGTCAAGAGAAAACCTTGTAAACTTCTGCCTGCCATGCTTACATCTGCATTTCGGGAGTCTGTGATCCACTCTCCCGAAGCTGTCGGGCGAAATCGTGCAGGCTCATGCCGGTCTGCTGCTGGCAGAACGCCTCCATCTTGCGAAGCAGGACTTCCTGTTCGGCGGCATTGAGAGGGTAACTCCAGCATTCTTCCGGACCGTCTCCCTTGCAGAGGTTCAGTTCCAGCGTATCGCACAGACGATCCCGCTCCACATCGTAGTTGGCGTAAATGTTGAGCCAGTCGTCGTTCTGATCGGTGCAGACAAATGTCCCAAAAGCAGCATCTACATCGAAGTCCGCCTGCAGATAAAAGTTGAGCTTGCCATCCGATTCGATGATCTCCTCACCGAAAGAAAAATTCCGTGCAGAGAGATGTCCTGCCGAGGTGATTCCTTTGCCGTTCAGACACTCCAGCAGTTTCTGCAGCATCACATCCCCGGAAACAAGCTGCTTTTGTGCTGCACGATAGACGGCTGTAGACACATCCTGCATAGCCCATGTTTTCCAACCTTCTATGGTATGGACAGCGGAGAACTCCCGCTTGTCAAAATTCAAATCAAACACTCCGGTGACTTTTCCCGTATTCTCCATGCGCAGATGTATCAGGTGCTGATACTCCTCCGGCGTGATCGGCTGGGCCTGCGAATACAGAGAGATGAATTTGCCGGTGCTGCGCTCCGTGTCTTTTAGATATTTGCGGAGCATCCTTGCGGCACCCAACAGTTCCTCGCCGGGGGTAGTTTTATAATACCACTCCTTCCCGTTTTCCATCACATGGTAGGCCGCATAAGTCCGGGCGGCTTCTTCCGCCTCACGGTTTGCGGCATCCTCGGCATAGATCTCACGGCTGATGCGCTCATACTCACGTTCCGGAAGCCGATTGCAAAGCTCGTCCAGCACAGTTTCCAAATGCTCCTGCAGCGTCTCACCCTTGAGGTGCTTTTCAATGGCGTTCTTCCACCTCCGGTCCAGCCACAGGACGATTTCTTCATGCTGTGCCATGCTCATCGCCCTCTTTCTGCTTCGTTACGGACGCTTTTGCGGGCCGCCTGGGTCTGGCCGCAGGAGCAGACTTACTGTCCACATACTCCCGCACCGCTTCCGGGACTTCCGACTCATAGAGCTGCTGCAGCACTTCCTCCATGCGCCGCTGCACGGAAGACCGCTGCTTGCGGAGCACAAACTCCAGCGCATCCAATTTGGCTGCGTCAAATCCGATGGTGATATTCTTACTTTCCAATTTCCGTTCCTCCTTAGTCATACTTGATCCCCGGCACCTCCAGCCAGTGGGTCCAGCCTCGGCCCTGGAGCTTCGTTTTTACCACGCCGTACTGGGTGTCCATGGCCTCTATGACCTCACCGTTTCCAATGTAGACGCCGATGTGCCCGGATTTCCAAACGGCCAGTCCCGGCGTGTCGGGCATGGTCTCAATGCTGCCTTTGCGTCCGGCGTTATAGTACATACCGTCCGCACCCACGTCGAGCATACCGTTGCTGCCGTACTGGATCTCCATAGTCTCGGTATTCAGCCAGCCATATCCCTTGATGAGCCCCACGCAGTCTGTGGTGCGCCTGTTCAGCCAATGGGAACGGATGAAGTCGGCTTCATCCCCTACGCCCTCCGGGTATTGCGAGATCTTATATTGCAGCAGCTCCGGCGTCAGCACCTGCCCAAAGGTACCCCACACATAACCCCAGCCGGAGTTCCATGCGCTGGCGGCATAGATGGCCAGATCTGCGCTGTTCTTTGTAGCAGGATCCGTAAACATGGATGTCTCCAGTTCCATCGGCGCATTGCCGCCCGGCTCATAGGCCCCGTTAAAGGATCCACCGCCTGTGCTGCCCATGACCATGGAATAGATCTTCACGGCATTGGAGCGTTCCTCTGCCGTGATCGCACGGCCCCGCCACACGGATAACTGCGCATAGACTTTTTCCATAGGAAGCGGCACGGCCACCTCATAGGTTTCGCCCGCCTCCTCCCGCACCCTTGTCTCCGTTTCATAGAAGCAAGCCACGAACGCCTCTGCATCCGCCTGCGACAGCGCATCTGCTCCAAAGCAGAGGGCAAAGAAAACAGCCTTGACCTGTATTGGATCAAGACTGTTTCCCTCGGCTTTTTGATTGACCTCGGCCATCGCCGCATCCAAATGGGCGAAAGAACCCCGCATCTGCGTGAGCTGCGCCCGGTATTCTGTCGGAACACTTTCAGACAGCTCCGTCCCATAGAACGCCGCCGATACGACAGCGCCGTTGTGCTCGGCTGTGCCGGAGCCTACACAGCACAAGAACGCCACCAATAAAATCACCGGCGACAAAATCGCCGCCAGCACCCACCCCACTGTCCTGCGGCCTTTTTCGCTGGTCAGAACGGCGGCCGCCAGCCGAACAAGCTGTGCGCTCAAGCAAAGTCACCTCCTCCATCACCGACCGCCAGCCGAGCCGAACAGCGCCGCCTTGTGAGGCGGCGCCTTCACCTCCAGATGGTACCGTTCCATGCCGCACTTATACAGGCACTCGCCCCGCCTTGCCCGCTGGATGAGTTCAAACTCCGCCTCGTCCAGCTGCAGCATGTCCATGTAAAAACGCTTCCCGATGGAGCCGGGGTTGAACAGGAACTGATGGGGCGGGATAGCAAAAAGCGGTTTTGTCATCTCCCGCACACCCTCCTGGTCGAAATCTTCCAAGTTTTGAGAAGCCATTATCAGCGCAGAGTCCCGCTTGCGCACACGCTTTAGGCAGTTGCGGATGTACTCAATGGCCACTGGGTTAGACAGCCACAGGTACAGTTCGTCCAGCACCGCCACAGTATTGCCGCCCGTCAGCAGCCGGTCCGACATATACGCCAGCACATTAAACAGCAGGGCATTCCGCAGGCTCTTGGCCGCCGTCAGCACACCGCCTACGCCGAAGACCAGAAACCGGTCGCCGGAGATATTGGTGTGCCCGTTGAAGAACGGTGCATCCGCCCCCACGCACAGGGAATGCAGGCCCAGCAGCACCTCCTGCAGCAGCTCCTGCGTGTACAGCGCACCCGGTTTGTATTGGGCCAGTTCCTCTTGCATGAGGTCGTACAGATCAGAAAGAATAGGGTAGTCCTCCGGCGCAAGCTGGCGCAGGTCTGTCTCCTCCGTAATGCCCCAACGGGCATACAATTTGGACAGCATGATCTCTATGGTGTCCAGCTGCGGGTCGGAGAAGTCTTTGTACGCCCGGAAGAAGTCTTTCAAAAAGGAGATGTGCCGCGCCAGCAGGGTGGACTTGCGAAATGTCTCCGGGGCTGTCTCGTCGGTGTCCTCGTTCCAGCTCCGCACTTCCAGCACATTAATGCGCTTTTCCCCGGCCATCAGGTCAATAAAGCACCCACCTAAGTTTTCACACAGCTCCTCCAGCTCATGTTCGGCATCCAGGGCAATCACCGACTTGCCCGCTTCCAGCAGATTGCAGATCAGCAGCTTAATGAGATAGCTCTTGCCCTGACCGCTGTTGCCCAAGATAAGGATGTTGGCAGAGGTCTTGTCGCTGTCCCGACGGTCAAAGTCCACCACGATGTTGCTGCCGTACTTGTCTTTCCCAATGTAAAAGCCGTTGGGATCTGTCTTGCCGGAGTAATTGAAGGGATAGAGATTGGCCGCGCTGCTGGCGGGTAGTACCCGCTCGAACTCCCGGCCCAGCATATTGCTGCCCACAGGGCTGACGCAGCAGAATCCCTGCTTTTGCCGCAGGAGCAGCTTGTCCACATTCAGCTTGCAGCGCACCAGCTCCGTCAGCACATCCGTCTGGAGCTGACGAAGCCGTTCCTTGCTGTCCGCCGTCATCTCCAAATACACGGCACAGTGAACCAGCGGCTCATGCTCCCGGTGCATTTTATGCACCAGCTCCGCCACATCCCGCAGATTGCTCTCCGCCGCCACCGCCTGCCGCAGTTTGTTGGGGTCTGAGCCGTCCAGCTTGTTTTTCTTGTTGGCGTTGTCGATGATCCTGTCCTCCTCGCCGGGGGATACCTGCCGGCAGTAAATGCGCAGCGTCACACCGCTTTTCTCGCCCAGCTCCCGCAGGAGCGCCTGGGCCTCGGTGCTGACCGGATATTCCCGCAGCGCCCACACGCAGCGGTAGGTGCTGCCGAAGATGTAATGATCCACCTCGAATTTCACAACCCCCGGTGCGATGCGGTCCAGATAAGTGCGGAGGAACGCTTCCTGCTGGGAAGGTGCCTTTTTAGAAAATGGATTCTTCATTTTTCCTCCTCACCACATATATAGTTCTATGTGCGGCTCCAGTTCCGGCTCCTGCCCGGTAAACTGTTCCGGCTCCTGAAACACCTGCGTATATCGCTGTATCTGCTCCTCCGTCAGGGAGCAGAAGCCCCCTGCATGGTCATCTCCCACCAAAAAGAAAGGCCCGCAGATGATGTCATCCCCCAGCCGCCGGTTGGGTTGCATGCCGTTCAGTTTTCCCTCATCGTTACAGCAGAGGATGACGCCGTCTCCCATAGAGAGAGGCTGGAACAGCCCCTCTACCTCCCGCTGGATGGCTTTCAGGCCCTCCGCCATCTCTTTCGCATACGGAGCTTTTCCCGGCTCCACTTTCAGAATTCGCATTTCAAACCTCCGTTTCCGCTGTCAGCCACTGCGCCCCGTCTACAAAGGAGAATACCTCGTGTGTGGCGTCCTGCTCAAAATAAATAGCCAGCAGCTCCAGAAGCCGCTGGCCCTCCACACGCTGAACGACAAATCCGCAGTCCCGGAACTGCTGCTCCAGGGGCGCATAGTTCATGGCCCCGTCCGTTTTTCTGCGCCGCAGCACGAAGCAGAACTCACGGGAGGAGGCCATGGTGGTCTGAACGCTGTCCAAATGCTGGCGATCCTGCACCAGCAGCCCACGGATGGCGGGCATGTCTTCCTCCTCCAGCCGCTGCCGGTAGAACTGGCGGTTATCCTGAAAGGACTCCTTGGAGTCCAGTGCCAGCAGCTCCAGCTCCGCCATACCCTTCAGCACGCCCAACAGCTCCTGCACCTTTGCCCGGACGCCCTGTTCGGGCAGGACATTCAGATTGCTGGGCCGGACGAAATAGAAGGCCAGCTCTCCGTCCGCCGTTACAACGCTGCCGTTTTTAATATCATCGATGCCGATGAGCTGCCGGGTAGATTTTTTCCTGCTCACGCCGATTCCCTCCACACATAATATTGTTGTCCGAAAAAGAAAAACGCCGCAGCATAGCGCAGGAAGTCCAGCATGCTGATCCCTCCGTGCCGAATGCAGAGAAAGGCCAGTGCCGCCGTGATGACCAAGGGGATCATGCTGCCGGTCTGGGTCAGCGCCAGCACCGACAGCAAAAGTCCTGTCCCGATCCACGCCACATCCCGCAGCGTCCACAGCCACAGCATAGGCCGGGCCGTTAAATTTTCGGGGTATAGATACATAGTTTTCCTCCCAAAAGTGAAGCCGCAGGTGTGTGCCTGCGACTTCTGTGTGTTTTATTCTTCGTTCCCGGCATCATTTAGCTCTCGCTCAATGAGCCCGAGAATGAAATCCTTCTGCTTCAGGCCGTTCCTGGCCAGATAGTCCTTCAGCCGGCCGAAGAGTTCCTCCGGTACCTGAAAGGCGATGGTGCGATTGTTGGCGTTCATAGTTCGTGCTCCTCCTTCAAAATGTTCTCTGAGTATGTCCGTGATGTAGTCGGACAGGGTCTGGCCCCGCTGCTCCTGCTCCGCCCGAAGCCGCTGGTGCAGTGACAGCGGGATGGGCGCACAGAGGTTCTTCTTTTCTTCCATAGTCCGCTCCTTTCCGCCTCTCCCGAGGCAAGCAAAGCATAGCCCAACTGCGGCGCATAAGCTATTGACAAGTCTAACGAGAATAGAAGTGCAAAGGCAGCATACCGGACAAGTCTAACGAATATTTTCGCGCATCTGGACCGCCTGTACCAAACAGTGCATCACGAAGTCCACACAGGGGATGGCCACACTGTTGCCCAAGGCCTTATACCTTGCGCTGTCGGATGCACCGGGGATGTCCGTCCACCCGTCCGGGAAGCCCTGCAATCTCTCACATTCCAATGGAGTCAGGCGGCGAATGAGATGGGCATGGACATCTGCCTTTTGGCAAACGAGATCGACGGCATCTTTACACTGCCGTGCGCTCTGTGTGCTGACCACAGCATTCTCCCTGAAGTCATCCACACGCTGGCGGCTGTAGACCGCATGGTGATTTGTGGCAGTCAGGGTATAGGCGATGTCCTGCTGGTATCCGATGCCGTTCCCGCCGTTCTGTGGCTGGCGGTCTATGGCATTTCCCGTAATGCAGATCACAGGTTCCTGCTCCACCAGCGGCACATTGTTTCCGCCCGTCCCATAGCGGGCCGACATGGTAGGCACCACCTCCTCCATCTGTCGGTAGCGGCTGTCAATGCCGTGGTTTTCATACACCAGCGGCTGATGGCCGTGCTCCTGCGCCCGCAGTGTGCCCGTCATATTCTCAGAAATTTCCATGACCTGACCGCCTTGATCGTTGATGCACAGCACAGACGGCATACTGTTGCCGCTGGCGCCTGCCTTCAGTGTTGGGGCAACACTTTCGTGGTATCCGATGCTCCCGGCACTGGCTCCGGCACCTGCAGAAAAACCGGCAACAAATGTCTGCTGTTTTATTCCCGGCTGTGCATTTAGAGCACCCGCCACATCATGTAAGTCACGAACCTCATCTCTTTGGTTGGCCGCAAAGGCTATAACGCCATTCCTGCCGGTGGACATCCCACAGTTCACGCCCAAGGTCGCTGCCACATCACCGGTCAAGTCTCCGTTGTAGCCGTCAAAGCCCTCCGTGTTTTCACTTGCCTGCGTCACGAAAGTCTGCATCTGCATATTTGAGGTGGCCATCAAAGCACCAGACACCCCTTGCAGGTCGATGCCCTCGTCCCGCTGGTTGATGTGATAGGCATCTATATCTGTGATCTGGCCGTCCGGGAGCGCAAGACCCGCCTGGATCTTCAGCGCCCGTTCCAGCTTCTTTGGCAGCGCTTTGCCCCGTTCAAACGCCCGGCGCAGTATCCCCATGCAAGCCTTCGCTGACAAATAATACTTTGTCGGCGGTGCGCCCTGCAAAATCCGCGATAAGGAAGATTCTCTTGCGCCTCTGGGGGACACCCCAGTATTGAGCGTCCAGGCACCGCCAGCATAGGGAGAAATCAGTTCCCAGTAGGATTCGCCCAGCAGGTTGCCATGCCCAGGGGTGAGGTCCAGGGACATGAACGGTATCGCACTTAATTCGGACGATCTCTTCCAGGACGATGCGGAAGTCCTCGCCCTTCCGCTCTCCGCTGGAGAAGGCTCCCGGCACATTTTCCCATACCATAAATCGGGGCCGAATATGGATACCTGCCCGGCCTCGTGATCTGTCTGCATTTCGCATCTCCTTTACCAGCCTGACCTGCTCCATAAAAAGGCCAGAGCGGGCGCCAGATAATCCGGCTCTCGCTCCAGCCACGGACAAGTCCTGACACGGGCTGCCGCCGCAGATGATATCCACCGGCGGCAGCATGGCCCCATCCAGCTTCGTAATATCTCCATAATGCAGCATCCCCGGCAGCCGCTGCTGCGTGACTCGAATGGGAAACGGCTCGATCTCGCTGGCCCATAGGGGGATGACACCGTTGTGTCTGGCCGCCAACGGGAAACCGCCAATGCCGTCAAACAGGCTGCCCATAGTAATGCACCTCATTTGGCCGCCACCGTCCGGGCAATATTGACGGCGCTCTGAGCTGTGTAAACCGCCGAGGTAAGATTGGCCTTCGTGGTGGTGTCCAGCCCAAAGGCCCCAGCGATGCGGGGAATTTCCCCGGCAGAGAGCATGAGCCCCAAGCCCAGCAGGGCGTGATCTTTGAATACCATCAGCCCGGCCACAAGGATGGTGGCCTGCAAGAACGCCGTGAGGCACAGGCCGATGACCTGTTTGCACCACTGGACGAATCCGTCTCCATACCCCCTGGGCACAGAGAACATATACAGGCTCCCCACGGCAATCTGGATCAGCAAAATACCACCACGCTTCAGATTGCTGAAAAACACCTTAATGACCGCATAGGCCATGAGGATAAGACAGAAAAGAACCATAAGCCCGCTGGTCTCCCGCCCAAAGCCCCGCAGGGGATAGGTGGACTCCGTTAGGCTTTCCAGGTTTTCAAGATCTGCCAGCGCCGCCTTTGCCGCATCCCCGATGCTGGTGGACCCAAAGCCGGTGATGCCCGCCGTCAAGGTGCCCTGCAAAGAAATTGCCAAAGAATAGAGCCGCACCGGCACCTGGGTAAAAAGAGAGACGGCCAGAAAGCCCTTAAGGACATTCAGCGCCGTCTCTTTCACATTGCCCCGCCAAGCGGAATACTCGATGCCGCATTCAAACACAGCCACCACCAGCCCCGTGGCAAACAGGGTCCAGCCCAAATAGGAGAAAAACAGCACCACGCTCTGCACCCAGTTCATCTCGAAGAGCTCAGCGCCCATGCTGCCCATCTCCGAAAAGAAGTTCCCAAGAAAGCCCACCACCTGACTGTAAAACCAGTCCACGATCTGCCCCAGTATTTTGTCCGCGACAAAGTACAGTTTACAAGGGACTACACAGGGTAACGGTCTGACGGGAGGTGTGCCGCCCGTCAGATTTTCCATGTGATATTCAAACTATCGCTTGTGGCGGCTATGGTGGTAA
>OLVU01000981.1_pt1 | contig 21403 bp, 17 predicted proteins | sample 1673321 | NCBI WGS metagenome assembly OLVU01 (sample SAMEA3178942, study PRJEB25190) | human gut metagenome | biome: human gut; feature: human-associated habitat; material: faeces | place: Austria | collected 2013 | reverse complement strand
GCTGCACGAACGATTCGTACGGGCTATCGCCAAAACGGCACCGGCCCCCCCGAATTGTCATTGCGAGGAGGCGCAGCCGACGTGGCAATCTCGGGAAGGCAGTCACGGTTTCGCCGATAGCTTTCCCACGATCCAACATGGTACTGCGAGATTCCCACGTCGCTTCGCTCCTCGGAATGACAAACTTGGGGCATTGCGCCAATGAACTTATGCCTCAAATAATGCCAGCCTGCAAGGCGGTCACTGACCGCCGCTACAGACGCAATTGTTTTAATGCTGCTCAGTACGGGTCGGCCGTGCGGTGCCGGGCGAGGCATGCCTCGCCCCTACAATGGTCTGCCCCAAAATACAAAAAATCCCCCTGCGCACGCAGGGGGATTAGCTGTCTTATCTTACAGAGAGCCGAGCAGAGCGACGAACAGCGTCAGCAGGACGAATACAGCGGCGACCCACTTCGTCAGGCGGGAGAGCTTCGCGTCCAGCGTGCCGGCCTTGCCCTTGCCAAGATAGGTGTCGGAACCGCCGGCGATCGCGCCGAGGCCATCCTCTGCGCCATTCTGGAGAATGATCACGACCGTCAGTACAACGCAGGAGATCATCTGGAAGATCAGGAGAATCAGCTTCAGGGTATCCATAGTAAAAAACCTCCAAAAACGGCCGCGGTTACGGCAGCGGCCTGCCGGAATCAGCCCAAAGGGCGAATATACATACAGTGCCTACAATAATATCATAATGTGCCGGAATTATCAAGCACTTTTTTTGTTATTTCGTGGCCCACGTTCCCGTTGCGGCGCAGGTGAGGTAGGCGTTGATGAAGCCGTCCAGCTCGCCGTCCATCACGGCGTTGATGTTGCTGGTCTCATAGCCGGTACGGTTGTCCTTTACCAACTGGTAGGGCATAAACACGTAAGAACGGATCTGGCTGCCCCACTCGATCTTGAGCTGTACACCCTTGATGTCGGAGATCTTCTCCGCGTGGGCCTGCATCTGAAGCTCCACCAGCTTGGAGCGCAGCATCCGCATACAGGTGTCCCGGTTCTGAAACTGGCTGCGCTCGGTCTGACAGGAAACCACAATGCCGGTGGGCTTGTGGATCAGACGGACAGCGGAAGAGGTCTTGTTGATGTGCTGGCCGCCGGCACCGGAGGAGCGGAACACCTGCATCTCGATATCCTCGGGGCGGATGTCCACCTGAATGGTGTTGTCCAGCTCAGGCATCACTTCCAGAGAGGCAAAGCTGGTCTGGCGGCGGGCGTTGGCATCAAAAGGAGACACGCGGACCAGACGGTGCACGCCGTTCTCGCTCTTCAGCAGGCCGTAGGCGTTGGGGCCCTTGACCATCATGGAAGCGCTCTTCATGCCGGCCTCATCGCCATCCTGATAGTCCAGCACCTCCACGGTCATGCCGTGTGCCTGTGCCCACTTGTTGTACATGCGGTAGAGCATCTCGGCCCAGTCCTGCGCCTCGGTGCCGCCGGTACCGGCGTGGAAGGTCAGGATAGCGTTGCTATGGTCGTACTCACCGTTCAGCATGGTCATCAGCTGCAGCTCGTCCACAGCCTTACCCACGGCATTCACGGCTTCCTCTGCTTCGGGCACCATGTCGGGGTCGTACTCCTCGTCCAGCATCACCAGCATGGTCTCGGCATCATCGTACAGGCCCTGCAGCTTTTCAAAGCGGCTCAGCTTGCCCTTCAGGTCGCCCACTTCGTCAAAGACCTTCTTGCTCAGCTCAGCGTCATCGTAAAAGCCGGGGCGGCTCATGGTGTGCTCCAGCTCCTGCACGCGCTTGCGGGAAGCGTCGATGGCCAGCGCTTCCTCCAGGTCCTTCACAGCGGTGCCGTAATCGGCCAGCTGCACTTTCAGTTCGTCAGTAGTAATCATATTTTAAGAATCCCTCAAAAGATACAGTTTATACACAGATACTTCATTAGTATACCCAGAATCCATGATAAAGTAAAGAGGAAAAATACTCAACCTACTGGAATTTTGAAGATTTTTGCCTTTTCTTTTCTCTTTTAAGGGAGTATAATAAGTTCAACTAGCATACCGGGAGGATCTTATGCCCAAATATTATGGCTGCCCCTGTGAGGGCTGCGGCAAGCCGCTGACACTGCAGGACGACATCGTTGTCTGCCCCGACTGCGGCGCGCCTTATCACCGCGATTGTTATGAAAAGCTCGGCCGCTGCATCCATGCCCCGGCCCACGCCGCCGGATACGAGTGGAAGTTCCCCTATCAGGAAAGTGAGCTGTGCACCTGCCCTGCCTGCGGCGAGCGCACCCTGCGCAGTGAGTCTGTCTGCCGCTGCTGCGGTGCGGCCCTGCCTCCGGAGGGGGCACAGGAACCCGCAGACCGTGCCGATTCGGATGAGCACAGCGAGGAGTTTGATTACTCCACCTTTTACCGCCAGTTCCAGGAGACCGGAGCCCCGCAGGTAGACCCGCTGCGCCAGACCTATCAGGCCGCTTTTGGCAAGGAAGAGGTCATGGACGGCATTCCCTGCAAGGACTGGGCGGATTTCATCGGCCCGGCTTCCCCTGCCTACCTGAGCGCCTACTGCCGGATGCAGCTGTCCCACACCAAGACCTCCATGAGCTTTTCGGCCATGCTGTTCGGCCCGTTCTATTTCTTCTACCGCAAGGCGTGGAAGCCCGCGTTCGCCTTTCTGGCCGCCGAGCTGGTGCTGGCCCTGCCCACCTTCATTGACCTTTTGCAGATCACGGACAGCAGCCTGGCCCCGGGGCTTTCCACCTCCACCCTGCTCACCCTTTCCCGGGTCTGCTCGGTGCTCAGCTTCCTGCTGATGATCGTGCGCGGCCTGTATGGCAAGTGGCTCTACCGCCAGAGTGCCGCCGAAAAGATCCGCCGCATCCGCGCGGAGTTCCCGGACGCGGCACAGCGCAAAGCCGTGCTCTGCGCTCAGGGCGGCACCAGCTGGGCCGCCGTGCTCGGCTGTCTGGTCCTGCTCATGGTCATTGGCAGCGCGTTCACCCTGCTGCTGGGTCCCAATGTGGATGCCCTGATCCATCTGGTCTACGGCTGAGCGTTCAGCCTGAAATGATATGATGAAGGAGTTCCGAACCATGAAAAAAGTTACGAAGGCTGTCATCCCTGCCGCCGGTCTGGGCACCCGTGTGCTGCCCGCCACCAAGGCCATGCCCAAGGGGATGCTCCCCATCGTGGATAAGCCCGCCATCCAGTATCTGGTGGAGGAAGCCGTCAAGTCCGGCATCACGGACATTTTGATCATTCTGGGCCGCAACCAGAGCATCATCGAGGATCACTTTGACCGCAGCCCCGAGCTGGAAGAAAAGCTGGCCGCCCCCGGCAAGGAAAAGATGCTGGAGGAGTGCCTGGGCATCTCGAACCTTGCCAACATCTTCTTTGTGCGCCAGAAGCAGACGCTGGGCCTGGGCCACGCCGTGAGCATGGCAAAGGCCTTTACCGGTGACGACCCGTTCGTGGTCATCTACGGCGACGACGTGATCTGGGGCGAGGACCCTGTCTGCGCCCAGCTCATCCGCGCCTATGAGGAGTTCGGCCGCCCGGCTGCCGGTGTCTCCGCTGTGCCCTGGGCCGATGTGAGCCGCTACTGCAGCCTGAAGACCACCCCCATCCACGACAACTATTTCTTTGTGGATGACATGATCGAGAAGCCCAAGAAAGGCCAGGAGTTCAGCAACTACTCCATTCTGGGCCGTGTGCTGCTGACCCCTGAGATCTACGATATCCTCGCCCACACCAAACCCGGTGCAGGCGGCGAGATCCAGCTGACCGATGCCATGGCCGAGTATGCCCGCAACTGCGGCGGCATGACCGCTGTGGAGTTCACCGGCACCCACTACGACATGGGCAACAAGCTCCGCGTGGTGGAGGCTCAGGTGGAGCTGGCATTGCAGCACCCCGAGATCGGCGAGGCTTTCCGCGCCTACCTGAAGGAGTTCTGCAAGACCCTGTAATATTCCGCTTCTTTTCCATGACCCAAGACCGCTCTGCCGCCGGGCAGGGCGGTCTTTTGCTGCAATAACCCCGGCAAGGAATTGGTTGATACAAAACAGTTCCTGCGGTACACTGGGTGTGAATGTTTTTTATGTAAAGATCGTGTCAAAGAGAAAGCGAGGTTCTTTCATGGCAAATGCCGACCGCAGCGCGGAGCAGTTCCGCAAAATGACGGAGACCCCCATCCCGAAATTGATCCTGAGTCTGGCGGCTCCCACGATATTGAGCATGCTCATCACCAGCATCTACAATCTGGCCGACACCTTTTTTGTGGGCCAGATCTCCACCAGCGCATCCGGCGCGGTGGGCATCGTTTCCAGCCTGATGGCCATTCTCCAGGCGCTGGGCTTCATGCTGGGCCACGGCTCCGGCAGCATCATCAGCCGCAGCCTGGGCAGCCAGAACACCGATGCCGCCACCCGGTTTGCTTCCACCAGCTTCTTCACAGCGCTGGTGTTCGGCGGCATCATCACAGCGGCAGGCCTGCTCACCCTGCCCGATTTTATGATGCTGCTGGGCAGCACCGAGACCATCCTGCCCCATGCCTGTGCCTACGCGCGGTACATCCTGCTGGCCGCTCCCATTATGATGTCCAGTCTGGTGATGAACAATATCCTGCGCTATGAGGGCAAGGCCAGCTTTGCCATGATCGGCCTGGTCACCGGCGGCCTGCTGAACATTGCACTGGACCCGCTGTTCATCTTTGGGCTGGGCATGGGCACCGCCGGTGCGGGCCTTGCCACGGCCCTGAGCCAGACCATCAGCTTCTGCATCCTGCTGTCCATGTTCCTGCGGGGCAAAACGGTCAGCCAGTTCCGGATCACGGCAGTCACCCGTAGCCCGGCGGAGTTCGGCACCATCCTGATGACCGGTATGCCCAGCTTTGGCCGTCAGGGCCTGAACAGCATTGGCGGAATGCTGCTGAACATCGCCGCCCGCGGCTATGGTGACGCTGCCGTGGCCGGTATGAGCATCGTTTCCCGCATCTTCATGTTCATCATCTCGGTGGCCATCGGCACCGGTCAGGGTTTTCAGCCGGTGGCAGGCTTCAACTATGGTGCCAAAAAGTACCACCGGGTGCAGCAGGCCTGCCTGTTCACCATGGCAGCCAGCTTCTGCTTCCTCTCTGTCATTCTCACCGTCTGCTGGTTCAATGCCGAGACCCTCATCCGCCTTTTCCGCGATGATCCCGAAGTCACCGCCGTGGCCCTGCCCGCCTTCCGCTACCAGTGCTTTGCCATGCTGCTGCAGCCCGTGATCGTGGCAGGCAACATGCTGTTCCAGTCCATCGGCAAATCGGGCCGGGCCACCTTTCTGGCCTGCTGCCGTCAGGGCGTGTTCTTCATCCCGCTTATCCTCACCCTGCCCCGGGTCTTTGGGCTGCTGGGTGTTGAGATCTGCCAGCCCATCGCCGATGTGCTGACCTTCTTTGTCACTGTGCCCTTCCTCTTCCCCTTCCTGCGTCAGCTGGTGCGGATGGACGAAGCCGAGGCTGCCAAGGCCTGAAGCGCCCCTGTAACAAAACTGTAACCATGACCGGACGTTCGATTGCAATTGAACGTCCGGTTTATTCGTATTATAATCAGAATAGGAAAGTTAAATTCTGCCAAACCTGTGAGGTACGCTTATGAAACGTTCTGTTCTCCGCATCGGCTGTGCAGTGCTCAGCCTGTCTGCCGCGGCAGGGCTGCTGGCCTCCTGCTCCCTGTTGCCTCCGGCCTCGCCCCTGCCCGATTCCAAGCCCGCGCAGGCTGAGGAAGCGCCCGGCCCCGCTGCAGCTTCGCTGGACGACGGCAAGCTGCGCATCCTGTACAGCAACGGCTCCAACGGCGGCAATACCGTACTCTGCGGCAATACCGTGTTGTATCAGGCCGCCAGCAGCGAGACCGTGTATCTGGTGCCGGATACCCTGACCGGCACCGTGCGGTACTATCTGCGGCAGTGGTCAGCCCCCGGCACCCCCACCGGGCGGGCAACCGCCCTGTGTGACCGCAGCGGCAAGGAGATCCTGACCTTTGACCGTGCCTACGATGCCGTCCTGACCGGCAGCCTGCTGGTCCTGACCGCACCGGAACAGATGGCCTATGCCCCCTGCAACAACCACGCCGCAGGCGATTGCCGGGTGATCGACCTTGCCACAGGCGAGGAGCTGGCTGTGCCCGAAAACGCCTACGGATGCAGCGTAGCAGGCAGCTATCTGGCCTTTGAAGTCTGCAATGTTCCGGCAGACTATGTGCCGGAAAACGAATGGGGCGATGATCTGACCGCCTACTGCGCCGTGCAGGTGCAGGATCGGCAGGGCGAGGTGGTCTATCAGGCAGAGCTGTCCGGCCTTTCCAACTTCTACGCCAGCAGCAGCGACAGCTCCGCCCCCACCGACTGGCTGGTGGTGAGCCACTACAACGAGGATAGCACGACGGATGCCGACAGCCTGTACAACCCCACCACCGGCGAGGAGCTGACCGGTTACCAGCAGTACACCGGTGCAGGCACGGTCAGCCTGTATCACGATGGCAGATATCAGCTGGTGGATCTGGTCAGCACGGAGCAAAGCGCTGTGCTCTGCGAATATGACCAGCCCATCCGGTATTATGTGCCCGGCGCAGCAGTCACGGAACCGGATGCCTCCACCCCCGAAATGGCGGGGCGGTATCTGTTCCACGACCTGCTCACCGGCGAGGAGAAAGACCTCTACGATGCCAATACGGATGATGCCACGTTGGCCATCTATGCCGTAGACGGCACCGTGCGGGTGTTCGACCTGCAGACCGGTGTTCTGCTGACCGATACCACCATCGACCCGGTGGAAAATCAGGTGCGTACCCATATTTACCCCGAGGGGAACGGCTGGACCTGGGTCCAGCAGGATGACAATGACAACTATGACGCAACGGCTATCCACATCTGCGGGCCGGACGGCATCCACAAGACCCTCGACCCGGCCAAGCTGAATGAGACCTACAACTACTACTCGCCCCTGCTCTCCACTGAGGACGGTATCTACTTCTACGGCTGCTACAACGGCCCCGGCAGCAGCTGGCTCTACGATGTTCTGGACAGCGACGGCGATGTGGTGGTGAGCGGCCTGCGCACTTGTGCCGGGTACTACGCCAACAGTGTCAACGGTCTGCCCGAGGGCGTGTTCGCTGCCGTCAAGGGCTTTGAGAGCGGCTGGATGGACCTGACCGGCCAGTGGCTCTACGCCGAGAGCATCTTCGCTTCCAGCAACGACGAAATGGACAACGGTTTCTTCTAAGGAGGTTTTTCCATGCGTACTGTCAAAATTTCTCGCCGCGCGTTCCTGACCGGTCTGGGTCTGGCATCCACCGCCGCCCTGCTCTCTGCCTGCAATACCGTACCTGCCTCCTCTCATTCGGGGGCGGCACCGTCTCAGCCGGATTCTGTGGCACCCTCCTCTTCTGCCGCCAATGAAGTGCCCGCACAGCCCATCCTGAGCGTGGATGAATTTCCCATTACGGATGGCAGCACGGCCTGCATCCCGCTGATTGCACAGATCATGGCCGATACCACCGGGCTGGATCTGGAGACCGCCCGGAGCGCTGTGACCACCAACACCACAGCCCAGGCCTGGCGCAACCTGGGCCTGTACGGCAACAATTACGGCGATTCGGTCAAGCTCATCATCGCCTACGAAGCCCCGGAATCCGTCAAGGAGGAGCTGAAGGCAGACGGTAACCCGCTGGAGCAGAAGGCCATTGGCCGGGACGCGCTGGTGTTCATCGTCAACGAGGACAACCCTGTACAGAGCCTGACCCGGCAGCAGCTCAAGGACATCTATGCCGGAACGATCACCAACTGGAAAGATGTGGGCGGCAAGGATCAGGAGATCATTGCCTTCCAGCGGCGGGCGGACTCCGGCAGCCAGACCCTGTTCCAGAAGCTATTGATCCAGGGCGGCCCGCTGATGGAGGCCCCCACCGAGCTGGCCCCCACCGCCATGGGTGAGCTGGTGGACAGCATTGCAGAGTATAACAACTCCGCTAACGCCATCGGTTTCTCGGTCTACTACTACATCGACCAGATGTACTCCAAGCCCGGTCTGCGGCTGCTGGCCGTGGATGGCGTGACCCCTTCCAACGAGACGATCGCCGACCAGAGCTACCCGCTGTGCAACGAGTTCTATGCCGCCATCCTGCAGGATTCCGCTGCCGACAGCCCGGAGCGCAGGATCTACGAGTGGCTCTCCACCGATGCAGGCCGTTCCTGCATTGAGCACTCCGGCTATGTAGCCGTCCAGTAATTCCCAGAAAATTCGGCACATTTCATTGACTTTGCTCAAATCCTTTGCTAAACTTAAGAAAAGTTTGTCAGCTTTTTTCGTTTCACGATCTTGAGCAAAGGAGATGCCGCATCATGTCCCATCCTTCCGACACCCCGCACTCCTCCCATGTTGAGAGCCGCAGCCGCAAGGCACTGCGCAGCTACATCATTCAGGCCTCCACCCTGCTGGAGATCGTGCTGTCCGGGCTGGTGCTCATCGGCCTGCTGCTCAGCTTCATTCCTCTGCTCAAGTGGATGCCGGGCCTGCTGTTTGATGGCAACGATGTAGAGATCCGCGGCTTCCTTGAGCGGGCGCTGGACATCGTCATCGGCGTGGAGTTCATCAAGATGCTGGCCAAGCACAGCCCCGGCAGCAGCCTGGAAGTGCTGCTTTACGCCATTGCCCGCCACATGGTGGTCGGCCACGAATCGGCTCTGGACAACCTCATCAGCGTGGGTGCCATTGCGTTGATCTTTGTCGTGCGTAAGTTCTTCTTTGTGCCAGCCTTTGGTGCCCACCTGCCTGACGGCAAGCCCGCCCCGGACCTGACCCCCAACCAGAGCGGCATCCTCGCCGAGGAGTTCCGCACCCGCCTGCGCCAGCGCATCCATGTAGAAGCTCTCGCCGACGAAGATGACGACGACGAGGATGATGAGACTGAGGAAGTGTAAGATTTCCGAATGCACAAAAACCCGAGGACAGCTGTGATGCTGCCCCCGGGTTTCTTATTTGTCCGCGATTCCGTTTTCAGGCTCAGGCGTTGGTCTCGCCGCCCTCAACGACCAGCTCATCCTCATAGTTAAGGCCGTAGGTATCCACCAGCGTCTCCTCGTAATCCTTGTGGAAGAAGCTCTCCTCGCCCAGGCTCTTGATCTCGTCGTTGATCCAGTCCAGCAGGGTGGTGTTGCCCTTGCTCACAGCGGGGGCAATGGTATCCTGGCTGCCCAGAGAGGGGATGCCCACCGTGTAGCCGGAATTCTGCTTTGCAAAGGCGATGACCTCGGTGTTGTCGTTGGCCCATGCTACGCCATTGCCGTTTTCCAGCGCGTTCTTGGCGGTCGCATAGGAATCATACTTCTGCAGGGGAATGTCGGGATATTCCTTGGTCAGGTAGGTCTCGGCGGTGGTGCCGGAAATGACGATCATCTGATCGTCGGCATTCCAGTTGTCCAGACTGGTGATGACATTGCTGTCGGGAGAGATGACACCCAGTGCAACGTTCATGTAGGGCAATGCAAAGTCCACCTCCTCAGCGCGCTCAGGCGTAACGGTGAAGTTTGCCAGAATGATATCGACCTTTCCGGTCTGCAGGTACTCAATGCGGTTGGCGGCTTCCGTGGAGACGAAGTTGGCCTCCACACCCAGATCCTCGGCCAGGCGGCGGGCAAAGTAGACATCATAGCCCTGATACTCGCCGTTCTCATCCACATAGCCGAACGGGTTCTTGTCGGAGAAAACGCCGATGTTCACGGTGCCGTCCGCCTTGATCTCGTCCAGCGTGCGGAACACGTCACTGCCCGCAGCTGCGGCACTGCCGGATGCAGCAGAGCCGGATGCGGCAGAAGAGGAGGATGCGCTGCCGCCGCAGGCAGAAAGCAGGGCGGCGGTGGAAACTGCGCCCAGACCCAGCAGGAAGGCACGGCGAGAGATCTTGTTAATTTTCATGGTAATAACTCCTTTCCTTTCTTTCCCATATAAAAATCTATCCATGATCTGTGACATCATTTCACAGCATCAGACAAAAAGGTTCAACGTGGAAATGGGTTGCTGCGCATTTCTCACTGCTTTGCAACCGCATCAAAGGTGAACGTGCGCAGGAAGCGCTGTGCACGTTCGGTCTGCGGGTGGTCGAAGAAGTCCGCTGGGGGCGCTTCCTCCACAATACGGCCATCGTCCAGAAACAGCACCCGGCTGGCAATTGCCCGGGCAAACTGCATCTCGTGGGTGACGATCACCATGGTCTTGCCCTCACGGGCCAGGTCGAGCATGACATCCAGCACCTCGCGCACCATTTCAGGGTCTAGGGCGGCGGTCACTTCGTCGAACAGCAGGATCTCGGGGTGCATACAGAGCGCGCGCACAATGGCGACACGCTGCTTCTGACCACCCGAAAGCTCCCGGGGGTAGCTGTTCTTTTTGGCCAGCAGGCCCACGCGGTCCAGCAGGGCCTCGGCTTCCTGCTGCACCTCAGCCCGGGGGCGTTTCTGCACCTTGGTAGGGGCCAGCAGGATATTTTCCAGCACGGTCAGGTGCGGGAAAAGCTCATAGCTCTGGAACACCATGCCGATGCGCTGGCGCAGGGCCGCCAGATTCTTGCCGCCGTAGGCGACCGTCTCACTGCCCAGCTTCACCCGGCCCGCCTGCACCGGCTCCAGACCGTTCAGACAGCGCAGCAGGGTGCTTTTGCCGCAGCCGGAAGGGCCCACCACAACGATGACCTCACCGGGCTTGACGGCAAAGCTGACATTATCCAGAACATTGGTCTTGCCATCGTAGCTTTTTACCAGATGGTCTACAGTCAGGATCGGCTCTGCCATAACAGTCACTTCCATTTCTTTTCGAGGTAACCGGCCAGCAGGCTGATGGGCCAGCAGGCCAGAAAATACAGGATAAACACGGTGAGGTAGATGCCAAACGCCGCGTTGGGGCTGGCGGTGCGGTTGGCCTCAATGATCTGCTGGGCCACCTTGAGCACCTCCACCACACCGATCATCAACACCAGGCTGGTGGTCTTGATCATGCGGGTGATGAGGTTGATGGACAGCGGGATGAGCCGCCGCACTGTCTGAGGGATGATGATGTACCAATAGGTCTGCGCCCGGCTCATACCCAGCGCCTCGCTGCTCTCATACTGATGCTTCGGGATGGCGATGAGGGCACCGCGGACGAGGTCGCTCATCTCGGCCGTGCCCCAGAGCACGAACACGATGACCGCCGCCGTCTCGCCGGAAAGATCCCAGCCAAAGGCCCGCGTGGTGCCAAAATACACCAGAAAGAGCAGCACCATCTGGGGCATGATGCGGATGAATTCCAGATACACCCGGAGGATGGCTTTCAGGAGGGGATTTTTGAAAGTCATCAGCACACCCAGCAGGATGCCCAGCGGCAGGCTGATGAGGACAGACACAGCGCTGATCTTAAGCGCCACGCCCAGACCGCCCAGCAGACGAACCATATTTTTGCCCTTGAGCAGGACTTCAAGACCCAAATCCGGCATAGCGCAGCCTCCTTTCCAGCCAGCCGCCCAGCAGGGACACCGGCAGCAGGATGATGAGGTAGAACACCACCAGCAGGAAAAGGTTCTCGGCCGTCTTATAGTACAGGCCGATGAGGTCTTTTGCCGTGAACATCAGATCCATCAGGCTGATGGCGCTGAACACGCTGGTCTCCTTGAGCAGGAAGATGATATTGGCCATAAAGGCCGGCATACTGATGGAAACCGCCTGCGGCAGCACCACATAGCGCATGGTCTGCAGCCGGCTCATGCCAAGGCTCAGGGCACTTTCGGTCTGGATGGGTTCGATGGCTTCCAGACCGCTGCGGAAGGCCTCGGCCATGTAGCTGCCGCCCAGAAAGGCAAGGCCTGCAATGCCGCAGAGCTCGGCGTTGGTCTTGATGCCGAGCTTGGGCAGGCCGTAATAAAGAAAGAACAGCTGGACCAGCAGCGGCGTGTTCCGGCTGAGCTGGATATAAGCGCCCACGATACGGCGCAGCACCGGCACTTTTTCGTACTGGAGCACGGCGCAGACAAGGCCCACAAGGATGGCCCAGAAGATACCGGCCACGCCCAGACGCAGGGTGAGCCAGGCCGCTTTTTCATACTGCGGCAGATATTGCACCATCACATTCCAGTCCATGTCTGTTCCCCTCCTTTTCTCCTGATCTTGCGGATGTGTGTTTCTGTTGGCCGTATGATATACCCATTTTCCTAGAATGTCAATAGGTTTATAGGTTTTTTGTCACACAAATTCCGGTCAAATTGATAAACAAGCGATTCATCGCTGATTTTTCGTTTCTGCTTTTCCACGCAAAAACGCCGTCTCTTGCCTTTTTGCACAAGAGACGGCGTTTGTTTTTGGTGGTTTAACTTTGAGTTACAGTTAACAAGGCCTCGTTTTGTTCACCAATTGTCAGTGTACTCTTCTTTGCTTCCCAATCACCGTTATAAACGATCGTTTTCAAATTGCAGTAATCAAATGCATATTTCTCTACGTTCGACAATGTTCCCGGCAGAGTGATCTTTTTCAGGCCACTATGTTCAAATGCGCCTTCTTCAATCCGGATCACTCCCTCGCCAAGCTGCACACTTTGCAGGGCTTTACACCGGGCAAATATGCGCTGACCTGTCATTGGTGTATTTTCAATTGTTGCAGTTGTAAGCGAATGACAGTCCGCAAATACATCGTTTTTCAATTCCTTAACACTGGCTGGTATGTAAATCTGTTTTAGTCCGGATTCTTGAAATGCAGACTGCTGAATTTCAACCACATCTCCTGGAATTGTTATCCCAGTTAGTTTCCAATTTTGCATAAAGCAATTCGCACCGATACTGTACGGCTTTCCCGTCGGAAGGAACACATTTGCCCCATTCGTAAACTCATAGCTGACCAATACCAGCTTGCCTTGTTCTATTTTCCACTCCGCCTTACAGCCTTCCGGGACGACCATGCCATCCCACGGTTTGGGCGGTTCCGGTTCCGGAAGCGGCTCCGGTTCACTGGAAGAAGCCGATTCCGAGGGGGCGGGCACTTCCTCCGGCTGAGAGGGAGCCGATACCTCACTGGAAGCGGGCGGTTCCGCAGGCGCGGGCATCTCTCCCCCGCCGCAGGCAGAAAGCAGCACGGTACCGCACAAAAACAGTGCTGTGCACAGAACGGTCCTCCACTTCATAGCGAGCCTCCTATTCTGCCCCGCAGGGGCCATCTTCTTTTTTCAGAACACCTTGCGGCACTCCACCACAAGGCCGACCACCCGCACCTGCACCCGTTTCAAATCATAGATCTGGGGCTGGTGCACAGGGTTGAAGCTTTTGGGGGTCAGGACCACAAGGCTCCCCTCCTGACGGAAATATTTCACGGTGGCTTCATCGCCGTTGACCATCACCACGGCAAGCTGGCCGTTTTCCACCTCCGGCTGCTCCCGCACCAGGATCTCATCGTTTTCCGAAATGCCCACGGCGTTCATGCTGTCGCCCCGAACACGGAGCCAGAAGTACCGTGCCCCGTCTTTCCGGGTGATGGGGATGTAGCCCTCAATGTTTTCTTCCGCATACATGGGCAGGCCTGCACGCACCGTGCCCAGCAGCGGAGCCGTGAGGGCGGGATCGAACGGGACAGCCCCTTCGGGCAGCTTCCGCTCCTCCTGCACCGACGGGACGGCTTCGCCCAGCAGCTCCCCCACCGGCACGCCAAAATAGGCGGACACCCTGGCCAGCGTCTCGCCCGAGGGGGTCGCCCCGGTGTTTTTCCATTTGGTCACTGTGGAGTTGCTCAAGCCCATCTCCTGCGCGGCCCGGCTGCGGCTGATGCCTCTGGCCTGACACAGGGCTGTGTAGCAGTCATAAAACACAAATTTTGCACTCCTTCTTGTGCAGAACGCCGGTTTTCTAACTGGATTCAGATTTTCCCTTGACTTTCTGAGTTTAATCAGATATCATAGCCTCACAAGCTGATTTTGGTTAGATTTTATCCGCCAAACCTTCTGCGGTCTTTTCACAATCTTACCGGAAACTCTAACCAAAGTCAAGCTTTTTGAACGCAAAAACCACGACAAAAGGAGTGAAACTGTATGATCGAACGTCAGATCCATTTATCCTCGGGCGGCGGGGCTGCTTTGCAGGGGTACGATGGCCTGCTCCGCTTCGGCTACACCAGAAACCGGGGCATCTACGCCCTGCGGGTGGAAGCCGACGGCGAGTGGCAGGGCATGACCCTGCGGGCCTTCTGGCACCTGCCGGATGGGAGCGCTGCCCCCTCCACGCTGGTGGCAGACGGCCTTGTGGAGGTGCCCGCCCTCATCACGGCTGTGCCCGGGGAGGGGCGCATCACCTTTGAGGGCACCGATGGCACCCGCACCCTGACCAGCGCAGACGTGTGCTACTGCGTGGCCGAAAACTCCGGCACTGAGGACAGCACCCTGCCCCAGCCCGGCACGCCCGCCTGGCAGGCCCTGCTCGACCGGCTGAAAGCAGCTGTGGAAAGCGGTGCATTCCGGGGCGAAAAGGGTGACCCCGGACCGCAGGGAGAACCCGGTGCCGCAGGACCCACCGGCCCCAAAGGAGAGCCCGGCCCGCAAGGCCCGCAGGGAGAACCCGGCCCCCAGGGCCCAAAGGGTGACCCCAGCGATCCCGGCCAGTGGGAGCTGCTGGAAAAGGTGTCCCTGAGCGCCGCCGCTGCCAGCTTTGAGCGCACCTTTCCCACCGAACTGCAGGCGCTGAAGGTGCTGTTTCAGGCAGGCAGCAGCCAATCCAAGGGCACGCTGCACTGGGTGTGCAGCACCAGCGATGGTGCCCAGCTGCTCAGTGCTTCTGCCCCCTGTGCTGCCAGCAGCTCGATGTCCAGCCCGCCCACCCGCACCTTTGCCAGCTTTCAGGCACTTCCCTGCTTCGGGCAGTATCTCTGTTTTGCCGCATCCGGCACCACGGGTGCACCGCCTGCGGTCGTTTTACCTGCCGGAAGCGGCGGCCAGAATGTGGATGCCAGCCAAAAGCTCAGCAGGCTGACCCTGACCGTGGACACCAACGTCCGGCTTGCCGCCGGTGCCACGATCGAGCTGTGGGGCGTTCCGGCCTGAGCAGGCGCACCGAAACCGTTCCCGACAGAACTTTCGGTAAAATTTCTTTCACTTTCCATGAAATTTTTGTGTTTTGTCTTGATGCATCTTCCATATTTTGTTATACTGGTTAAAAAGCGGAAAGTGGGGAATCGGCCATGGATGTCCCTGTTCGGTTTATCGATTCGATCATCAACAATCCCCTGCTGATGCAGTTTCTTGTGCATCGGTGGTTTTTCCTGCTGGAATATGACCCCCGTCTGGATCAGCTGCGGGTCTACGATACCCGGAGCTGCACGCTGGAGACACTGGATGCCTACCTTGGCTCCGAGAAGCCGGAGCACGCCACGATCTTCGCGGAGGACCGCTGGAAGATACGCGCCCTGCTCACCGGTGAGCTGTACGGCCCGCTGGAGATGCGCTTTGTCTCGCCGGAGGGGGTGTATTATTCCCGGGAGGTGGATGCCCGCCCGGTCGAGGACCCCGCCCGCGGCACGCTCTATGTGGGCTACGCAAAGGACATCACCGACCAGAAGAATCAGACCCAGGAGCTGCTGGAGCAGGCCCGCCACGATTCCCTGACCCAGCTGTATAACAACCGCACCGGCAAGGAGCTCATTGACCGCTATCTGCAGGCCAAAGATCCCTATGCCTCCTGCGGAATGCTGGTCATCGACCTGGATTTTTTCAAGAACGTCAACGACTGCTACGGCCATCTGTTCGGCGACAAGGTCCTGCAGGAGTTTGCCCGGCTGCTGCGCACCCTGTTCCGCTCCAGCGACATTCTGGTGCGGTTCGGCGGCGATGAGTTCGTGGTGTTTCTGAAGGATATCCCCAACACCACCCTGCTCCAGAAGACCCGCCAGCTTTCGGAATCCGTGCAGCAGGTGAAGTTCTGGGAAAACGATTACCGGATGACCTGCAGCATCGGTGCCTGCTTCCTGCCCGAAAACACGGCGGGCTATTCCTTTGATCAGCTGTTCGAAAACGCGGACTGGGCCCTGTATCAGGCCAAGCAGAACGGCCGCAACCAGTATGTATTCTGCGATAATCTGCGGCGCTACGCCCAGGCGGTTCCTGCCGCCCCGGAAACAGCCGATATCGATGCACGCTACCTGCACAACGACCTGATCTCCACCGCCTTTGAACTGTTCGAGAAGAACAATAGCTTTGAGACCGCCATTCCCCTCTTCCTGAAGATCGTCGGCATCCGGCTGCAGCTGGACCGCATCACCATTGTGGACACCCGCATCCGGGAACGCAGCATCTCCCGGCAGTTCCAGTGGACCTCTCCCCGCGCGGAGCCGGTGCCTCTGAACGGTGAATCCTATACCAAGGAGGACTTCCTGACCCTGTTCCACAGCTATGATGAATACGGTACCACCGTGCTGCAGGCCGACAACATGGGGATGTACTCGCCGCAGGGGCGCGCACTGCTGATGCAGGGCGGGGCCCAGACAGTGGTCTACGCTGCCATGTACGGCGAGGGCGAGTATCAGGGTGCCATTGCCTATGTGGTGTGCGGCAGCAAGCGGTACTGGACTCCCCAGAACCGCCGGGAGCTGGGTGAGATCACCAAGATCATCAACGCCTACCTGAGCAAGCATCTGGCCGTGAACGCCGTGAGCCGCGGCATGACCTCTGCCCCCGAGTTTGACCGGCTGACCGGTCTGCTGGCCTTTTCCCGTTTCAAGGAGGAGGTCTTCCACAAGATCATCGGAGGCTACGCCGAGGGCTTCCAGATCTTCTACTGCGATTTCGAGAACTTCAAATACTTCAACGAAAAATACAGCTACGCCACCGGTGATCAGCTGCTGAAGGAATTCAGCGATTTCCTCATCGAGGCGGCCCGCCACTGGGGCGAGTGCTTCCTGTGCCGGGTGGTGGGCGACCAGTTCGTGCTCTACCTCTCCTGCCGCGACGAGAAAGGCCCGCTCCACTATGCAGACACGCTCTGCCACCGGTTTGAGCAGTATCAGGCCCAGCATTACCCGGAGGTGCGCCTGCGGGTGCGGATGGGTGTGTACGCCATTGAGCCCGGCTGCCTGAGCGCCTCGGCCGCCATCGACAAGGCAAACTTTGCCCGCAAGCAGGTGCACAGCAATACCCGTGTGTCTGCTGTCCAGTTTGACAAAAAGCTGGAGGTCAAGCAGACTCTGACCGGTGAGCTGCTGAGCGGCCTGCCGCAGGCGCTTGAGAACGGCGAATTCAAACTGTACCTCCAGCCCAAGTTCTCGCCCAAAGATCTCTCGGTCATCGGGGCCGAGGCGCTGACCCGCTGGATCAAGCCGGACGGCACCGTGGTCTACCCCGACCAGTTCATTCCCATTCTGGAATCCACGGGCCGCATCGTGGAGCTGGATCTGTACATCTTCGAGCAGGTGGCCCAGTTCCTGCAACGCAATGCACAGGCCGGGCACCGGCTGCTGCCCATTGCGGTGAATGCCTCGGCGGTGCTGGCCCGGGAGGATGCCCCCACCCAGGACTACAGCGAAATTCTGGAAAAGCACAACATCAGCGCCCGGATGCTGGAGATCGAACTGACCGAGACGGCGGTGGTCTCGGAGTACGACCGGGTGAAGCGCCTGCTTTCCTCCTTCCAGAGCGATGGAATGCAGACCTCGCTGGACGATTTCGGCGCGGGCGGTTCCCTGCTGAACAACATGGTGGATATCCCGGTGAACACCATCAAGCTGGACAAACTCTTCCTGACCCGGTGCAGCTCCAACGCGCGGGGCACCGATTTCCTGCGGGAGATCGTACATCTGGTCAAACGGCTGGGCTACAACGTCATCTGTGAGGGCATCGAGACCGAGGAGCAGGTGCAGCTCCTCCGCTCTCTGGACTGCGACGGCGCGCAGGGCTTCTGGTTCTCCAAGGCCATCCCGGCTGAGGAGTTCGAGCGGCGGTATCTCTGCAGCTGAGACAAAAAACACTCCCCTTCGGGCAGGACCGTGTGCCGCACGGCTCCGCCCGAAGGGGAGTGTTGCTGTTTAGAAAGAATTATACCGTGGTCTCGACCCGGGGAGCCCCACCGGCAATCTCTTCTGCCGTCAGGGGGGCAGCCTGCGCCGGGGCGTTCAGGCGCTCCTTGGCGACTGCCAGCATCAGCTTGATGCGGTTTTCCTGGTTGACCCGGGTGGCGCTGGGGTCATAATCGATGGGGGTGATATTGGCGCTGGGATACAGGGCACGGATCTTGTTCACCATGCCCTTGCCCACGATATGGTTGGGCAGGCAGCCGAAGGGCTGGGCACAGACGATGTTGCCGTAGCCGCCCTGCACCAGCTCGATCATCTCGGCGGTCAGCAGCCAGCCCTCGCCCATCTTGGCCCCCAGCGAAATGATGCCGTGGGGCTTTTCCACCAGCTCCTTGAAGGGGCCGGGGGCATAGAACCCGGCATCGGCTGTGGCCTTGAGCATGGAACGCTCCACACTGTCCAGCCAGTTGAGCAATTGATCCGTGCCCATCTTGACGGCCAGCTTTCCGCCGTAGAGGACATGATCCTCGCCCATATTGAAGATGCAGTACTGCACAAAGCCCATCAGGCCCGGGAAGTTCACCTCACAATCCTGGCTCTCCAGGAACTTCTGCAGGTCGTTGTTGCCCAAGGGGCTGTATTTAACGTAGATCTCGCCGACCACACCCACCTTGACCTTGGGCACCCGGGTCACGGGGATGGCCGCAAAATCCTTTGCAATGAGCGGGAAGGTGTGCTTCATTTCCCGGGCGGTAAAGCCCTTGCCGGCCAGCAGAACGCGGCCCAGACGCTCGACCCACAGATCGACCATCCGGTCAGCGGCTCCCTTTTTGTTCTCGTAGGGAGCCACCTGATTGCGCAGGGCACAGAGCATATCGCCGTAGAAAATGCAGGCCAGCGCGCGGCGGGCCAGCGGCAGGGGCATCTGGAAGCCGCTGTCTTTTTCCAGACCGGAGAAGTTCAGGCTGGCAACGGGGATCTGGGGATAGCCTGCCTTGACCAGAGCCTTGCGGAGCAGGTGGATGTAGTTGGAAGCACGGCAGCCGCCGCCGGTCTGGGTGATGAGCAGGGCCGTGTGATCTAGGTCATACTTGCCGCTGTTCAGGGCATCCAGAAACTGGCCGATGACCAGCAGGGCCGGATAGCAGGTGTCGTTGTGGACGTATTTCAGGCCCAGCTGTGCCACGGCGCTGCCGCAGTTGCCCAGGATCTCACACTTGTAGCCGTCGTAGCGCAGGGCGTATTCCAGCAGCCGGAACTGGGTAATGGCCATGTTGGGGATGAGGATGGTGTGGGTCTGCTTCATCTCCGGGGTAAATTTGGGATAATTGTATTCCATAGGTTCCTCCTATGTATCAGGCTTCTGCCTTGGGGGCGGCCTTTTCCTCTGCCGCCTCGTCGCGCTCCTCCAGAGCGGCGAACAGGCTGCGCAGACGGATGTTGACCGCACCCAGATTGGTGATCTCATCGATCTTGAGCTGGGTGTAGAGCTTGCTGCCTGCCTGCAGGATCTCGCGGGTCTCATCGGTGGTAATGGCATCCACGCCGCAGCCAAAGGAGACCAGCTGCACCAGATCCATATCCTTCTGGGTGGTGCAGTACTTGGCCGCCGCATACAGGCGGCTGTGGTAGGTCCACTGGTTCAGCACACTGGTGGGGAACTTTTCCACCCGGTTGGAGATGCTGTCCTCGGTGACAACAGCCGCGCCGTGGCGGGTGATGAGGTGGTCGATGCCATGGTTGATCTCAGGGTCAACGTGGTAGGGGCGGCCAGCCAGCACGATGATGCGCTTGCCCTGACGGCGTGCCTCATCAATGATCTCGCTGCCCTTGACCCGGATCTGGGCCATGTGGGCCTCGTGCTCGGCGTAGGCAGCATCGGCAGCGGCCTGCACTTCTTTTTCGGAAATGCCGCCGAAGTATTTGGGCAGGACTTCCTTTGCCATCTTGCGGACAAAGTCCTTGGGGCGGTGGATGCCCACATAGTCATAGATAAACTTCTGGCCCTCCAGCTCGGGGCAGTTGCCTGCCAGAACTTCAGGGTAATAGGCCACCACCGGGCAGTTATAGTGGTTGTCGCCCAGTCCTTCGTCAAAGTTGTAGGTCAGGCAGGGGTAGAAGATGGCATCCAGGTGCATCTGGCTCAGGGCCTTGATGTGGCCATGGCTCAGCTTGGCCGGGAAGCAGGCGGTATCGCTGGGGATGGTGGCCTGACCGGCCAGATACAGCCCCCGGCTGGACACCGGGCTGGTGTGCACGGCAAAGCCAAGCCTGGTCCAGAAGGTGTGCCAGAAGGGCAGCAACTCGTACATATTCAGGCAGAGCGGAATGCCAATGGAGCCGCGCTTGCCGGGCACGGGCTTGTAACCGGCCAGCAGCTGCTGCTTGTAGGCGTACAGATTCAGGCTGTCATCTTCGCTCTTACCGGTCACGGGCTTATCGCAGCGGTTGCCGGAGATGAACTTGCGGCCATCGGCAAAGGTGTTGATGGTGAGCTGGCAGTGGTTGCCGCAGCCGCCGCACTTGACACTGACCACCTTCTGGTCGAAGGCTTCCAACTCGGCCAGATTCATCATCCTGGAAGTTTCCTGATGGTTCTTATGGCTCTGGCGCAGGCCGAACAAGGCCGCGCCGTAGGCACCCATCAGGCCCGCGATGTCGGGGCGGATGACCTCCACGCCCATCTCTTTTTCAAAGGCGCGGAGAACAGCTTCATTGTAGAAAGTACCGCCCTGCACCACGATCCTGCGGCCCAGCTCCTCGGGGCTGGATGCGCGGATGACCTTGTACAGCGCGTTCTTGACCACACTGATGGACAGACCGGCGGAAATATTCTCGATGGAAGCGCCGTCCTTCTGGGCCTGCTTGACCGAGCTGTTCATAAACACGGTACAGCGGCTGCCCAGATCCACGGGGCGGTCTGCGAACAGGCCGAGAGCGGCGAACTTCTTGACATCATAGCCCAATGCCTGAGCAAAGGTCTGCAAAAAGCTGCCGCAGCCGGAGGAGCAGGCCTCGTTCAGGAAGATGTTGCTGATGGCACCATCCTCGATCTTGAAGCACTTCATGTCCTGACCGCCGATATCGATGATGAAATCTACATCGGGCATAAAGTATTTGGCGGCGGTGAAATGAGCCACCGTTTCCACCAGGCCATAATCACAGCGGAAGGCGTTCTTGACCAGTTCCTCGCCGTAGCCAGTGGTGGTCACGCTGGCCACCTGCAGGCCGGGGTGCTCCCGGTAGATCTTGATCAGCTGTTCCCGGATCAGGGGCAGCGGGTTGCCAAGGTTGGGCTGGTAATTGGTGTACAGGATCTGGCTCTTCTCGTCCACCACCACCAGCTTGACGGTGGTGGAGCCGGAGT
>OLVU01000923.1_pt1 | contig 22421 bp, 19 predicted proteins | sample 1673321 | NCBI WGS metagenome assembly OLVU01 (sample SAMEA3178942, study PRJEB25190) | human gut metagenome | biome: human gut; feature: human-associated habitat; material: faeces | place: Austria | collected 2013 | reverse complement strand
GCGCGGCGGCTGGGGGGTGGGCTGGGGCTTTTGCTGCCCGCGTGGGGGTTGGCCGTTCAGCTGCGGAGCCACAGGGCGGGCCTGATTGGCATTATTGGGGCGTGCAGGGCGCTGGGCCGGTTTGAGGGCAGCGGGCTTTGCCGCATTGCTGCGGTTGTTCGGGGCTGCCTGCCGGGGCGGGCAGGGGCGGGATGCATCTTTGGGCTGTGGGGCCCGTGGGGCGGGGTTCTGGGCCGGGGCATCCCCATGGGGGGTGTGGCGGCGGCGACGGCGGCGCGCTGCTGTGGACTGAGCATCGCGCACGGCGGGCTCAGCGTTTTTTTCGTTGTTCGGCATAATTGGCTCCCTGTATCGTCAGTCCGGCATGGTCAGACTGCGGCATTCATTATAGTAACGTTTTTCCTCGGCATGGCCCATGCTGAAAGTCTTGCGCGGCAGCACGCCGCCCAGCACAACACCTTTGAACAGGTCCGCTTTGGCAAAGTCCGGCATCAGCAGGGCTGTGGCCGGTTTGGCGGGGTCTGCGGCCATGGCGCGGGCAGCCGCGGCACCGTGGATGTAATCCACCGTCACGCCGGGGTTCTGGGCCAGATAATCCCCAATAAAATGTTCCGTGGTGCCCACGGCCAGCGGGTCCGGGGCGTTGGCGGCGTCAAAGGTGATCTCTGCACCGGCACCGGCCAGCACGATATGCTGGTCGCCGCCCTGGAGGGCTGCGCCGTGCTGTTCCAACCAGCTGCCAAAGTCTGCGGCAACGGTGTTGGCGTCCACGCCAAACAGCACACGGTGGATGGGCTCAATCTCAATCGCCGGGGAATGCACGTTGCACACTTCCGCCAGGCACCAGCGCGCCGGGTGGGTCTGCTGCTGTTCCGGCGGCAGGGTGGGTTTCAGTTCTTCCCAATAGGCTTTTGCTGTGGCAAGGGAATGGTTGCCATCACCAACCGCCAGCGTCATGGGGGGCTGGCCGGCTGCGGCAGGCCAGCGTGCGGCAAAAGCAGCGGCATCGCCAAGGTTTGCCAGCGCAGTGTTGATCTGCTCCACCAGCGCGGGGTCCTCCACGGCCCAACCGGCCAGGTGGCCGCCGTTCAGCATCAGCGCGCCATCATACAGCAGCGGCAGCTCCGCCTTATGGGCGGCAATGGGTTCAATCAGGGTACAGGCTTCATCGTCGGCCAACATCATCACATGCGGGGTTTCCAGCTGGGCCCCGCGGCGGATCTTGAGCCGGGGCGGGATGCGCGCCACCACTGTGCTCTCGCTGGGGCGGATGGCGGGCTTGCTGCCTTTTTTAAAGCTGTACTGTTCCAGGTCCACAGCACCAACCAGACCCTGGCGGATGGTACCGTCCATCTGGGTGCGCTCCACATACACATAGCCATGTACACAGCGGGTCAGCAGGTTATCGCGGTAATCCTGCATGGCCGCACGGATCGCCGCAAGGCGCGATTCTTCCTGCGGGGTTCCAAGGTAAGCTTCCGGCAGAACAATGTGCAGGGTGCTGGGTTTACCCTTTGCCAGTTCCTCCGCTTTCTGCCAGTATTCCGGCTGGGAGGTAAACTGATCCACCGCAATGCAGGCCCACGGGTCCAGCGGGGTCGCTGCACCGGGCAGCAGGATATCAGCAGGGACAAAACAATTCTGCATGGTAATCGCTCCTCTTTCACGGATGCCGTTTTTTACGTCCGGGCGCGGCTCAATCCACAGTGCCAACCAGCCCGTAAATTGCCAGCGAGAGAATGCCGATATAAATCAGCACACTGGGCAGGCCGCGGAATATATGTGGGATATCTTTGCTGCGCAGCCGGCGGCGGCCTTCATCCACCACCAGCACGGCGACCAGGTAGCCCACGCCGCTGCCAAAGCCGAAGCCGATGGACTGCAGCAGGTTATAGTTCTGGCTGGCTGCAACCAGCAGGGTGCCCAGCACGCAACAGTTGAAGGTTGCGCCGGGCAGCTGTTCGCGGCAGGCATCGCGGCTTTTGGGGAACAGGCCCAACAGCAGCCACACAATGCCCATAGCGATCAGTGAGCAGTTCAAAAATACCAGCGGGCGCAGGGCGTTGACCGGCAGCCAGCCGGGCAGCACCTTTGCCAAAGCGGGCAGCGCTAAGCTTTGGGCAGCCCAACCCATGGGGGCGCTGATGGTCTGTACCAGAATGATAGGAATGCAGTACTGCCATGTGCTGATTTTGGGGTCGTTGACCAGCTTGTTCAGTCGGGAAACGCCCAGCGCGCGGAAGAACACTGCATTCTCCGCAAACACAGCCATGACGGCGTAGGTCAGGAACTGCGCCACAGCCTGCAAAACGGAAAGCTCAGCGCTTGCGTTTATTGCCATACAGATGACGCACCTCCTCGATCTTATAATGCACATAGGCACCGCCGATGGCGGTCCACACGGCGGCAATCAGGCCAATGATGATAAACCCGGTGCCCGGCTGGTCGGCCAGCGGCAGCGGCGCCACGGGAAATACCACGTTGCCGAACACGGTGCCTTCCGCCAGCAGTTCACGCACAACCCCCACCAGCAGCACCGAAAAGCAGATACCAATGGTATTGTTGATGCCGCGGCGGAACGCCTCGCCCACCGTTTCCAGGTCGTTGGATTCCATACGTTTGATCACGGCGGGCTCCACTACCAGCATGGGCAGATAGATCCCCAGCAGCGAAAGATCCGCCCCAAACAGGTTGTACAAAATGATATAAGCCGGGATATACACAATAGCGGCAGCGTAAGAGTATACCACACCGCGGAAGCGGTTGCCGGTCAGGTGGCAGATTGCCACAGCCAACATACGGGTTGCCGTTACAAGCAGAATGGTGGCAGCGCACAGCATCCAGGCATTCTGGCCGCTTACAGCAGCCGCCACAATGGGTGCCAGCCCCAGACCGCGCACCATAACGGGGTTATTCAGCCACAGGTGGTCATCATGGATATTCTGGGCCAGCTCTTCCTCGGCCTCTTTGCAGGTCTTGGGCTTATTGGCGGGCTGGACCGTTTTGGGCTTTTCGGCCGTAGGTGCTTCCTGCTTGCTTTCTACCGCTTTCTGCTCCGCCTGGGCGGCGGCCAGGGCTTCCTGCTCGATCTGCTCGGCGGTTTTGCCCTGCTCTGCGGCGCGGCGCGCCTGTTCCAGCATTTCGGGGGTCAGCTGGGGGATGATAACGGTTTGGGAATGTTCCTGCAGGGTCGGCTTTTTGTTGCTGTTCTTACGGTTCTCTGTGTTGGGCAAGGCGCTTTTCCTCCTTCCGCATGAATCTGATCCTTTCTGCGCGCTGGGCCAGGCGGTCCAACCATTCGGGGAAAGCACCAGCCAATACAATGGCAAAGCATACGCCGGTTTCGTATACGCTGTAATAGCGGAACGCCGTTGCCATTGCGCCCAGGAACAGGCCGTAAATCAAACGGCTGCTCCAGCGGTTGGGCTGCACCACCGGCTCGCACGCCAGGAATATCCCGCCAAACAGCATGCTGCCGGAAAGCAGGATATACTTTTCCAGGTAGATGCGCTGGCGCACATATTCCCATGGGGCACTCAGGGCTGGAAGTTCGTTCAGGTTGGGCAGCAGCCAGGGCACCAGTACGCATACCGCAAGGTACGGCACAAAGGTAGAAAGCTGCATGTGGCCGCGCACCAGCAGGTACAGCCCACAGGCCACAATGACCAGAATAGCGCAGCAGCCCAGCGGCCCAGCCACATTACCGGTCAACAGGTTGATGGTACTGTCAGACGGCAGGCCGCCGGCAGACAGGGTGGTGTTGCTGCCTTGGGTCAGCACCACTCCGGTGCTGCTGAAAAGTGCCAGCTCTGTACCCGGTGCCGGGTAGGACGACATGTCTCGCGGCCATGCCAGCGTTGCCGCCACCAATCCCACCGCCGCCGGGTGGAAGGGATAGTGCCCCTCTCCGCCGAACGCTTCTTTGACAAGCACGGCAATGATCGTTGCCGTGACCACCATATAATACGGGGCCGAAGCCGGCATCATCAGCACAATCAGCGCAGCAAAAGCTTCGCTGGAAGGCTCATGTGCGCGGTACCCCGCCGCATGCAGCGGGGTAACAACACAGTCCGCCACATACGCAGTCAGCAGCCCGGCCGCCATCATCAGCAGCGGGCGCGCTCCGTAATAAAAACAACTGACCGCCAAAAGCGGGACAGTGCAAAACAAAATGTCCCAATAATAATCATAGTTTACACTTTTGGTAATCTTATCATGACGTTTTGGCATGGATACTCCTTTGGGGGTTACAGCGCCCGAACCTGTTTGGCCAGCGCAGCACGGTCCTGCGCCTTAAAGAACGCGCTGCCCATGACCAGCACACTGGCTCCGGCCTGGGCGCACAGGGAGGCGGTTTCGGTGTTAATGCCGCCGTCCACCTCAATGTGGGGGGAAACACCGCGCCGGTTGCACTCTGCCTTGATGGCTGCCACACGGCTGACGGTTGTGGGGATGAACTTCTGCCCGCCAAAGCCGGGCTCCACCCCCATGACCAGCACCAGGTCCAGTTCATCCAGGTAGGGGAACACTGCCTGCGGCGGGGTAGACGGGCTGATGGTCAGGCCCACCAGGCACCCAGTCTCCCGCACAGCGGCAATGGTCTGCCCCACATGGTTGGGCACAGCTTCAATGTGGAAATTGATCAGGTTTGCCCCTGCTGTCGCAAAATCCTGTGCATAGCGTGCAGGGTCGGAGATCATCAGGTGAACATCATAAAATGCTTCCGGCACGGCCTTTTTCAGGCATTTCAGCACCGGCGCGCCATAGGTGATGTTGGGTACAAAGTGGCCGTCCATCACATCAAAATGCACCATGTCTGCACCGCACACCATAGAATCGGCCGTTTCGGCGGCAAGGTTGGCCAGGTCGGCAGACAGGATGGAAACACTCAATTCCGTCATTGCTTTGTCCTTTATCTCAAATTGCACCGCATCATTCCCGCCGCAGCGGTATTTGGAATCATGCGGTTTTGCTATAAATCCTGGTTTACGCCTGCCTTATGCTTTGTACTGGTTGATCTTATCCATCTGCACAGCAACACAGGCCAGCGCGCTTTCAATTACCTTGTCCATATCATAGTACTTATACTCGCCCAGGCGGCCGCCAAACACAACGTGCGGCTCGGCATCGGCCAGTGCCTTGTACTTGGCGTACAGGGCGCTGTTCTTGTCATCGTTGACCGGGTAGTACGGCTCGTCGCCCGGCTTCCACTCAGCGGAGTATTCGCGGCTGATGACCGTCTTGGTGCCCGGCTCGGTGGAGCCGAACTCAAAGTGCTTGTGCTCAATGATGCGGGTGTACGGGGTTTCGGCATCGGTGTAGTTGATGACAGCGTTGCCCTGATAGTTGGGGCAGGCCAGCGTTTCGGTTTCAAAGCGAACGCTGCGGTACTGCAAGGTGCCCAGGGAGTAATCAAAATAAGCGTCAATGGGGCCGGTGTAGATCACACGGTCAGCCAGAGCATCCAGTTCAGCCTTGTTAGCCAGGTAGTTCACACCCAGGCGAACTTCCACACCCTGCAGCATGTTGGCCACCATCTGGGTGTAGCCGCCGTTGGGAATACCCTGATACAGCGCATTGAAGTAGTTGTTATCAAAAATCAGGCGCACCGGCAGGCGCTTGATGATGAACGCCGGCAGCTCAGTGCAGGGGCGGCCCCACTGCTTTTCGGTATAGTGCTTGACCAGCTTTTCGTAAATATCGGTGCCGACCAGGTTGATGGCCTGCTCCTCCAGGTTTTTGGGCTCGGCGGTAAAGTGGGCAGCGCGCTGCTCCTCGATCTTTGCCTCGGCCTCGGCGGGGGTCACAACGCCCCACATCTTGTTGAAGGTGTTCATGTTGAACGGCAGGTTGTACAGTTCGCCCTTATAGTTTGCCACCGGAGAGTTGGTATAGCGGTTGAACACAGCGAACTGGTTCACATAGTCCCACACTTCTTTATTGTTGGTATGGAAGATATGTGCGCCATAGCGGTGGACATTGATGCCCTCAACATTTTCGGTGTAGATATTGCCGGCAATGTGGTCGCGCTTATCGACCACCAGGCAGCTTTTGCCTGCCTTGGTAGCCTGCTGTGCAAACACTGCGCCAAACAGACCAGCGCCGACGATCAGGTAATCATACTGTTTCATGGGGAACCTCCTTGTTATTTGGCAGAATGGCTGAACGGATCAGCGGAACGGTTTTTCCACTGCTGCACCTGCTGCAGGTGGAATTCAAAATCGCGGTCATCCTTTGTCAGCTGGCTGGAAAGGATCACGCCGGAAATAAACAGCAAAAGCGCCGCCACCAGTACGCAGGCACACACGATCAGCGTAGGGAAGCGCGGCACAAGGCCGGTGGCAAAATATTCGCCCAGAACAGGGGCCAAAAAGCACAGGCTGATCATGCCAAGCACCGCAGCCAGGGTGCTGAAAAAGCCGAACGGGCGGTAGTTTTTATACAGCCGTGCAATGGTGCGCAGCACGCGGAAGCCGTCCGAATAGGTATTCAGCTTACTTTCGCTGCCTGCGGGGCGGTCACGATAGTCAATGATCACATTCTCCACCTGCATGTTGCGGTGCAGGGCGTGGATGGTCATTTCGGTCTCGATTTCAAAGCCGCGGCTCAGCACCGGGTAGGTTTTGACAAACTGGTAGCTGAACGCACGGTAGCCCGTCATGATATCCTTGATCTGGCCGCCGAAGAGGTTGTTGGTAAAAAACCGCACCAGGTCGTTGCCAAAATTGTGGAACGGGCGTTTGTTCTGGGTGTAATAGGTGGAGGAAAGCCGATCCCCCACCACCATATCAGCCTGGTGTTCGGTGACGGCTTTGACCATTTCCGGGGCCGCTTCCGCCGGGTAGGTATCGTCGCCGTCCACCATGATATAGGCTTCGGCGTCAATTTCGCGGAACATGCGGCGGATGACGTTGCCTTTGCCCTGCTGGTATTCATGGCGCACCACGGCACCGGCTGTGCGGGCCAGTTCTGCCGTGCCATCGGTAGAGTTGTTATCGTACACATAGATCGTAGCTTCCGGCAGAACGCGGCGGAAATCCATCACAACCTTTTGTACTGTCTGAGATTCGTTATAACAGGGGATAAGAACTGCTATTTTATCCAATGATATTCACTTCCCTTTTGCGGGTAGATTTTTGTGTTTCAGGTGCGTGATTTTGGGGTATGCAGCGGGCGCACAACGTGCGCCCCTACGGGGTGGGTTATACAGCTTGATGCACGTAACATCTGTGCACAGCGTAGGCGCACCGCATGTTCCCCTGCGTAAGAGGTATTTCCCTATCCTGCAGGGCGAGGCAGCCCCACCCTGCCGAACCGTTATGTGCTTCTATTTTTCGGGGGCTGTCCCAACTGCTCTTACGCTTCCGCGCACTTTTTGATCTCGTCCAGCCAGAACCGTGCGGTTTTCTCCCAGCTGTACTTGGCCAGCACCCTGTCCGGCGGGGCCGCAGGCTTGGCAAACAGCGCGTCAAGGTCCACATCATAGTCATAGGGGTCAAAGTAGCGGGCGGTATCGCCATACAGCTCCGGCAGGCAGCTGGCACGGGCCAGGGCGATGGGTGCCCCCAGGCTGAGCGCTTCCAGCGGCGGAATGCCGAACCCTTCAAACACGGCGGGGTGCAAAAAGCCTTTGCAATTCTGCATCAGCGCTTTGTTCTGGCCGTCCGTCACATAGCCGGGGTAAAAGATATTGCTGGTGTTTTGGGCAGCATCTGCTTCGGCGCTGCCAAAGGCAGCAAGGTCCTTGCCGCCGGCCACAACAAAGGTTTTATCCGGGTTGCGGGCGGCAACCTCGCGCACCCACTTAAAGTTTTTGTGCCCGGCCAGGCTTCCCAGTGCGTAATAGTATTCTTTTTTCTTCACGCCGGGCAGCTTGTCAAACACCGTCATATCCGGCTGGACGTTCTGCAGATGCTCCCAGCCGTTATAGGTCACACCGATCTTATCCAGTGGGATGCCCAACCGCTCGCTGATCAGGTGGCGCTGGTTATCACTGACGGTGAACACCCGCTGGGCAAACCATTTGGTGGAAAGGCAGTGGAACCAGAACTTGAAGCGGAAAAACGCACGGTCGGTTTTCATTACCAGGGGGCGGATATCATGCAGCACCACCACGCTGCGGCGGGTCATGAGCATATCGCTGGCAAGGCCAACGTAAAAGGCGTGGTGTTTGCGCAGGTAGCGCGGCAGAACCACCAGATTGTAACTATACTTAATGGCCTTGAGCGGAACAATTTTTATGTTTTTCAGTTCGGGCAGGTGCAGCGGGCGGCCATCGTCCCGGTAGCACAGCCGCACATCCAGGCCGGTGCCCTCCAGCAGGGGGTCCAGCCGGGTCACAACTTCATACACAAAGCGCGGAATGCCCGTGATGGGGTCACACAGCACTGTGCCATTGATCACAATGGGGTTCACTCTTCGGCCTCCTTGGCGGTTTCGTGGTGAGAGCAGGCTTCCAGCTCACGCTGCCAGTCCGCATAGCGGCGGGTGCAGTAATCCCGCAGCTCGTCCTCAAAGCGCTGCTCGCTGAAGCTGCGGCTGTGTTCCCGGATCTGCTGTGGGGGATAAGCCACGCCTTCGGTCTCAAACTTCTGGATGCAGGCTTCCAGGCTTTCGGGTGTCTGCTCGTCAAACAGCAGGCCGGTTTTGCCGTCCAGCACAGTCTCACAGGCGCCGCCGCGGCCAAAGGCCAGCACCGGGGTGCCTGCGCTCTGGGCTTCCACAGGGGTAATGCCAAAATCCTCCTCGCCGGGGAACAGGAACGCCTTGGCGCGCAGATAATAGCCGCGCACCTCTTCGTCGCTCAGGCCGCCGCCCAAAAAGCGGATGGTCGGGCCAGCCATGGCGCGCAGCTTGTCGCCCTCGCCGCCGCCGCCGATCACGATCAGCGGCTTGTTCAGCTTGGTGCAGGCTGCCACAGCCAGGTCAATCCGCTTGTACCAGGTAAAGCGGCCCACCACAAGGTAAAAATCCTCTTTGGGCACAAAGGGTTCTTCGTTGATATGCACGCAGGGGTAGATCACATCACTGTCGCGCCGGTAATATTTTTTGATGCGCTTGGCAATATAATGCGAGTTGGCGATAAAATAGTCCACCCGGTCCGCGGCGCACTTATCCCACTGGCGCAGCTTGAGCATCTGGCCGGGCATGACCGCCCGCACCAGCGCGTTGGCATTGTTGCGGTAGGTATAATAAAAATCCCAGACATAGCGGGTGGGCGTATGGCAGTAGCAGATATGCACGGCGTCCGGCCGGGTGATCACGCCCTTGCTGCAGGAAGAGCAGGACGAAATGACCATATCGTATTCCGAAAGATCCAGTGCTTCAAACGCGCGGGGCATCCACGGCAGCATGGCACGGTACAGCTTGGTGGCAAAAGGCAGCTTTTGGAGATAGGTGGTGCGGATATCATAATCCTTGAACCACGCAGGCATGTTGTTTTCGTCATAGACGAGGGTATAGATGGGTGCATCAGGGAAAACATGGTGCATACAGTCCACCACGCGGTCTGCACCGGCGTATGCCACCAGCCAGTCATGCACAATGGCTACCTTCGGCTTGCCGTTTTTCATCCTCAGCCCTCCTTTGGTTGTTTACTGGATCTTTTCATCGTTGACCATTTTGCCTCCAAACACGGTGCGGAACAAAATTTTGATATCCAGTGCAACGGTCCAGTTTTCGATGTACCAGATATCATAACGGATACGCTCCGCAATATCAGTGTCACCGCGCAGGCCGTTGATCTGCGCCCAGCCGGTCAGGCCGGGGCGCACCTGCTGGCGCACCAGGTAACGGGGAATTTCTTCCTTAAAATGCTCTACATGGAACGGGATCTCTGGCCGCGGGCCAACCAGGCTCATATCCCCTTTTAATACATTGAAAAACTGCGGCAGTTCATCCAGGCTGAATTTGCGGATAATGCTGCCGAACCGCGTTTTGCGCGGGTCGCTGTTGGTGCTCCAGGCCGAATCCTCGGCGGCGTTCACCCGCATGGAGCGGAACTTATACATCATAAAGGGGCGTTTGTTCAGCCCCACGCGCTCCTGCTTAAAGATGATCGGCCCAGGGCTGGACAGCTTGACGCCGATGGCTACCCCCAGCATGATGGGGCTGGTGAGCACGATCAGCACCAGGCTGCCCACCACATCCATGGCGCGCTTGATAAAGGCGTTCAGGATATTATCAAACGGCGTCTGCCGGATGTTGATGAGCTTACAATCGCCCAGCACATCAATGGTGGGGCGGGCGGGCAGGTAATCGTTATAAAACGGCACCATGGTAATGCGGGTGCCGTGCTTATCGCAGGCGGCAAAGGCGCGGGTCAGCATGTGCATCTCGGCGGCATCCAGGGCCACCACCACCTCGTCAATGCCGGGTTCATCCAGCGTGACTTCCATTTTGTCATATCCGCCCAGGTAGCGCACATCCAGGTCCGGGTTGGCATAAGGCGCCAGGTAGCCATCCACATGGAAGCCATAATACGGGTTATGTTCGAGTGCCAGCAGGTACTCGGCAGCCATATCGCCGCCGCCGACCAGCAAGATATGGCGCAGGTCCTCCCCTTTCCGGTTGCGGGCACGGTCATACCAGCGCTTGATCATCCGCTTGAAGATCAAAAAGCCGGTGCTGAACCCGTACAGCAGCAGCATGACCCCGCGGGAGAAGTTTTGCAGGCGGAAAACGAAGAGCAGCGCCATAAAGCCCACCACGCCCAGCGCGTTGCCGAACGCAATGGTGGTGCTGCGCTGCCACAGCCCCCGCAGGCGGGAGGGGTTATACAGCCCGCGGCTCCAATAGAGCAGCACCATCACCACGGCGTAGCCCGCCCACCCCAGGGCAACCATAGGGCTGCGGGCAATATCCAGTGCCGGGCCGGCGCCGCCCTCCTCAAAAAAAGGCAGCCAGTTAAAGCGCAGGAAATTGGCCAGCAGGTATGCGGCAATCAGCAGCACAATATCAATCACACTGCTGATCAAGCCCCTGATACGCTGATTTTCACTGAGCAATCCTGCTGCCCCCTCTCTGTACGCCATATTTCAATCGTTTTAGTATATCATAAAATCCATCCGGTTTCAACCAACGGCGGTTTTGCTGCGGCGCTGAAGCAGATTTTACAACTTTCCACTCCCGCTGCCGGACCTGCAGTTTTTTCCGCGTTACTCGAAGAAGTACTCCCAATCCTGATACGTCGCATTCACTTCAACTGCGTTTACCTGCGGGTACACGGTGCCGCTGCCGGATTTTGCCGTCAGCAGAATTTGCCCCACACCGTTGGAAATGGTGATAGGCACCTCGTAATTGTCGCGGTCGGTGGGCAGGTAGAAATCGCCCTGGTTGGTGTCGCGTTCCGCGGCGGCGCAGAGTTCGTTTTCCGTCACACAGGTCACATGCAGGAACTGCCGGTCAAACGGGTGGTCCATGCTGTCAGAGCTGACCAGCCCATAGTGCAGCGTTACATCTGCCACACCGCAAAAATCCGCGTCCGCCGCCGTTACGGTCACCAGCACAGTGCCATCTCCCTGCAGGGTGGCAGCGGTCGTGGTTTCCACGTTCAGATTGTTATCGGTTCCGGTGCGCTCCCAGAAAAGGTGCATGCCGCCGGACTGGAAGGTGTTTGCCACCGGCTGCCAGTAACGGTACAGCTCCCGGTAAAACCACCAGTTGGCGTTGCGGCTCCACCGCTCCGGCGGGGCCACCTTGGGGCTGGGGGTCACAACAATGTCAAAATTTCCCTGCTGGAAGGTTTGCAGGTACGCCAGGCGTTGGCGATCCCCCAGGGCATGGATGATGTAATCCGTTCCGGTAGGCTGCAGCTGGCCAGTCATGGCTTCCAGCGCGCTGGAATAGGTGCCAAACAACCGCTTGCCCGCCGTCAGTTCCTTTTCAGTTGCCAGCTTTTCGGCCTGGTCGCCGATCCAGCCGCCCAGCTCCGGCACAAAGGTATAGCCCTCGTGCCCGCCAATGCGGGTCTGCACCTGCCCGGCCATGCCGATGGCCAGCACAGCGGCCCCCAGCACCGCACAGCCTGCGGGCACAATGCACGCTGCAACCTGCGGAAAGCTTACCTTTTGGCAAACCAGCAGCACCGCTTTGATGATACACGCCGGGGCCAGTACAGCAGCCAGTGCCGCCGCGCCGCCCGTGGGCCCATTGTTGGAGGCACTGACCATGCCGTACAGCAGGTTCCACAGCACCATGCCCAGTGTCAGGGCAAAGCCCCCGGCCGCCGACACAGCAGAGCGTTTGCTGCGGCAGACAAAAATACCGATGGCAAACGCCAGTGCCGCCGCAAGGCAGAACACTGCCGCGCCCGGCCAGTGCAGGTCTGCCACGCTGCACACCCGGTCGCTGAGGGTATTGCCGTAATACCAAGTCTGGTAAGCGCTGGTTCCGCGGGTCTGGCGCAGCCAGGCCAGCGGGTGCCCCCAGCTGATGAGCAGCACCGAAACGCCAAGCCCCACCACACTGGTAACGATGTAGCGCAGTGTCTGCACCACAATTTTACCGATGGAACTGCGATACAGCCGGATGAGATACAGCCCATACCCCAGCGCAATGGAAATATAGGCAGCGCCGCCCATATCATTGCTCCAAGGCACAAAAAAGCCTGCGGCAAAGGGCACCAGCACCGCCGGGGCCAACAGCCGCCTGCTTGTATCCTGCTGCCAGAAATGCAGTCCCAGCAGGATGACCAGTACCGCCAGTGTTAAAGCGGCGGAGCGCATCATGCGGGCGCTGTTGCCGTTGGCAGCGGCATAGCTCAGCAGGGTGTTCACCTGACCGGCAAACGGCAGGTTTGCCCCCTGCACATAGGCAAAAAACACGCTGCACAGCGCCAGCGCTGCCGCGCGGGCCGCACGGGCAGTGCCGATGACCACCAGGCAGACCGCCAGCACCAGCAGCTCAAAATAGAACCAGGTGCAAAAGTTTGTGGCAAACATGCTGCGGCCAAAGCTGTTGCCCAGCACCAGCAGCAAACCGCCCACGCTGTACAGCTCACCCGCACCAAGGTAGACGGTAAAATCACGATAAGGTACCTGCCCGGCCAGCAGGTGGCGCACCGGGTTATAATTCTGGAAGTCGCCGTTCATGATCTCGTACCCGATCTCATAATTGGCGGCAAGACCGCGCACTGCGGCAAGCCCGGCCAGCACCAGCAGCAAAAACAGCCACGGTGCTGCGCGTTTGAGCTTTTGTTTTGCTGTCTGCATCAGCGGTAAAGGCCCTCCAGCTCATCCAGCTTTTTCTTCATTTCTGCACGCACGCTGGGTGGGTCCAGAATTTCGATTCCTGTGCCAAAGCCGGCCACCCAGCCGTAAAACCGGGGGCTGACCTGCACATTTACCACCACATTAAAGTGGTCGCCATCCGGGTTGCGCACCAGGGTAACCCCCGTGCCAAACCGGTCGATCATCGCCCCGGCCAGGCGGTTTTCGCACCGCATGGTCACTTTGCGCACCGGGCCGTTGAACATATCAAACATCTGCTGCATATACTGGTTTACGTCAAATTCGGCGTATTCCTCAGCGCCTTCACGTTCGGTATCCGGCAGCAGCTCCACCTTGCGCATTTTATCCACGCGGTAGTGCTTCAGACGGCCTTCGGTATAGGCGATCATATAATAGTTTCCGTTTTCCCACACCATCACCCAGGGGCTGACGGTGTACAGCTGGCCTTCATGACGGGGCACCATCTGCTTTTGCAGGTCCCAGTCACAGTATTTGAACCGCACCTGGTTGCCCGCGGTGATGGCGCTGTGCAGGGTATCCACGCTGTAAAGGATCTTTTCCTCCTGGCTTTTCACCCGGCCGGAAACCAGCACCTTGCGGTCCAGCTCCTCCTGGCGGTAGCGGGAGGTGAACCGTCCCAGCTTTTCAATCAGCACCTTGCTTTTGCGCGCGGTGATGAACTTGCTGGCATACACAGCGTCCACCAGCAGTTTCAGCTCCGCCAGTTCAAACGGGGTATCCACCATATAATACCCGCCCCCGCGGCCGCGCTGCTGCACGATCTCAAAGGGGGTATCCGGCATTTCGTTCAGGGTCTGGATATCGTCATACACGCTTTTGCGCTCTGCCACAATGCCGCGCTCTTTCAGCAGTTCTACCATGCGCGGCACACTGATGGGGTGCTTTTCGTCGGTTTCCCGCACAAAAATTTCCAACAACGTAAGCAGCTTTAATTTCTGTCCTTCTTTACGGGGCATAAAGGCCGCCTCCCTTCCGGCAAAACAGACCGGCTTCCCGGTTATTTTTTATCAAATGCCTTGCGGCGCTCGGTGGAAAGGCGGAACATTTTTTCCAGCCCTTCGCGGTCGTCATCCACCAGTTTCTGGCGCATGGTGGCAAGTGCATCACTGAACATATCGATCTCACTAATCAGGTTATCCTTGTTCCACAAGAACAGCTCCGCCCACATTTTATCGTTGATGTGCGCAATGCGGGTCAGGTCGCGGAATGAGTCCCCGGTATACTTGGCAAGCTCGGTGTTATCGCTGGCGCACATCAGGCTGACGGCAATGGCATGGCACAGCTGGCTGACATAGCCGATCATGTGGTCATGCTCTGCCGGGCTGAGCACGCTAATGCGGGCAAACCCCAGTGTGCGGGCCAGGGTACGGCACCATTCAATGGCTTCCGGGGTGTTTTTTTCGGTGGGGGTAATGATAAAGTTTGCCGGGGCAAAGTTTACCTCGGCACTGTGGGCCACGCCGCTGGTCTCACGGCCGGCCATGGGGTGGCTGGCAATGAACTCCACGCCCTCCGGCAGCATCTGCTGCACCGGCTCCACCACGCCGCGCTTTACGCCGGAAACATCGGTTATCAGCGTGCCGGGGCGGACCAGGTGGCCGTACTGCTTGACCCATTCCAGCAGCACAGTGGGGTACAGGCCAAAGATGATGTAATCCGCGTTCTGCACCAGGTCGTCAAAGTTTTCATTGCGGCCCTCGCAGATATAGGCGTGTTCCAGCGCATAATCCAGCGTGCTCTGGCTGTGGGTAATGCCGGTCACGCGGTAGCCTTTCTGGCTGAGCACCTGGGCATATTTGCCGCCCAGCAGGCCCAGGCCAACAATTAAAAACGTTTTGTTTTTATCCATCCCGTCCATTTTGCTTTCACCCCTGATTTGTTACATGGGCCCCCAGGCCCTTGATGACCTCAAAGAAATCCGGCCAGCTTTTGTTGACCGCGTTGGCCCCCTCGATGACCGCCGGCTGGCCTGCGGCCAGGGCAGCAACGGCCATTGCCATTACAATGCGGTGGTCGTTATGGCCGTTCAGCGGCGCCGTGGGCTTGTGCAGGGCGCAGCCCTCAATTGTCAGGGTATCGCCGTCCGCTTTTACCGTGCCGCCCATCTTGGCAAGCTCTTCCTGCATAGCGGCAATGCGGTCACACTCTTTAATGCGCAGCCGCCCGGCGTTGCGGATGATGGTGGTGCCGCTGCAGAAGCACCCCAGTGCGATGAGCACCGGGCCAAGGTCTGGGCAATCGGCCAGGTCGATCTCCACCGCCTTCAGCAGGCTGCGATGGAAGGTCACATGGCTGCCGCTGCACTCAAACTTTGCGCCGCACTGCTTTAAGATATCCAGGATCACCCGGTCTCCCTGGTGGGAACCGGAGGGCAGACCCGTTATCGTAATGCCGCCCACAGTGCTGCCCAGCACGGCCAAAAACGCCGCCTGGCTGTAATCGCCTTCAACATCCATGTCTGCTGCCGCATAATGCTGCGGCGCTGCCACTTTGTAGGTGGCGGAGCCATCCTTGCGGGCGCGGACCGAAACTTTAACGCCAAATTTCTGCATCGCGTCTGTGGTCAGGTCCACATAGCTGCGGCTTTCAAAGGGAGCGCGCACCTCAATGGTGCTGGGGGCTTCCATCAACGGGGTGGCAAACAGCAGCCCGCTGATGAACTGGCTGGACACATTGCCCGGCAGCGTAAAGGTACCGGGGCACAGGCGGCCAAAAATCGTAATGCCCTGTTCGTTCTGTTCAAAACGCAGCCCCTGGCGCTCAAACAGCTGGGCATAAATTTCCTGCGGGCGCTGCATCAGGCGGCCTGCGCCGGTAAAGCGCACTTTTTGGGCCGTCAGGCTGAACAGCGGCAGGATAAACCGCAGTGTGCTGCCGCTTTCGTTGCAGAACACCGGGCGGGTAATGGTGGCAAAACCGTCCGCATTGCCGCGGCCGGTAATGGTCAGCTCATGCTCGCCCCGTTCCACCTTGGCCCCCAGCTGCTGGGCAGCCCCCAACGTGGCCAGAATATCCTGCGAAAATTCCACATTGCCAATGTGGCTGGTACCGGCGGCCAGGGCCGCGCACACCACAGCGCGGTGTGCCGCGCTTTTGCTGGGCGGCACTGCAGCGGTTCCGGCCAGGCGGCCCGGTTCAATGGCTGCAACGGTTGCTTCCACGGTGTTCCCCTCTTTCGTGCCGTTCAGGCATCAAATGTTGTTTCAAACGCCTGCACGGCGGTTTCTACTGTGTTTTCCAGGCGGCCGGTGTTATCCACCGCGGCATCGGACGCTGCGCGGTAAAGCGGCATCCGCTCGGCTTCCATCTTGCGCAGGGCGTCCAGCCCGGTGGAAAGCGGCCGCCCGCCGGTTGCCAGCCGTTCGACCGGGCGCTGCACCCACAGCACAGGGCCGTTCTGGCGCAGGGCGCGGGCGTTGCCCGGTGTTTTGATCACCCCGCCGCCGCAGGAGATGACCTGCCGTGTCTGCTTGCTGATCTCCGCCACAGCCTGAGATTCGTACTTGCGGAACGATGCCTCGCCTTCACGCGCAAAGATATCCGGGATGGGCATTCCGGTGTTTTTCTCGATCACTTCATCCAGATCCACATAGGTTTTGCCCAGCGTTTTGGCCAGAGCACGCCCGATGGTGGACTTGCCGCAGCCCGGCATTCCGATGATGGCCACGTTGGAAAGATCTCGCTTGAGCTTGCGGTGGGTGTCAGCGATCACAGCTTCCGGCAGCTTTTGGCCGGTAAAGTGCTCCGCCGCGTACACTGCCTGCGCCACCAGCATCTCGAACCCACAGTAGGCGGGCACGCCAAGTTCCTCCGCACGGAGCAAAAGTTCGGTGCGGAACGGGTTATAAACGCAGTCCAGCACGGCTTCCAGCTTGGGGAAGGCATGCAGGTCCAGCAGGCAGCTGCCGTTGTTGGGGTACATGCCCGCCGGGGTGGTGTTGATAATGATATTGATTTCCGGGTGCTGCTGGGCTTTCTCATAGGTCAGGGCACCGTCCTTGCCGGTGCGGCTGGCGGTCAGCACCTGTTTGGCTCCGGCGTCCTGGCAGACAGCCGTGACGGTGTTGTGGGTGCCGCCGGTGCCCAGCACCAGCACCACAGCCCCGGCAAACTTCACGCCGTGGCAGCGGGCCAGGTAGGCAAAGCCGGTATAATCCGTATTATAGCCATACAGCTTGCCATCCCGGTTGACCACGGTGTTCACTGCACCGATGGCCGCCGCACGTGGTTCCACCTCATCGCAATATGGGATGACCAGCTTTTTGTACGGGATGGTAACATTGATGGCTTTGAACGCCTTTGCCTGCATAAAGGCATGGGCTTCTTCCTCCGTGGGCAGCGGATGCAGCTCATAGGAATAGCCGCACACGGCCTCATGGATGATTTTGGAATAGCTGTGGCCCAGTTTGGCTCCGATCAGACCGTATTCCATGTTGCGCTTCCTTTCTGTTTGCTTCGGCTGTATTACTTTTGCCCCAGCGTACCGTAACGCACGGTCAGCAGGTCCAGCACGGCAAATGCTGCCAGGGTGTTCTGCACCACAGCAGCACGGGGCACAATGCAGGGGTCGTGCCGGCCCTTGATCTGCAGTTTTGTATCTGCCTTGGCGATATAATCCACGGTATCCTGTTCTTTATAAATGCTGGGGGTGGGCTTTACCGCTGTGCGGAACACAATGGGCATGCCGTTGGCAATGCCGCCGTTGATGCCGCCGTTTTTGTTGGTGGCCGTTACCACTTTGCCGTCCCGCATGGTAAACGGGTCGTTTGCCTGGGAGCCGCGCAGGTCCGCAAAGGCAAAGCCCGCGCCAAACTCAATGCCTTTGACAGCGGGGATGGCAAACGCCAGGTGGGCGATCTCACTTTCCACACTGTCAAAGAACGGTTCGCCGATGCCCGCGGGCACCCCGGTGATGACAGTTTCCAGAATACCGCCCACGCTGTCGCCCTCGGCCCCGGCTGCGCGGATGGCTGCCTGCATGGGGGCTTCTTTTTCGGGGTCCAACAGGGCAAAATGGCCCGGCTGTGGTTCCGCCATAATCAAACCGGCAGAGCTGGAAAGCGGAGCATCCTCCACCCCGGCACAGCGGGCAATGTGGGTATACACCTTAATACCGCGCTGTGCCAGAATGTGCTCACAGATCGAACCCGCAGCCACGCTGGCTGCGGTGATGCGGCCGGAAAAGTGGCCGCCGCCGCGGGCATCCTGCCAGCCTTCATATTTGGCATATGCCGTGTAATCCGCGTGGCCGGGGCGCAGCAGATCCGCCGTTTTTGCATAATCTCCGCTGCGGGTGTTGGTGTTGCGGATCATCATGGTGATGGGGGTGCCGGTGGTATGGCCGTTGACCACACCGCTCAAAAACTCCACCACATCCGGCTCGGTGCGGGCGGTGGAAAGCCCATCTCCGCGGGCGCGGCGGCGGTCCATCCGCTCGGCGATGTACGCTTCATCCACTGGCAACCCCGCGGCCAGGCCGTCCAGCACAGCGCCGACGGCGGCACCGTGGCTTTCGCCAAAAATGGTCAGGCCCAATGCATTGCCAAAGGTATTTTTCATCGGCTCAGTCCTCGTTTCCCTTGATGCCAAGCAGGGCGGGCAGTTCGGTCATGGGAATCTTATCGGCGCGCCAGCAGCCCAGGCCGGGCACCTTGATGACGGTAATGGTGCTGCCCGCGCTCTTTTTGTCGTGCTGCATATAGCTCAGCACCTTATTTTTGTCCACACCCGTGCGGGTGGGCAGGCCCAAAGTGCGGTAGATGGCGCGGGTGCGGCGCACAAGGGATTTATCCTCGATCATAGGCAGCATGCCAAGCGCCACGCACTCGCCATGGAACAGGCCGTTGGTGCGGCGGCCGCGCACCCCCTTGACAGCCTCAATGCCATGGCCGATGGTATGGCCAAAGTTCAGGCAGGCGCGCTGGCCCTGCTCGTGCTCATCGTTTTCCACCACGTTCTTCTTCACGCGCAGGGAACGGTAGATGATGCGCTCAATGTTTTCTTCGGGGTGTTCACACTCAAACAGGGCAAACAGCTCCGGGTCAGCAATCAGACCCGCCTTGATGGCCTCCGCCAGGCCGTTGACAAAGTGGCGGCGGGGCAGCGTTGCCAGGGCATCAAAATCCACCAGCACCACCTTGGGCTGCCAGAAAGCGCCAACAATGTTTTTGGTTTCGCCCAGGTCAATGGCGGTTTTGCCGCCAATGGAGGAATCGATCTGGGAAAGGGTGGTGGTGGGGCAGTTGACAAAATCAATGCCGCGCATATAAGATGCCGCGCAGAACCCGCCCAAATCCCCCACAACGCCGCCGCCGACGGCCACCAGCAGGTCCTTGCGGGTCATGTTGAACTCCAGCATGGCCTGCAGCACCTGGCCATACACTTTCAGGCTTTTGCTGGCTTCGCCCTGGGGCACAGTGTACACCATTCCATTGGGGCACTGGGCCAGCACGGTCTGGGCATACTGCTCCGGTACGCCGGAATCCGTCAGGATAAACACCTTGCGGTTGGCAACATTGGCAAACTGGTACAGGTTGGCCAGGCACCCGCTTTTCAGGATGATATCATAGCTGCGGCTGCCAAGCTGCATGGTCAATTTCATAACAATTCCTCCCGTGTTTTTCCGTCATTTACAGGTCAAATACACCCAGTATCCGCACCGTGCGGCACACGTTTTCCAGCTCATGCACCAGCTTGGCGCAATCGTCCGTTGCGGCATTGGCCGGGCAGACAAGCTGAACATAAAAATAATATTCAAACTGAACATGAGGCAGCGGACGGCTTTTGATGGTTTCCATGTTAAAGCCGCGCTCGCCGATGATCTGGATCACCCGCGCCAGCCGCCCCGGCTTGTGGTCCACCGTAAACAGCATCGAAAGCCGCTGCCCCGGTGCAGCGGCAATCGGCTGCCGCTGGGCGCCCTCTTTTTCAATCACGATAAAGCGGGTGGTGTTGTCGCCGTCCTCGTTCACGCCCTCGGCCAAAATCTGCAGCCCGTACAGCTTGGCTGTTTCGGCGGAAGCGATAGCTGCCAGGGTTTGGTCGCCCTGTTCCGCCACATAGCGGGCGGCATCCGCTGTGTTGCCCCAGGCTTTGGTGGCAAAGTGGTGCAGTTTCAAGAATGGCCCACTCTGCGCCAGCGCCTGCTGGTGGCTGATGACCGTTTTGATCTCGCTCAGCTGCGCGCCCGGCAGCGCCAGCAGGTCCTGCCGGATGGGCAGGTCGCACATGCGGGCTACTTTCAGGCCGGGGTGGGCATACAGCAGGTCCAGCACAGCGGAAACATCGCCCGCGTTGGAATTTTCAAACGGCAGAACGCCGCAGTAAGCATCGCCCCGCTCCACGGCTTCCACCACCTCGTTCCAGGTGGAGTACGCCTGTGCCTTGGCAAAGGGGAACAGCTGACGTAGCGCAATGTGGGACCACGCGCCCTCCACCCCCTGGTAGGCGGCAACATCCTGCCCAATCAGAACATGCTGGTACGCGCGGGAAACCGCCAGCGCTTTTTTCAAAAATTCGCGGTAATAGGGCTGAAGTTCCGGGTTCTGCACGCGGGCGGTATTCTTTTCCAGCACAAGGGCTTCGCGTGCCGGGTCAAACACCTGTTTGCCGGTGCGCGCCTTGTACTGTGCCACCTGGCCCACTGCCTGCATACGCTGTTCAAACAATGCGGCCATCTTTGCGTCGATCTCGTCAATCTGCGCACGGGCCTGCTGCAACTGATCCATAGACAGGTTCCTCACATTCCATGGTTATTCATATTTTACTATACTATAAAACGGTCTGTATCGCAATAGGGCACCATCAAAAAAAGCAAAAAAGCAGGGCCGAAGCCCTGCTTTTTGATTGAAAGAATAGTGAATAAAGAATAATGAATAATTTTAGTGGACCGCGGCGCGCAGCGCCGCTCAGAAAACATAAACTTCCTGCCATTCTTTTATGCGTGCCCGCAGCCTGATATCTCAATCCGTGCCGCAGGCACACCTTCATTTTTCTTTATTCTTTATTACTTTTTAATTTCTTTTCCTCTTCCCTCGCCTTCCGCACCAGATCCTCAAAGCTTGGCATGGGGGTAAAGATGCGGTGGTAGGGGTTTTCCGGCATGGGGGCCGGCTTTTTTAGCGGGCGGTAGCGCATCACTGCTGCCCCACGGTGGAAACGGCACCCGCGGTCAAGATGTTCCACAGGGCATCATAGGTTTCGCTTTCCAGCGCGGTTTTGTCGGTATAATACGCGCGGCGGCCTATGTAGGTGTTTTTCATGATGTCCTGGTTTTCGCCCTGGAGGTCATCCACCATCGTCAGGCCGGTGTAGGTGCCCAAATCCAGACCGGTCAGAGCCGGGCAGTCCGTCCAGCGGTAAACCATCTTGGTCCAGTCCACGATCACATTATCATTTTCATCCACATTCTCCGTGTCGGGCATGGTGCCGTCCAGGTACTGCAAATCGCCGGTGGTTTCCGCAAACTGCTGCGCGTAATCGGTATCCTGCATGATAAAGATGTAAGGCCCATCCTCACTGGATAAATCCGCCGAAAGCCGGGTCACATCAGCCATCTGGGTGTATGCATCGGTGTTTTCGCTCTCGGAATCAAAATCCAGGTTATACTGCACCAGCTCCACTACCACCTTGCCGTCGCCATTGCGGTCATCACAGTAGGCGGCCAGCGTGTTTTCCAGGGCCGTTACCGTATCAGTCGGCAAGTTGCTGCTGCCCACATAGCCAACGCGGTAGTCCGGCCGCACCCGGGTAACAACATCGTGCACCATCCACACCACCAGCACCACGGCGATGACCGCAATGCCAACGTACAGCTTGTGGTAATACCACCAGTTGGCAGCTTTTTCCTGTTTGGTATATTCTTTTTTCGATTCGGGCGTTTCATACTGTTCAACGCTGTCTTTTGTGACCCATGCCATCTTAAAAACTCTCCTAATCTTTTTAACGTAAGTGGTATTATACCATAAATTTATGTTGGAATTGTAAAATTATTTTGACCATCCCGTGCCCGCTGCCTTGCATAACCCGCTAAAAAACGCTATGATAAACTTGTAATATTGTAAGCAGGGCTGCAAAAGCTGCGGCAGCGCACTGCCGCCCAGTCCGCTTACCCCCAATTAAGGCAACACCGCACAATTCCCGCCTTGCGGCTTAAGCACCGCTCCGGCAGCT
>OLVU01000909.1_pt1 | contig 22669 bp, 20 predicted proteins | sample 1673321 | NCBI WGS metagenome assembly OLVU01 (sample SAMEA3178942, study PRJEB25190) | human gut metagenome | biome: human gut; feature: human-associated habitat; material: faeces | place: Austria | collected 2013 | reverse complement strand
AAATTAAGTCTCTAAAGGCCATTGGGAAGAATCAAGCATTTTACAGAGCTTCCTTGTCTTGACTGAAAGCCTTATTGAACGGCTTAATCCTTCAGAGATTGAAGCGATGATTGCCAATGAAATCGGTCAATACAAATACCAAATCGGCTTCAGAGCTTACCTTCCGTACCTAATTCTCTCTTTTATCTTCTTTGGCTTGCTGAGTTACTTTTCCACCAAACCTTGGTTCTTCCAAGGACTTGGGGTTTCCTCAGGTTTTGATGAGAAACATGGTGTTGTATTGGTTCTTTTCGCGCTCACAGCTTATGTCTTCCTCTTCCCGCTGATTCCTTTAAGAAACGCTCTATTGTGGAAAGCCGAAGAAAACGCAGAACGTTCTTCTGTGAAGCTTGTGGACTGGAATGCAATGATCAGCGGAACTGCCAAGTTTGCCTCTGATAAAGCAGGATCTGTAACGCTCGATCCGTTGTATCTCGTCTTTAACAGCACGCGGACAGACTCCATGCACCGAATCATGGATATTCAGCATTTGGCGCCGAGACACACTCGTCAAAGAGATTCTTGGCTGCCGAATGCGTAGTTGAGAAATTCAGATAGAAGGAGAGGCTGCTTGTTTGACGACATTGCAGCCTCATTTAATTTCACAGTTTTGAGTTCTCAGGTGTTTACTTCAACGTTGAAATCCTCGGTTCAGGAGGTTGGTTTATGGGTGACTTCTTCTTTAAATAAACTTTCAGGGCATCGGCAACGAGAGGCCCCGAATTCGAAATTTTGATGCCGTCGGCCAGAGCTTTGTGGTCGTCTCCGCCGGAAGCAAGAAATGCACCAACTGCCGCGACATAAACCTTATTGTCATCCAGCGGGTTCCATTTACCATCCCTGTCCTGCACTTCAACTGATCTTACTCTATGGCCAACCGGAGCAGTCGGACAATAGCTATACCTCAATCTCGACGCTTGAATCATTCTCGGTCCGATCCCGTCAACGTCTGAGACTCCGTGTTCAACGGCTTCGAAAAGCTGTTTGCCTGTGTATTTTCTGAGCAGAACCTTATCTTTGAACGGGAGCAGGTTGTCGATGTCGCCTTGAGTGATTTTTCCGACAGGAAGGGCGGCGCGGAAGTTTCCTCCGTTAATCAATGCAACAACTGCACCTTTAGGCCGTGCGTAATCCAGCATTGCGTCTGTGGTGACCATCGCGGACAGACAATCTCCTTCGCGGCAAGGATCCAGGCCGTCTCTCATTTTGACAAGATTGGTTCCGACGACTGTTGAATTTCTCTTGATGACGGGTTCTGCAGCCTGATTGATGATCTTTGTGATTTCGGGTGAGCCGCCGGCTTTTCCTAAACGTACAGGTTCACCGTTCCAACTTGTCGGTATGCCTTCCTTGTTAAAGTTCATTTCCAGATGACCTAAGAATTTTGCTTCGCCGGAAGTTGTCACGATGAGAACCGGCTTGCCGCTCGGAGATCTCTCAACGATTGGATAGGGGCCCAAAGGAGAGCCTGGTCCAATGTAATCATGCGTGTGGCCGCCGACAATTAGATCCACACCGCTGACGTTTTTTGCTAACTCCTCATCGAAAGGTAAGCCGAGATGGGACAAGACAATGATGATATTTACTTTCTGAGTCTGAAGCGCCTTCACGGATTCTTTGACTGCCTTGAAGGGGTTCACAAACTTTGTGTCTTTGCAAGCCTTCGACTGGTTCACGACATCCGGATTGGCTAAACCGATAATTCCTATCTTTGCATCCGGTCTATCAATGACGGTGAAAGGCGCGATATTGTTTTTACTCAAAGGGCAACCCGGCGCCGGTTTGAGGTTAACTGCCAAGAAAGGAAAATCCGCGTTTTTGGCGTAGTCGGACAGCGCTTTGCAGCCTTCGTCGAATTCATGATTACCGAACGTTGTGAAGTCGTACTGCATCTTGTTTGTGATTTTGCCGACCAACGGCGAATGGTAATTCACATACAACAGTGAGCCTTGGAACTGGTCGCCGGCGTCCAAGAAGATGGCGTTCGGGTTTCTTTCCTTCACTTCTTTTACGTATTCCGCAACTCGGCCGTAACCGCCTTCGCAGTAGCTTTCCGTGATGCAGGCGCTTCCGTTTTTACTGCCTGCAAAGTGCGAGTGCATGTCGTTAGTATGCAGGATTTCAACGGTTATTTCCTTTTTGTCGTGTATTGACTGGCAGCTGGAAATGAGAATTAAAGAGGCTGCGGCAAAGGAAGCAAAAATATAGCGAGTATGGAAGGGAAGACGAGGCGACAACATGGAAAGAGAATAACGAAAATCTAATGACGTTCTGACAATTATGAGTCTGAAGGCAAGAACGGAGTGTGCCAAAAAAGCGGTATCTGAAGTTTAGCAAACTCAATTTTTAAGAGATTTTCCTAGGATTAGCCTTCTGACGTGTTCTTTTTATCATCCATCAGGATGATGACAAAAACTTTTCAAAAATGGAATTTGTAAGGATAAATTTCCTAAACTATTTTTTGTCAATAACCTCATCACGTTAGTTATAGGAATTATCAATGTTCAGAAGAAATCTTTTAGCGTTCCTTTGCGCTTTAAGCATGCTGCCCGTCTCGGCTTCTTTTGCGAAGTCTCCGACTATTGAAGACGGCGTCCTCCTTGTCGGTACGGATTCGAGCTTTGCTCCGTTCGAGTTTTTGGCCGAAGACGGTAAGAATTTCACGGGTTTCGATATGGATCTGATCCGTGCGATCGGTAAAGAACTCGGATACAAGGTCGTGGTTCAGAACATGGGTTTTGACGCGACTGTTCCGGCACTGCGCACCGGTATTGTGGATGCCGTAATCGCCGGCATGACGATTAACGAAAAGCGTAAAAAGTTCGTTGACTTCTCCGATCCGTACTACACCTCCGGTCTGATCATCATGGTTCCGTCGTCTGATACAACGACCAAATCCATTAAAGATCTGGAAGGCAAAAAGATCGGTGCTCAGGTCGGTACAACTGGCATGTTCAGAGCGGAAAAAGTTCCCAGCGCAAAAGTGGTCACTTTTGCTAATGCTGCCGAGACTTTCTTGGAATTCCAAAACGGCGGCGTTGACGCTGTGATTCAGGACTTCCCAGTTGTGGCGTACTACGTTGCTCAAGGCGGCAATAAGGGCCGTTTGGTCGGTCCGAAGATGGAAGCCGAAGAATACGGTATTGCCGTGACTAAAGGCAATAAAGAGCTGGTTGCTCAAATCAACAAGGCTCTTGCTTCTCTTAAGAAGAGCGGTGAGTTCCAAAGAATTTACAAGAAGTGGTTCGGCGAAGAAAATTAAGTTCGAAGCTACTTCTTAATCAATAGAAATTGGCCCGGGTCTGGAGAAGATCCGAGCCATTTTTTTTGTGAAGTCAAGGAAGTAGTCGAGACTTAGATCAAGTTTAATTTTCAATAATCTCGTGCTCGACGCTCTTCCCGGCATTTAATTCGGCGACTACGCGTTGCAAGTGCTTCAGATTGCTTTCGGAATAGAAAGGATCCGCTGAGACTTCAAAAGGAATCCGCTTTTCGCGAGTGACAGTTTTAGCGAAGATAGTAAAAGCAGCAGTCATTGACAGCCCCATGTCATTGCAAAGCATATACAAGAAAAATATTAAACGACGGAATAAAGATTCGGTGTATTTGGCTCATCCGCAACGGACAAGTTATTCGGGCATGAACTCTGAGTCTTGAGCTCGGAAAAAATTAGAGCCTCCGTCAGGAGGCTCGAGAATTGTTAGTTCAGTTCGAAGACTTTCTTCAGTTCTTCGGTCGTGAGGTTCTCATCAAAAGGAACGTACTCACCTTTGCTGTTCTTGAAGACACCGTAGGGGACGGCACGGCAGCCGGAGCGTCTGTGCAGTTTTGTGTTTGTCCAGACTTTGTTTCTCAGATCTTCAGGAAGCTTGGAGACGTCGTAACGGATTCCGCGGAAGTCCGGATCTTTAAAGTGTTCATGCTGTTCTTCAAAAGTCTTAGCCGGATCCTTAGACATCAGGATTGTCGTTCCCTGCGGTTCGGAATGGATGTTCATGAATGAAATCGGGTAGAAAATCACATCAACATCATTGAGCAAGGGCTTAATACGGGTAAACAAACGCATGCAGTCCGGGCACTGTGTATCGAAAGCGACAACGGCGACAGGAGCGTTGGGTTTGTGCGGGAAGCTGAAGCCGGTACCGTCTTTAAGGAAAGAGTCATACATTTTCTTTCCGTCCCAAATGGAGGGTACATTTGCGGGTGCGCCCTGAGCAGTTCTTGTTAAGCCGACGGCGGCAGCGCCTAAGGAAGCGATGAGGATCTTTCTGCGGGAAACAATTGATTGCATGAAATTGAGGTCCTTATTTGAGAAAAAGCGGATACTACTGCCACTCTAATACGGTTTGATTTTGAGAAACTTAAGATTAGACAAAAGTACTAGTCCGAATAACCGAAGGTGAAATTAGATTCGTTGAATTAGAATTGAGCGTCACCATCTGATTGAATTATTGGGAAAAACATGACAAAGAGTTCGAGACAGGCTGCAATTGCAGGATATCTGAAACGTGATGACGGCGTTGATTGGAAAGGATTGACGGATTACGCCAATTCTATGTATGACGTCAGAGACGAGCTTGAGATTGCAGACGTAGAAGATAATTTTGATACCGAGACAGCTCAAAAGGCAATCAAGAGCAAAACTCCGTACCTGACGCTGCGCCCGCTTCAAATTATTCCTGCCGAATTCAGAAAGGATCTTCAGAAGCTTCAAGACGCTTTTATTGAAAAGGGCATCATCAATGTTGATGAACAGGTTGCCAAGCTGAAAGCTCTCGATTGGAACAAGCTCACCGATGCAACGATCAAACTTGCCGGTGAAGACCCGACAGCCTTCTACGAAGTCGCCACGAAAGAAGTTTTAGGCGAAGAAGCCGATGAAGACATGATGGCTGTTATCGCCGGTCTTCTGCTGAACGTTCTTCGCAGATATTTCCGTAATCTCGGCGAAGACATGACGCACGAGCTCTCCAAAGTCGACGAAGCCAAATCCGGCGATGCTCCTTTGGGCTGCCCGACCTGCGGTGCTCCGGCAGCGATTTCTTCCGTCACCGAAGGTACGGAGGGTACTTCCAACAACCGTTATCTTTTCTGCTCCTGCTGCGGAACTCAGTGGCCGTTTGAGCGCATTCGCTGCGCACTGTGCGGCAATACCAACAGCAACAAGCTGAAGTACGTCTATGCCGACGAAGATCCGGCGCACCGTATGCATGTGTGCGAAGACTGCGGCGGCGCCATGGCTACGGTTTTCCAGGACGCACTGAAAGGTCCGATGGACTATGACATTGAGCTGATCACAACCGGTGTGATTCTCAGCATGTACGAAGATTCGTTGGAAAACGAAAACAAGCAGTAAGAGAGAACCTTGTTCTTGAGAGCGGCTTCGGCCGCTTTTTTCATCTCTGCGGAATTTGGACCAAGTTCAGGTCGTGAGAGATTCGGTTGACGCGTCGATTGATGAGTGGTGCGGACTTCACAAACTGATATTTCTTCGGGTTAATCAAGATCGAGGCCAAGCGGATGGCTTCAGCGCGAGAAAGGTTTGCCGCGTTCTTATTGAAGTAATAACGGGAAGCGGCTTGTGCTCCGAAGATTCCGTTGCCGAATTCGGCGATATTTAAATAGATCTCAAGGATTCTTTTCTTGTCCCAGATGGCTTCAACGATCGGCGTCAAGATGATTTCCTGAGCTTTTCTGAAGTAGCTTCTGTCGTGGGACAGAAAGAGGTTTTTGACAGTCTGCTGAGTCAAGGTCGATCCGCCGGGGGCGCGCTTATCTGAGAGCAGATTTCTTTCTGCGGCCGTTTTAATGGCGTCCCAACGAAGGCCGTTGTGGTGCATGAAATCCGCATCTTCCGCGGCCACGACGGCCCGAATCAAATACGGAGAAATTTGATCGTAGTCGACCCATTGATACAGAACCGGATGCTTGCCTTCTTCCAACAATCTTTCTTGTTCTGCACGGATGTAGGGACTAGAAGAAGGATTAACGAAGTCGAAGAGGATGATTCGGCCGACATACTGAAGCTCGAATAAAAAGAAAGCGAGCAGGGCGCCAAGGATTAATTTAGCGGTCCATGAACGCTTTTTACTTTTAGAGTTATCAGACACCAGAGCTTCCAGCAAGAAATTACAAAGGAATATTACCTAGACAATGAAGATGATAATGGCTTAATTACTTCTTTGATCTTCAGGACGGTACGTTTCGTTTTGAAGCCGTCGTTTGTTTTGACCTGCAAACTTCTTACGGAAGCCAATAAACAAGTTCCGTTAGTCCATGAAATCTTGTCCGTTTTTACTGTCTGGAGAAATTCGTCATCTATAACGTCTGCTGAAAATTCCGAGCTGCCCTCTCCTTCACTGAAGCGCCAGCCTGTTCTATTGCCATTAAGCATCGGTGAGACGACAGTCAGAAGAACTTCTGAGGTTGTGTCTTTTAGAACGCAATCTATTTGCGAACTTAGATCAGCATTGGCATTCACTGCATTGTCGGCTTTAACCGAGATCCTGATTTCCTCAGGATGTTGGTCTTTCGGTTTGGCAGACTTTCCGAAAACGAATTTGTTAAGACGAATAAGATCTTTGAGTACTTCGACAACTGAAATCTTCTTTAAGACCGTAGCGGCGCCGGTGTTTGAAGGATCATCGTCCGGGTTCTCAATGGAAAGATCAACAAAGAAGGAGCCGAGGTGCGATCCGCTCATAATTTTTACTTCGGCTACAACCTGGTTGCCATAAAGCTGTTTTGATATCGATTGGAGAAGAGCAAGTAATGAGAGGAGAGACTGAGCAACCGAAGACGCAGGTACCGCATGCTTATCAATTGCTGTTTCATCAAAATCGATGATGAAAGATTTATTGATCGTGAACATGTGTTCTCCTGAAGATGAGTTCTCATTTTACTAAAGGAGTATTCAGGGTCTTTAGAAGAGGCTTTTGGTGAAGGAAGAGATACTGAGCCTCCTTTCCTTAATAATTTCTCTTTGTTTGAGAAAGTTGAGCCGGCAGTTGGCCGGCTCGAAAGTTTTGACTTTGGAGTAGATGAGAAACTTAATTATTTGTTTTGAAAGAAGTCTCGTTCAAGACGAGCATCCAAAACATTGGCGAGTTTTTGAAGTTTTTCTTTGTATTGCGGATCAAGGTTGCTCGGGCTTTGATCGTTTACGAACCTTCCAAGATTCTTAGCGCCCCAAAAACCAGCGGTGTCGTCATCAACAACTTTATAGGCACCGAGATATTTGTCCCACACAGCATCAAGTTTTCCGATTCCGTCACCGACATTGCCTTGGCCGCCGCCAAGCCATCCGGCATTCATAATGGTGTAGATGCCTTTTCCTTTGAGAAGTCCTTCCAAGCCTTTTGGCGTGTCCTGATAAGCAAATTTCTTAGAAAATACGCGCTCCATGTAGCCTTTGGTGATTGCATTCGGACTATCGTGCCAGTTCGGATAGCAGAAAATAATGTAATCGGCTTTAGAGACAAGAGCTTGTTCGGGCTTGATATCGTCCGGGGTTTGACCGAAGCCGTCTTTGGCGTGGTAGAAGTTTTCCGGCGTGATGACCGGATTGAACTTGATCTTGTAGAGGTCTCTGATCTCTACTTCATAGCCTTTCTTGAGGAAGAAGTTCGCGGCGGTGTTGACCAAGAAACCTTCTAATGATTGGTCAAAGCGCGGATCACCGACAACAAAAAGTACCTTCTTTGCTTTGCTGTTTGTAAAGCCTGTGGCTTTGGCCGGGATCCTCAATTTCTGAGGCACGATAGAAGCAGAAGTCACAGCATCCACGTTCTTGATTTGAGAGCCGGGTGCGGCATGATTAGGCGTTGCTCCGCTGACAGCATCTGCTGCATAACAAGCGACGGAAAGGGAAGAAAGAAGTACAGCGAGAAGAAGATTGAGTTTCATATAGCCTCCGTGACACTGCGAACGATTTATCTTCAACATCCGCAGCGATGATTAGTGATCACGACGACGGCGAACGTTGAAGGAACTTGCACGGAGATGCGCAAGACCTAGCCTGATCTTCAAATGAAAACAAAGAATATTTTGAATACACAAAATTATTTTTGGAATTGGTTTTAACCCGAATCTGTGATCACTTTTCACTCAATTTTCAAATAACAGATATTTAAAAATTTAAAGAATCAAAAGCCAAAATATCAATAATTCTTTCCAAGGAGATTTTTATGAAATCCTTCAAATTAAAAACATTTGTTTCTATTTTGGCTTTTGCATCACTTTCTTCTATTAGCTTTGCAACTCAGGTTGTCGATACCGAGATTGTGATTGTCGGGGGCGGGTTGAGCGGAGTAGCGGCCGCCGCAAAGGCTGTTGAACTCGGTAAAAAACCTGTGCTTCTTGAGAAAACCGCAATTTTAGGAGGTGCAGGTAACTTTCCGGAAGGATCTCTTGGATTAGGCACAAAATATCAGAAAGAACACGGCATTACGTGGGATATCCAAAAGAATATTGATCGTTTCCTCGATTTCAACCACTATCGTACGAATCCCGCAGTTATCCGTCAGCTTATCGGCAAGTCGGGTGAGACCATTGACTGGGTGGTTGATAAAGGAGTTGAGATTCGTGGCATTCGCACCTTGTGGCCTCAGGGAGAATCTTATAACTGCTGGCATTTATTCAAAGGCGGTGCTTCAACGGTTATTTCTAAATTGAGTGACCAGATCAAAGCACAAGGCGGCCAAATTCTGATGCAGACACCAGCTCAAAAACTGATTACGAAAGACGGCAAAGTTGTCGGAATTGAGGCCGTCAACAGCAAGACCGGAGAAAAGTACATCATCAACGCAAAGAAAGTCATATTAGCTACAGGCGGTTTTGCAGCGAATAAAGGCATGATCGAAAAGTACGTTACTGACTCTTCTGATCTTTCCGTCTCTGAGCCGATTCGTTTGCGCAGCGCAGCCGGTGACGGCAGAACAGGCGACGGTATCAATATGGCTGTTAAAGTCGGTGCAGCCATGGCCGGGATGGAAAATGTTGTCGGGAATGCTCCTTATCTTCCTCACGAACCGCTTATTAACCAATTTAACGGTGACACTTATCTCAAGCACGGCCGCTGCGCACTCGTTCAGCCGTGGCTTTGGGTCGATCGCAACGGAGAACGTTTCTACAACGAATCAAGAGGTTCCTTGTTTACTGATGTGTATGCGGCAATGACTCAAGCCGGCGGTTTGATGTACACGATCTTGGACCAGAAAAAATATGATCGACTTATCAATGAAGGTGCCTTAATTCCGTTCAATGCGATTGTTCCTATCGGCACAAAGTTAACCGAACTGCCGAAGACATTTGAAGTCGGTATGAAGAACGGTTGGGCTTTTAAGGCTGACACAATAGACGATTTGGCTCTTCAGATCGGTGTTCCCGCAGAAAATCTCAAGAAGACCATGAAGCAGCTCAATGAGTATGCTGCCAACAAGAAAGATCCGGACTTCGGACGAAAACCCGAGTATCTAGAAAGTTTCGATCTGAACAAGGGCCCGTACTTTGCCCTCAAAGGCATCAGAACTTACTTCCTGACATTAGGCGGCGTCAGAATTAATAAAGATTTCCAGGCTTTGAACGCTCAAGGCGATGTGATCCCGAATCTTTATGTCGTCGGTGCGGACATGGGCGGTTTGTTTGAAAGTACGGATGACCTGAAGGTAGAAGGCGCAACATCTTCCTTTGCTTTGACCTCTGGTAGACTCGCTGCTGAAAAGGCCGTACAAGCACTTAACTAAGTTCATTAACTCAAAGGGAAAGGAGCACGGTTTAACGCTGATGCTCCTTTTAGTTTATGGATCTCAACCTTCTGCAGGTTTTTATAGAACTCTACAATTTTCGAAGCTTGTCAAAAGCGGCTAGAAAGTTAGATCTCTCTCAGCCCTCGGTAAGCAGAAAGCTTCAGATACTCCGAGAACATTTTTCAGATCCCTTATTCATTACGGACGGCCACAAGTTAGTTCCGACCGTGAAAGCGGAAAAGCTTTATCCCGATGTCGCGAAGGCATTTAATAGTTTCCAAAGTGTTCTAAACCAATCTGTGGTTAGGGGTCCGAAGAAACTCACGATCGCATGTTCGGATGACTTTGAATTTTTTGTGGGGCCTAGGATTGTCGAAGGTTTTAGAAAGGTTTTGCCAGGGGTTTTGGTGATTTTTCGTCAAACCAATACGATGCTGGCAGAAAAAACGCTTCAGGAAAGAAAGGCAGATTTCTGTATTACTGGAGGCGGAACCCACAGTTCTCAGGTTGCTAGAGAAGGCTTTGGTTTGCATCAGGATGTCTGCCTTTATTGCGGAAAGGACGGCTTAAAAAAGCCGTTATCACTTGAAGAATATTTAGAGCGTGAACATGTTGCGGTTCATTTCGGAGGGGCAGAAGGGGTTTCAGATGAGATCCTTCGCCGAGGAAACAGGAAACGTAAGCTTGTTGCTATCACAACACATTACAGCGGAGTAGAGCGCTATATATTAGGAACGGAGCGAATAGCACTTGTTCCCCTGTTTTTTGCCAAAATCCTTGTTCAAACTTTTCCTTCGCTGGCCTATTGTCGGATTCCATTCAACGCAACTCAGGACCAAGTAGAGCTGTCGTATCGAAAAGATTTGCTGAAAGAACCTTTTTACAGAGACTGCCGAGACGTTTTGTCAGAGATATTGAAAATGGTCGACTGGAACTGAGTTTCTCCTAGATTTTCTTATTATTTAAGCAGATAGCAATTTCTTGTAGTTGTAGAAAGAGATTCCAGGCGAAATTCCTGCCAGTAAAGAGATCGAGGACGCGCAGAAAGCGAAGAAATCCCACATCTGACTGCTGCTTTTTCGGTGTATACTTTCGTCACATTTCTACGAAGTCCCTATCGTCTAGAGGCCTAGGACATGACCCTCTCAAGGTCAGAACATGGGTTCGAATCCCATTGGGGACGCCAGTATCCCACTTCTTTATTTAAACTCCCCAATCTAAAGTTCATATTGTCGCGGGCTTAGGTCCATTTGAGACAGCGATTAATTTCGTTTATTAGCAAGTTTGAAACTTTTCCAATCAAGGACTGTTCACAATTCGCGGGGGCGCCAAAGAGTTGGGAAAGTGGAGTATTTGGGGATTCTAGCCCAATAAAAAATTCTTTTATACAAGAACTTCTACAATATAATCATAAAAGTTTCTTTTATAAAAGAAACATATATAACTAATTGACAAACTTCCTTTTATAGAAGAATTATGACGATATTTCCTCGACATCGCTATCTTAACCAGCTCATATCTTTTCACGGTTCGGAACTGATCCGCGCAATCACAGGAATGAGACGTTCCGGAAAGAGTTCCTTGCTCAACCTCTACAGAAATTGGCTGGTTAATGAAAAGAAAATCGAGGAAAAGAATATTGTCTATATCAATTTTGAATCTCTCAAGTACGCAAACCTTACGGAATATCAGGCCCTCTATGATTATGTCTGCGGAATCTCTTCTCAAGCCGGAACAAAGGTGTATTTGCTTTTTGACGAGATTCAGAACGTTAAAGAGTGGGAGAAGGCTGTCAATGCTTTGCGCGTCGATTGTGACTGCGAGATTGTTCTGACCGGCTCGAATGCAAGACTTCTCTCAGGAGAATTGGCGACACTTTTAGCAGGCCGCTATGTGGAAATCCAAATGTTTCCGCTATCCTTTGACGAGTTTTTAGAATTCAGAAAAAGTAGTGGAGAGGACATTCATAAATCCTTCGATGCCTTTCTTAGGTTCGGCGGGTTGCCTGGACTTCATGAGCTCCAAGCATCTCCTAGGGCAACATCTCAGTATCTGAGCGATGTTTTCAATTCCGTTCTGCTGAAAGACGTCGTTTCTCGAAATAACATCCGCGATAGTGAACTATTGAATCGAATCATCCAATTCATTTTTGATAACGTCGGTAGTACTTTTTCTGCGAAAAACATCTCTGATTTCCTGAAGAGTCAAGGCCGAAAATTAGGCGTTGAAACGATCTACAACTATCTCGACTACTTGGAGAATGCTTTTGTCATCGAACGCGTGAAACGCTTTGACCTAAAAGGCAGGAAGTATTTAGAGACACAAGAAAAAATCTATGCCGCTGACGTAGGCATCAGAAATTCTGTTCTCGGATATCGGCCGTCGGATATCGCCGGCATCTTAGAAAACCTTGTTTACCTGAATCTGAGACAAAAGGGATTTAGCGTTTCAGTAGGAAAAACAGGAACATTAGAAGTGGATTTTGTAGCCTCAAAGGATGGGGCCGTTTTCTACGTTCAGGTCTGCTACCAATTAACGCCGGAAAATTTAGAGCGAGAAATTGCACCGCTCAGGCAGATCAAAGACAACTACCCCAAACTTGTTCTCACGCTATCTGACTTGATGGCAGGAGATGTTGAAGGTATCAAGATAAAAAATCTTGTGGATTTCTTGGCCGAACCGATAGCAAAGTTCTAAAATTTCCCGGATTCCACATTTACAGATGTCGTTGCCACGGCATTCATCGGAGAGAAAAAACATTCTTTTCTCTCCGATGACTTGTTACTAGGACGTACAACTCTGTCTCGATCTTGATCACGCCGTTGTAGGAAAAGTTTCTAGCATCAATTTGCCATCAAGGCTTTTGTGTGTTTTGAAGAGCTTTGGTCAACGAGTTGATTTCTCAGAATTTTTCTTAGTTCAATGATGGCTTCAGGAGTTTCCTGGACGGAATGACCGGAGACGATGACTTTCTCACTGGCCGCTCCTTCAAGATGAGAACTCCAATAGGGAACGATCCCGTCAGAGGACTCTTCAAGCGGACCGTCGGCATTTTCTCGTCCGATGATCGAGTAGTACGTCACATTTCGTGAAATCGGAAGTTTGGCCAAAACTCGAATCGTAGGATCCTTAGCGGACAAGTTGTCCACGCCGGTCATGTTAATTTCTCTCGGTAAGTCCTGACCGAATATCATCAGCGTCATTTCGCCGAGCTTGTTCACGATTGAGAGCGGCAGCTTGACAAAAGATGCAAGATATCTCGCCCAGCTTGCGTCAGCGTACGGTGTTCCTTGATGAGGAGACGCTAAAAATATTGCGGTTGTTACCCCTTGGAGAGGTTTGAACCGAAGGATGCTCTTGAATTTCGGATCCATTTGGTTAATTTTGTCGGAGGCTTGAGGATACTTTTGCTCAAGTGCATTGATAATCGTGTTGCCTGAATCCGACACAAGGAGCCTCGTGAGGATTCCTCCCATACTATGACCGATAAGCGTGATGTTTTTACTCGCCTGATTTGTGCGTGAGGGATCGAAATGGTCAATGGTCCGATTGATTGCCTCCGCAATCTCTTGGCGATTGATTAGGAGCGGAACGTTTGTCGGATAGTAGACCTGCCAAATCTGGTAATTATCTCGTAGGAGTTTGTCTCCCATAATTTCATTGGCCGTATTGACCCATGCTTCCGGACTGCTGGCTAAGCCGTGAATGAGGATAATAGTCCTAAGGTCCTTGCGGTAAGGACGCATCAGATAAACGGTAGGCTTATCGATGATATTTCCGCGTCCGAAAATCGTGGTGAGTGCGTTAGAGGCGAAGTCGGAGTTGGCGAGCCAAAGACCATAGGCTCCGCTGAAATTGGCCGACAAAGGAACGACGGTTTTTCCGATCTTGACGCTCTGTACAAAAGACGGATCGTACGTTGAGACAACAACATCGTCAGCGGCAAGAATTTGATTCAACGATTTTCCGGGAAATGAAATCATTGCCGTTACCGAGAAATAAGGCATAAGCCGCCAGGGTTGATCTTTTTCTTTGGCAGGTCCCTCAGTGGAGAGCACCATTCGAGCCCCGAGCCCGTCAGCTGAGTATTGATTTTTAAGCCCCTTAAAAGAAAGGACGGTGTCCGGAATCAACTCTTTAACCGTTTCAGCGTGTTCCGGTAGTTGTTCAGGATTTTTGATATAGATGTTCCATTTGCCTTCGCGAACAGGAAAATCCGTCAGAGCCTTGCCCTTGTTTGTTCGATAGAGCTGTTCGATAACGTTTTGTACCGCAAAGTTGTAGTAGTCCTTCACCTGCGTTTGCCGATCTTCTAAGGCGCGGTCACTGATTTTTCTACCGGAGAAAAACAGATAGGCATAAGAATATTTGGCCGTCTGAATGTAGTCGTTAAGCAGTTCGGCGTTGAGTTTTTGCTCATCTTGAAATTCGCCTGCATCTTTGAGGACCTGAGCATCCTTTTGCGCGCGCATTGCTTTGAAGAGCCACATTTCCGCTAATGCAGAAATTTTGGACTCATTGTCGGTGACAGAGCTTTCGCCGACCGAATTAATACAGTACTGCATTCTGTTTTCGCAGTCCGTAAGACCTAACGCAGTGAGAACCGTGTTAGTCGGGTCGCTCAACCGGCCCTGAGAGATGACGTCGCCGCGGCGCTGAACCAGATACTCCTCACTGTTAATGTTAGAGACCGTCACGGATGCGCAGCCGGACAGAAGAAGAATAGGCAGGAGGAGGGCAAAGATGGTTTTCATCAGAGTTTAGGATTAACAGAGAATAATAATCAGAGCCGAAGCACAGACAGAAGAACAAATTCTGATACATCGATGATTGCGAAGTCAAAGCGTCATTGTTTTTACAATGGATGTTAGAAAGAAACGAGCAGCCCGGAGAGTGGAAAACCTAGAAATAAGGCAAAATTAAACGGCGCCCGCCGCAAAACAGGTGCCGTTTCTTCAAGCTATTCAGGACTTATGAACTTTGAAAGTTCAAACTTTTTTGCCAATTACTGGTAAATGTCCAAGCCGATGTAATGCTGATACGGATGATCGCAGGCAGGGCATTTAACAGGAGGTTCTGTACCTTCATAGATATAACCGCAAACCAGACACTGCCAAAGAATCGGTTTTTCTCTTTTCCAGATGGTTCCCTTCTGAAGCTGGTCAAGATAGGTCTGGAAACGATCCAGGTGGTGCTGTTCGATCTGAGCGATTGCTCTGAAGTGAGAGGCGATGACAGGGAAGCCTTCCTTGTCTGCGACTTCGGCGTAAGCCTGATAAGCCTTAACGCCTTCGTATCTTTCTTCGTCGATGGAGATCTTAAGATTATCTTCGGTGGAGCCAATAGCTACAGAATCAGTCGGAACTTCGGCAACCAGCTTTCCGCCGGGCAAGAAGTTCAAAAAGATCTTGGCATGACGGAGTTCGTTCGCGGCTGTTTCGTTAAATGCATATCCGATCGGGAAGTAGCTTTCTTTCACGGCTTTCTGTGCATAGAAAGTGTACCGAGCGTAGGATTGGGATTCATTCAAATAAGAAGTTGCAAGGTTCTTCTCAGTCTGTGTACCTGCAACGCTTTTTGTTTCAGCCATTTCTATATCCTCATTTATGGTGGGTTAGAAGAAACCCTAATGAATAGCGTTACTTTAACTGTAAAAGAAGCATGAACGGCCCATGGCGTCTCAAATTAAGTAAATCGATCAAGTAAGGTTAGAACAAGAATTTTGAATCAAATGCTCACAATTTAGTGAAGAGATCAACGAATCGAAGACTGTTGGACAAGGTTTATTTGAATTAAAAAATTCTTTTAAATTCAGATAAATAAAATTAAATAATCGAAAATTATCAAAGAAAGGGGATTTTTAGCGGGAAGAGGGGATGGAAAATAAAGAAAATTAGTGGTAAACGCCCATATGAAAAGACAAAAATCTCCGTATAGTGGCGCGTTGAATGTGTGGCTGCTTCATAAGCCCGTGGATTAAGGCAAGACACGTTATTCCGACTTGTTCGGAACTTGTCCAGAAGGATTTACCACCCTTCAAATATCTCTCTTTTTTTGGCGAACCGCCGTGTTCGCCAAAATTCGGGGACAGAGCGGGACGTCGAATTTTCTTTAAAAGGAAACATCCGATGGAACTTACTACCCACAAACTTCGTATCAGCCAAAGCACGGTGAATACCATTCTTTCTCGTGCTCAAGGCCACTACAAAAGTATTCTTCTGTCCGCCGGTGCGGATGAAACGATCTTCAAAACCAAGAACCTGGAATGTCCATGGTGCGCGGGAGTAGACCGTTTCTCTTATACCGACAAGTTTGGGAAAGGCGACAGTTTCTGCCGTCACTGCGGTTACCACAGCGGAGTCGATCTTCTGATGAAAATCAAGAATTTCGGTTACGTTGACGCTCTGCGTTTTATGGCCCGCTTTCTCAATCTTCCGATTCACGAAGAGAAAACCTACAGAGTCACGAAAACACAAGAGCAGTCTTCTCCGGTAGAAGAAGTATGGGCTGCTTCTCATGCCTTGGGCGAGACAGATAGTGCATACGCCTATCTTCGAAGCCGAGGCTTGAAAAAGTGTTTTCCGGCGGCGCTCCGTGCCTCGAATCGTCTGCGTTATGCGCAGCCTTCCGAGGACGGACGGTCATGGGATCACTCCTTCTATGAAGGACTTGTGGCCGAGATCGTTAACTCTGAAGGAGACCGAGTCAGTCTTCACCGCACTTATCTGGACAAGGGCCGAAAGGCTCCCGTTAAGGCGGTAAAGAAAGTACTCGGCAAAGAGCTCTCGGGGTGCGCCGTTCGTCTGGCCGAAACGGACGAATCCGGCGTGCTGGGATTAGCCGAGGGAATTGAGACGGCACTGTCTGCGTCGGAACTTTTCGGGGTTCCGGTGTGGTCCGTGGTTGCCGCATTTAATTTCCGCAACTTTGTACCGCCGAAGTCGGTCCGCAGAATCATCATTTTCGGTGACTCGGACAAGAACTTTATCGGTCAAAGGGAGGCTTATGCGGGCGCCGCTGAAATCAAACAGCGGCATCCCGACATTGAGGTCGAAGTGCGTCTGCCCGAGCAATCGGGTTCAGACTGGAACGACGTCCTCATGGCTCAAAACCAAACAAGCCTCAGTGCACAGGTTTGTTTGACAAAAACATAGAGTGCATCGTTTTTTACTTAACCCTGCGGGGCCTTTGTGCCCCCGCAGGGAGTACGAGGCTCCGTTTTTTATATGGAGCTTTGTATGTCACAGGTATTAAACGAATTCGTTTCGCTGGAATCTTTCGGATTTATGCAGGACGGATCGCTTTTAGGATACCGATTAGAGGATATTGAACCGGAACTCCGGTGCCTGATTCCTCGCTTGGATCCTTCCTATGTTTTTGAGAAGGACGCTTTGTCGATCATGAGCGCCTGGTTTGAAATCGGTTCGGGTGAGCCGCTGTTTATCAGCGGCCCGCACGGTTCCGGTAAAACCAGTTTTGTGAACCAGTACTGTGCCCGAGTGAACGCGCCGGTGATTTCGATTACTGCGCGCGCCCGCTTGGACCGTACGGATCTCATCGGCGGCTACGTCATTGACAAGGATAAAAGCATGCGCTTTGCCGACGGTCCGCTCACGCGGGCTTGGCGGCACGGCTGTGTGTTTCTTGTTAATGAGATGTCGGCAGCGCCGCCGGATCTTTGGCTGTCGGTCAATGAACTCTTGGAAGGTTCTCCGCTTTATATCCCGGAGACCGGAGAAGTGATTCATCCGCATCCGAGAACCCGCATTGTCATGACTGACAATCTGCGGGGACTGACGGAAGATTACGGCTCACGCTATGTGGGACGCTTTAGTCAGGATCCGGCAGTGCTCGACCGCTTTTGGAAAATGCGCATGGACTACATGGGCGAGGAGGCTGAAGTTTCTTTATTAGAAGCGACAACTCCGGAGCTTGAAGTCCGAGGCATGTCCTTTGAAGAATGGCGGAAAGAATTTTCCGTGCGTCTGAGGAGGGCGGCGGACCGAGTTCGTCAGGCTTACTGCCGTCAGACGGAGGACGGAGCCGTTGCGGAAGCAACGATTTCGACCCGAGTCTTACTGCGGTTCAGAGACTTACTTCTTTTGAGCTATCGATCTCCGGCGATGAAGAATGAGCCTCGAGCTGCATTGAGGCGGGCGATGAAAATCGCACTGACGGACTGTTTGGAAGATGCCGGCGCATTAGCGGTCGAAAAATTGGTCGAATTAGAAATCGGCGATATCGGCAAGCACATTGCCTAAGCGCAGTTTTCTAACGGACCGATCGTTCTTTACTCCAGAGATGATTTCGGTCATCTCAACCCATCGTTTTTCGAGGGCCTTTAAGCCCTCGGATGACGGGCCATAAGGGCTCTCTTTTTTATTTAAGGAGGCCCTATGGCTGATTTGTTTGGTAACCGCGGTTTTTGGCAAGACAGCGGTTGTTTATCAACCGAAAAGAAAGAAGGCAAAACGGAAGATTCCGATCTGGTGCTGATTTGTTTTCAGATCAGTGTCTGGAGCGGGACGACAACCGAGCAGACCTCGATTGAGGAAGGCGCGGAGTTTATGAAACGCCGAAGGATTATTCCGGGCGTGATGCTGAAACCTTTTCTTGACTTCAGAGCGCGAGCCAAGGCTTTGTGTCAGGAGATGGGAGAACCTTATCTCAACGGTTTCGTGATGCGAAGGCAGGATGCTGCCGTTGCGGAACGAGCCCTGAGTGTCTGGAGAAAAGAGTTTTGCAGATGGCGCGATGAAGTTTTTGCGCCGGCCTATGAAGACATTCTTGCTCAGAGGCTCGAAGGCATCATTCCTCCGGGTTGTTCGAAAGAAGCCGTTTTTCCTCCGACGAATTTTGTTCTGCGCCGGATCAGCTTTGAGTTTGATGCGTTTGTTCTGGCCGCGCACGGTACGGGCAAACGAAGCTCAAAGGATGCTTTTCTTGACGGGTTGGCCGAGCGTTTTGCCGATGAGACCGATCTCATCTGCGGGGCGCTTGAGACGGCCAACGTCACGGAAGCGATTGTGTGTCGGGCTAGGACGCTTTATGAACGGGTACGTTCATGGAGCTGTTCTCAAACTCGATTTGCTCTTGCTTCCGCTGCACTGGAAGAAGCGCTTGCCGAAGGCAGCCGGACCCATGTCTGGTGCCGAAGCAAAAAGCTTTTTGTTGAGTGTTTGGATAAAGCTCGGGAAGCATTTGCGCAAGCAGGTGCTTCTTATGAGCAGAACACGACGGAAGAGGCAGAGTCTCTCGTATCCGTTCCTTCAGTTGAGGAAAGGCGAGAGGTGCTTACCGGAGCGGCAGGCATGATTGCCCGCGGCCGGTCGCTTTTTCCTTTTGGTTAACCGACTTCCTGTTCAGTGTCTCAAGGCGAAAGCCTTGGGACACGGTTCCGGAATATTTTTAGGAATTTCATTTTGTCTCAGACAACGATTGCGTTACCCGCGGTTTTGAAAGCGGTAAACGGCATTTTGACTTCTCTTTCTGCGGGAAAAGAAATCAAAGTGATTTTTGCAGGAACTCCCTGTACGGACGGCAAGACCGTTTATTTAGGCGAGCCGCTGCTTCAGTCTCAGGACGCTCTTGATGCTTATCTCTCTCACGGGACGCATGAGATTCATCACGTTTTATACAGTGACTTTGATGAAGTAGCTTCGCTCGGCGGTCTGCATTCGCTCGTTAATGCTCTGGAAGATGTTCGCATTGATGCCATCGGATATAAAAAATATCCGGGCGGCTATCTTTGGCGCAATGAACACTTTTCTAAGATGGCTCGGGCAGGGCAGCTTCCGAAAATCAACGAACATACTTCGCCGGGCGCGCTTCTTTGCCTTACTTGCTATTGGTGCATGACCGCACTGATGCTGGAATACGACTGCTCAAAGCATTATTCGGAAGAAGCAAAAAATGCTTTCGTACAGAGATTCGGTCAGGAGCTTTTTGAGCGGATTATGCAGAAGGCAGAAGAAGCAGTCAGAAGTCCGAATACAGCTGAGGTTATACAGTGCGCTCGAGAAATTGCTCAAATGTTCAGCCATGCGATCTCTCAAAAGGTGTTTTCTGAAGAGAACAAGAGCAGTCCCGACCAACAGAGCGGCGACTCTTCATCAAAAGGTGCATCGGTCCTTTCTGAAGGAAAAGGCAAGGCCAAAACTCCGAAGAAAGATAAGCAAAAGTCGGAGGACTTTGACGCTCTGTTCGAGGATGATGATCTTAAGGACGCGGATATCCATCGCGCCATGGAAGAAGACTATAAAAACTATCGAGGAGCAACCGGCGAGAATCCGACCGGTAAAGCTGCCGTTTGGCCGACGGTCAGAAGTGAACTCAGTCCTCGTGCAGATCCGGAATTCAAAGCGGAAGCAGAAAAGCTGCTACGCGGGGGGGCCCAGCAGTTTCATCGGTTCTTGCAGGGACTGAGTTTCCAGCCTACGCGTTATGCGAGAAGCGGAAGAGATCTTGAGCCCAAGAGACTGAGTCGTTTGTCTGTAGGAGATACCCGGGTCTTCCGATGCGAAGAGTCCGTGCTTCGTCCGTCAGTTGCGATGTGCGTGCTTTTAGACCGCAGCGGCTCGATGACGCGCGAAGATATGAGAACGGGATCTTTGTGTGCCCAGGCAATCGCAGGAATGGCAGATTCCGTAAGCGGATGCCGAAGCTCGGTTTATGCTTTTCCGGGTGTTGAACGTCAGACGCTGTTAGAGATCAAACGTTTTGATGAGTCCGTTGCGTCTTGTTTGGAACGCTTTTGCGCTTTAAGGCCTTTCGGCTATACACCAGTCAGACAATCCATCAATTCAGCGGCGGCTCAGCTTGTCAGTCGAAGAGAGTCCCGCAAAATTATCTTTTTGATCACGGACGGATTGTGTTCCGATGCCGAACTTCTAACTGACATTGAGCAAGATTTGAAACGCGCCGGTATTGAGATTGTCTGCTTGGGCATCGGGGATGATATTCCGAAGATTTTTAGTATTCAGTCGGACATCAAGCATTCTCGCCAAATGAAAGAGGCGGCTTATAAGCTTCTTGAAGAGACGTTTAGAAGAAGACATTGATCTTTAGCCGCATGGTCGTCGTGAAGATTTTTGCGATACCAAGTTTGAGCGGCTGTGTTAATTCGGCCTCGGGAGGAAAATTAAGGAAGGAGATCCGTAGAGTTTTTCTTCTCGGATGATTTCTTTCTTCTTGAAGGAATCGAAAATTTTCAGGGGATTGTTCGTTGTTAGAAATTCAGCTTCCGAAATGCATTGAGGCGCGGCTGTGTCGGTTTGCTAAAGAAACGGGTCGCTCAGAGACTGCTTTAGTCAAAGAAGCTCTGGATCATTATTTAGATGATCTAGAGGACATCTATTTTTCTAACAAGGTAGTACAACGAATACGCGATGGCCGGGAAGACGTCGTTTCATCTGAAGAAATGGCGCAGATGCTTGGTCTCAAAAGTGAAGGGTCTCGTTAGTTGCGAGGATAATTTTTTGTAGTTTTTCTCAGCATACTTTCTTTCTATCGAGCCCTAGTTTCAGGCGGACGCCTCTTTTTGCAGCAGTTCTTCAAGGAGACAGTATGGCAGTGTTAAAGATCAGAATTCCGGACGATGAGATGGCATGCTTAGAGGTCTTGGCAAGAACGCAAGGCACGACCAAAACACAGATCGTTCTATCCGCTCTGAGAAGTGTTTTTGAAGAAAATTTCTTAGAGAAGAAAACGATTCTTCTGCCTGAAGACCAGTATCAAGCTTTGGTTGAATTGGTCGGCAGTCCTTTGACGCCGCAGGAAATTGAGGGCAGAAAGAAGCTCAAAAAAGTCCCTGACTGGAATTTGTGAGGCGGCTTTGCCAGCCGCCGCATTTGCATTAGGCAATCACTTCCGGGTGGCCGATTTCTTAGCAGGCTTGCAAAACTTTCCGCGGACGGCTTTTTTCCAATCTTCTGGCGTAGTTGGCGGAATGTCAGAGTAATCGATATCCTCGTCTCTGATGCTTTTGATTCGTTGGAGTTCTTCCGCAGTCCAGGGTTTGGCATCAGAAAGCTTGAAATGTACGGTTGTCATAGGCTTGATTTTCTGTCAGCTTTTACTGCGATTACTGTTCTGATTTGATTGGTTTGATGAAAGTATTGGCTGTTGTGTTGGTTTCAAATGCGTCAGCAATGATTAACGCAACAGCTCTCTTTCTATTCTGATAGTTTGGCACCTCAAGTCTGCGATTTCAATTCTCTCAACTTGGGATAGCTTCCGGAAAACGGCCGATGTTTTCTCAAGCGAGATTACCAACAACAAACTTGACTATGTTTTGTCCGTTAAGGAAGAGTCGAGATAGGAGTGACCTAGTTGGAGTTCAATTTTGTTTTTAAATTTGAAAGAAATTCCAACACAAGGAAGATTCAAACCTGGATTGTAAAATGGAAAATCGAAAGATTTTCCTCATACCATTGCTATCGCTATGATAAATACAGAAATAGCTTCTAAAAAAGAGCTGCCAAAGGAATTCAAGTTAGCTGTTTGGGGACTGTCAAAAATTTTTGACACTTCTGAATTCGAATTGAAAATTCCTGCCTATCAGAGAGATTACGCTTGGCCTGAAGATTTTGTGTGGCAATTTCTGGAAGATATTTGTGCCGCTGTTCAAGATGAAAGAGTTTATCGTTTAGGCTGTATTACCCTCTTTGAAGCCCCAAAAGAGAAGAATCCAGAAAAAAAGAAGTTCGAAATTATAGATGGCCAACAAAGATTGGTAACTCTGAGGTTAATAGCACACAATGTTTTAGTGAAAGATGAGAAAAAACTTCCATTTAGTGATCAAACATTCTACCCAGCCTCTCAGAAGAGAATTTATGAGAATAATAAAATAGTCGTCAACTTCCAGCGTTTTTCTACTCCCTACC
>OLVU01000895.1_pt1 | contig 22961 bp, 19 predicted proteins | sample 1673321 | NCBI WGS metagenome assembly OLVU01 (sample SAMEA3178942, study PRJEB25190) | human gut metagenome | biome: human gut; feature: human-associated habitat; material: faeces | place: Austria | collected 2013 | reverse complement strand
CCCGGCCTGACAGTCGTGCTCATAGCGGGCGTTATCGGCACGGTGCTGACCGTCACGGGGCCGCTGTTCCTCGGCGACATAGTTGACGCGATAAAGGAGCAGGCGGATATCAAGCTTTCGGGCGGCAGCCTCGATTTTTCGAAGATACAGAAAATCCTGCTGACAATTCTCGGCATCTACGGCCTGAGCGCGCTGCTGAGCTATATTCAGCACTATGTCATGGCGGGCATAACTCAGTCCGTCGTGCGCGATTTGCGCGACAGGGTCAACGATAAGCTCACCCATCTGCCGCTGAGCTATATCGACTCGCACTCAAAGGGCGATATCCTCAGCAAGATGATGAACGATATCGACAATATCAGCAACACCCTGCAAAACAACCTCATTCAGATAATAACCTCCGCGGTAAGCTTTCTCGGAATGCTCGCGCTGATGTTCTATGTCAGCTGGCAGCTGACCCTCATCACGCTCTCCGTTTTACCGCCGAGCCTGCTTGTGATTTCGCTCATCTCGAAGCACTCAAAGCGCTATTTCCGCCGCCAGTGGGACGAGACGGGCAACATAAACGGACACATCGAGGAGATGTACACCGGACATACGCTCATAAAGGTCTTTGACCACGAGAAGCAGGCGATAGATGAGTTCGACGATATCAACGTCAGCCTCGCAAAGGCCGGCTACAAGGCACAGTTCATCTCCGGTATAATCGGTCCGATAATGAACTTTGTCAGCAACATAGCCTATGTGCTCATCTGCGTCATAGGCAGCGTCTATGTCCTGAAGGGCACGTTCACGCTCGGCGACATAACGACCTTCTTCACCTATTCGAAGCTCTTCATGCAGCCGCTTGTCAGCATAGGCAATATTGCCAACAACCTCCAGTCCTCCCTCGCGAGTGCGGAGCGCGTATTCAAGCTGCTAGACGAGCCCGATGAGTGCGCGGACTGCTACGATACGCGCATTGAAGAGCCCCGCGGCGAGGTCGAGTTCAGGGATGTCTGCTTCAGCTATTCCCCCGACGCGCCGCTTATCGAAAATATGAATCTTAAAGTCGAGCCGGGTCAGCTCGTTGCGATAGTGGGGCCGACGGGAGCGGGCAAGACCACATTTGTCAACCTGCTCATGCGCTTCTATGACGTAAACCGAGGCGAAATTCTTCTCGACGGGCACGATATCCGCTCTATCCCGCGCGAAAATCTGCGCAGCGTATTCGGCATGGTGCTCCAGGACACATGGCTGTTTGAGGGCACGATAATGGAGAATATCGCCTACGGACGTAAGGGCTGCTCGCGCGAGGAGGTCATCGGCGCGGCGAAGGCCGCAAGGGTTCACCACTTCATAAGCACCTTGCCCGACGGCTACGAGACCATGCTCGAGGAGAACGGCGAAAATATCTCGCAGGGTCAGCGTCAGCTTCTGACTATTGCCCGCGCGATTCTCGCAAATCCGTCCGTGCTCATACTCGACGAGGCGACAAGCTCCGTTGACACGCGCACGGAGGTACACATCCAAAAGGCGATGAACGCGCTGATGAACGGCCGAACGAGCTTCGTCATAGCCCACAGACTCTCGACCATACGCGACGCCGACGTTATCCTCGTTATGAACGACGGCACTATAGTCGAGCAGGGCACGCACGAACAGCTCCTTGTGGCAAACGGCTTCTACCGAGAGCTCTACGCCAGCCAGTTCGGAGTATAAGCTAAACTCATATAATAAAATTATCCGCCGTATCAATCGATACGGCGGATTTTTGCTATGTTTAGTGCGGAGCGACAACAATAATTAAGTTTCACGTGCAGGCGCACGGGCGGATACGCAAGCCGAATGAGCGGCGCGGAGATGCAAATGCTTTGCAAATCGGGAGCTTCGCAGACCGTTCTTCCGTGGGCGGCTCCGCTTCTCCGGCTATGTCGGCAATATGCAAAAGGACGCGGCGAAAAACCGCGTCCTTTCTCTTTGTTTTATGGGTTTATTTTTTGCCCTTTTTCTCTGCTGCGCCGTGGCAGGAGCCGGACATGGCGCAGTGGGCACAATTGCAGCCGCAGGAGGATTTGCCCTTTTTCTTATTTTTTACGAGGCTGAATATTATCAGCGCCACGATAACGGCAAGTACGAGGCTTATTATAACGGTTGCGATATTGTTTGATAACCATGCAAGCATTTCGGAAGACTCCTTTCACAGCGTATAGCTTGGTTTATTTTGTGACCTTTACATCGGATGCGAGCTTTGTGGCCTCTTTGTAGGGGCGCACGAGCATGAAGATTATCAGGGCGAGGAACGCGAACGCGAACACAAGGCTCACTATATCGACCGCGCCGTGAATGTTTCCGGTGAAGAGATTGCCGAACTGGTTTATCATCAGGGAGACGACATATGCGAAGCCGCACTGATAGCCTATTGCGAACCAGGTCCACTTAGCGCTGTTCATCTCGCGCTTGATTGCTCCGATAGCCGCGAAGCAGGGGGCGCACAGGAGATTAAAGACGAGGAACGAATAGGCGGTCAGACCCGTAAACGCCTTGGCGAGGGTTGCATAAACATTGCCCTCTGCACCGTAGAGGATGCCCATGGTGCCGACGATGTTCTCCTTTGCGACAAGGCCGGTTATCGAGGCGACGGCAGCCTGCCAGTTGCCCCAGCCGAGCGGGATGAATATCCAGGCGATGGCCGAGCCGACCTTTGCGAGCAGGGATTCGTCAAGCTGATCCTCTGCAAGCATTCCGAAGTGGCCGTCTACGAAGCCGAAGTAAGAGGTGAACCAGACAACGATAGTTGAAAGAAGGATGATCGTTCCGGCCTTCTTTATGAACGACCAGCCGCGCTCCCACATGGAGCGGAGGACGTTTTTAAGCGTCGGCCAGTGATAGGCGGGAAGCTCCATAACGAACGGAGCGGGATCGCCGGAGAACATCTTGGTCTTCTTGAGCATGATGCCCGAGCATATAATCGCCGCCATGCCGATGAAATAGGCGGAGGTCGAGACCAGCGCCGAGCCGCCGAAGAGGGCGCCCGCTATCATGGCGATAAACGGAACCTTTGCGCCGCAGGGGATGAAGGTTGTTGTCATTATTGTCATACGGCGGTCGCGCTCGTTTTCTATGGTACGCGAAGCCATGATTCCGGGAACGCCGCAGCCCGTGCCGATAAGCATGGGGATAAAGGACTTTCCGGAGAGACCGAACTTGCGGAATATACGGTCAAGGACGAACGCTATACGCGCCATGTAGCCGCAGGCCTCAAGGAACGCGAGGAGCAGGAACAAAACGAGCATCTGGGGCACGAAGCCGAGCACCGCGCCCACACCCGCTACGATACCGTCGTTGATGAGACCACTGAGCCAGTCGGCCGCGCCCGCCTTTTCAAGTCCGTTGCCTATAAGCACCGGGATTCCGGGCACCCACACTCCGTAGGCGGCGGGGTCGGGCTCGTCGAAGCCCTTGTTTTCGAGGTGCTTGACGGCGTCAACATAGCTCATCGCCACGGTTGCCTCTTTTTCGGCCTTTGAGAGGTTATCGGGAACTGCCGAATAGTAGGCGGTCAGGGTGTTTACAGCGAGGGTCTCCTCGTCCTCAACATCGATTGTCGCCGTATTTGCCGAGGGCTTAAACGCTTTCATCTCGGAGAGCGCTTTGTCCGCGTCGAAATCCTCCGCGCCGAAGTCAATGCCCGTAAAGGCGCCGACGGCTTGGGTGGCGGCGGTGTAGTTGTCCGCGTCGGTCGAGTAGGACTTCGAGCCGATGCCCAGCAGGTGCCAGCCGTCGCCGAACACGCCGTCGTTCATCCAGTCGGTCGCAAACGAGCCGACGGAGACCATGGAGATATAGTAGACGAGGAACATAATGGCCGCAAATATCGGCAGTCCGAGCCAGCGGTTAGTGACCACCTTGTCGATTTTATCGGATGTCGAAAGCTTGCCGACGTTCTTCTTTTTGTAGCAGGCCTTGATTATCGAGGCGATATAGACATATCTCTCATTGGTGATAATCGACTCCGCGTCGTCGTCCATCTCTTTTTCGACCTCTTTAATGTCGCCCTCGATGTGCTCAAGGGTCGCCTTGTCGAGGTTGAGCTTTGCAAGCACCTTGTCGTCGCGCTCAAAAATCTTTATGGCGTACCATCTCTGCTGCTCCTCGGGGAGTCCGTGGACGGCGGCCTCTTCAATGTGCGCGAGAGCGTGCTCGACGGAGCCCTCAAAGGTGTGCATCGGGAGGGTCTTTGTGTTCTTCGCCGCCTCGATTGCCGCCTCGGCCGCAGTCATGACTCCGTCGCCTTTTAACGCGGATATCTCGACTATTTTGCAGCCAAGCTGACGGGAGAGCTCCTCAACATTTATCTTGTCGCCGTTTTTCTTGACAACGTCCATCATGTTGATCGCTATAACAACGGGGATGCCGAGCTCGGTCAGCTGGGTGGTGAGATAGAGGTTTCTCTCGAGGTTCGTGCCGTCGATTATGTTGAGTATGGCGTCGGGGCGCTCGTCTATGAGATAATTTCGCGCCACGACCTCCTCAAGTGTGTAGGGCGAGAGCGAGTATATGCCGGGGAGATCGGTTATTACAACGCCGTCGTGTTTTTTGAGCTTTCCTTCTTTTTTCTCCACCGTAACGCCCGGCCAGTTTCCGACGAACTGATTCGAGCCGGTGAGAGCGTTGAACAGTGTGGTTTTACCGCTGTTGGGGTTACCCGCAAGAGCAATACGCAAATCCATTTTGACAGCCTCTCTTTCTTTAAAGTAATCTGAGCTCAGGTCTTATTCGACCTCAATCATGTCGGCGTCGGCCTTTCGCAGCGAGAGCTCATAGCCGCGCACCGTAATCTCCACGGGATCGCCGAGAGGCGCGACCTTTCGGATATAGACCTCCACGCCCCTGGTAAGTCCCATGTCCATGATTCGGCGCTTGGTTGCGCCCTCTCCGTGGAGCTTTACGACCTTGACGGTCTCGCCTATTTTAGCTTGCCTCAGTGTTTTCATTACCCGTATCCTCCTTTTTCAATTTAGTCTCGGAGGTGCCGCAGCCGACGGGCGCAGCACCGTATGAACCGCGCAAAAGCGCCGTCATATCATGATTTTTTTCGCCATCTCTTCGCTTATCGCAACGCGCGACTCCTTGACGTTGACTATGACGTTTCCGCCCAGAGCGTTGACCACCGTGACCGTGCCGCCGACAACGAAGCCGAGATTTTCGAGATGCTGTTTTATCTCGGGGCTTCCGCCTATCTTTCTGATAATGTTTTCTTCGCCTATCTGTGCGAGCATCAAAGGCATCATGCCGAGAACCTCTTTTCACTTTGTTTTCTTAATTAGCTAAGGCTAACCGAACAGCCTTAAAAATAGTTAGCGCTCGCTAACCGTGATATATGTTACGCCCACGCAACACGTCTGTCAAGGGATTTTTTCGTTTTTTTTGCCGCAAAACGCAATTTCAGCGACATACACAAACAATTAGCCTTTGCTAACTGCTTGCTTTGGATATTTCACACATATAGCGAGACCTTGATTTTTTGGGGGGTAAGTGATATCATAAAATTACTATACACTGCACGGGAGGAAAAAATATGCACCTTCAGGAATCGGGCGAAATGTATCTCGAAACTATATATGTGCTTTCAAAAAACGGCGTTGTGCGCTCGCTCGACGTCGCGGAATATATGGGCTTTTCAAAGCCGAGCGTCAGCCGCGCCGTGGGGCTTTTGAAGCAGGGCGGCTATCTTATCATGGACAGGGACGGCTCTCTGACCCTCACCGAGGAGGGGCTCGGCGTGGCGAAGAAAATATACGAGCGCCACACCCTGCTCTCTGATTTTCTCGTCCGCCTCGGCGTTGACAAAAATACGGCGGCGGAGGATGCGTGCAAGATAGAGCACGACATCAGCGACGAGTCGTTCGCCGCGATAAAGAGGCACGTGAAAACCGGCACAGGGCTGAAATAACCGAAAAAGATACGGGGTTTTTCGAAAGGAGAATCGCCGTGGCTGTACAGGTATATAACTTCCGAGTGACATATGAGGAATGCGGCAACCGCATATGGCGGGACATCGCGGCGTCGTCGAATTACACGCTTGCCGACTTGGGCTGCGCCATCCTCGCAGCCTTCGGCACTCTCGCGTATCATCTTTTTGAGATGAGCTTTAAGGGAGAGACAGACCTCATCCGCGAGGGATACGAGGAGTGCCGAGACGGATATTAACGGAAGTTGCCGGAAAGTAAGCGTGAGTTGTATGCGTTTACCGCTGCCCCAATTTATCAAACTCGGCATAACACGGGAATATGTTTTATTAAAAAGAAAAGGGAGTCGAAACCGACTCCCTTAATTTTATTTCTGCCGAGCTTTTGCTTTTTTCTTTGGCTTTTCTTCGCCGAGGTCGATTAGGATAAACGAGACGTTCCAGATAAGTATCGCCAAGAACAGGACTGCCATAACGACGGGCGCGGTGCTCATTGTTACGAGAACTATCTTGCCGAAGAGGTTCATAAACGCCATGTCGGTAAGAGAGCTCAGTGTCAGCTTGCCCGCGTCGACGGCGGCCGCGATATCCGAAAACGCTATTTTCATGCCGATGAGGCACAAAATGCCTGCCGCGCCGAGTGCGGCGGTCGTCTTTCTCGAATTGGTCGCCGCGGCAACAATGATAATGGCGAGCGCGATGAGCAGGGCGAGCGCGAAGCAAACGGCAAAGGCTATGAAGTTGCCCTTGAATTTAAGCAGTACCTCGGGAATCCCGGACATATTATCCTTGTTAAAAACGCCGGCAAAAAGACCGTCTCCCGTGAAAAGCTCAACGATGCGCTTTATGCTCAGCGCCTCTACGATATTCGAGTCATAGAGGTTTGCGTGCGCATAGACGGTGATTATATCCGTGAAATATGCGACGGGGAAAATTGCCGCCGCGAGCAGCGCAGTCACTATCCTGTTGAGAGCCTTCATGCTGACCGACCTTCTTTCTTGAAAATGCTTATTTCTTCTTTTTATCCCATGAGGAATTGAGCGCGACGGTGCGGTTAATTATGAGATTGTCCGGGGTGCTGTCCTTGTCAACGCAGAAATAGCCCTGGCGCATGAACTGGAACGTGTCGCCCGGCTTTGCGCCGCGAAGTCCGCCCTCGAGCAGGCACCCGTCGATAATTTTCAGCGAATCGGGGTTGATATTCTGAAGATAATCGCCGTTTCCGTCCTCGCCTGCGGGATTTTCTGTGTTGAACAGGCGGTCGTAGAGGCGCACCTGAGCCTTTACATTGTCCGCCGCGCTGACCCAGTGCAGAGTGCCGCGAACCTTTCTGCCGTCGGGCGTCTCGCCGCCGCGGCTCTCGGGGTCGTAGGTGCAGTGCAGGCAGGTGACCTCGCCGTTTTCATCCGTATCATATGAGTTGCAGGTCACATAATATGCGCTCTTGAGGCGCACTTCGTTTCCGGGGAAAAGCCTGAAATATTTCTTGACGGGCTCCGCCATGAAGTCCTCGCGCTCAACATAGAGCTCGCGGGAGAACGTGACCTTGCGGTGGCCGAGCTCGGGCTTGTCGGGATTTATCTCGACCTCTATCTCCTCGGTCTTGCCCTCGGGGTAGTTGTCGATAACGAGCTTCAACGGATTGAGAACAGCCATGGCGCGCGGGGCGTTCTGATTGAGATTGTCTCTGACGCACGCCTCAAGCAGGCCGTAGTCAACAACGCTGTAGGCCTTCGCCACGCCGACGCGGCCTATGAAATCGCGTATCGCGGCGGCGGGATAGCCCCTGCGGCGCATTCCGCAGAGAGTGACCATTCTCGGGTCGTCCCAGCCGTTGACAACGCCGTTCTGAACCATTTCGAGGCACTTTCTCTTGCTCGTCACGCAGTAGTTGAGGTTCAGACGTGCGAACTCGATCTGGCGCGGCGGCTCTTCAAAGCCGATAGCGTCGACGAACCAGTTGTAGAGCGGTCTGTGATTCTCGAACTCGAGCGAGCACAGGGAGTAGGTGACTTTCTCCGCAGCGTCGGAGAGGGGATGCGCGAAATCGTACATCGGATAGACGCACCACTTGTCGCCCGTCTGATGATGGGGGACGTGCGCTATTCTGTAGATGACGGGGTCGCGCATATTGATATTCGGGCTCGCCATGTCTATCTTGGCGCGAAGCACCTTTTCGCCGTTTGCAAACTCGCCCTCGGTCATGCGGCGGAACAGGTCGAGATTCTCCTCGACCGAACGGTCGCGGTAGGGGCTGTTTTTGCCGGGCTCGGTCAAGGTGCCGCGGTATTCGCGTATTTCGTCGGGCGACAGGTCGCAGACATACGCCTTGCCCTCCTTGATGAGCTTTATCGCGCACTCGTAGAGGAAGTCAAAATAGCTCGAGGCATAATATACCTCGTTCCACTTGTAGCCGAGCCACTCGATATCCTCTTTAATGGCGTCGACGTATTCGACATCCTCCTTGGAGGGGTTGGTGTCGTCGAGACGGAGGTTGCAAATGCCGCCGTACTTCTCGGCGATGCTGAAATCGATGCAAATAGCCTTTGCGTGGCCGATATGCAGGTAGCCGTTGGGCTCCGGAGGAAATCTCGTCTGCACGCGGGTGTTGACCCCGTTTGCGAGATCCTCATCTATGAAGTCGGTTATGAAATTCGAATTGAGATTTGTGCTGTCCGCCATTTATATCTCCTCCTTGTAGTGTGCGAGTGCCGAGACGAGTCTCGCTCTGACCCTGTCCTCGCCGAGCAGCCTGATTATCGAATGAAGGTCGGGCGTGTTGCGGCGCGAGGTCACGGCGATTCTGATAACGGTCGACAGGTCGCCGACATGACCCTTGAACGCCGAGGGGTCTTTCTTGTATTCCTTGACATTGGGCGTGTAGCCGAGCGGCTCGCACATGGCCTTTATGCGTGCAAACCACGCGTCCTTGTCGTCGTTTATGTCAAACTCGCCGATGTATTTTTCGAGTATTGCCGCCGCGTCGCCTGCGCCGATGTTCTCGGGCAGGGTGTAGTCGGGGGTATACAGCCCGTCGTAGAAGTAGGAGACGAAGTCCTTGACCTGCTCCCAGCTTGCGATATCCTTTCGCGGCTTCGGGCAGTCGCGGTCTATCGAGAATATGCCGCGCGCAAAGTCGCGGTCGGAGTCGAGAAGCGTATATAGCTCGCCGTCGTATTTTTGCGCCCAGTCGAGCACGCTTGAAAGCACCTCGTCCGCCGTCATGTGTGAGATGATATTCTTGCTCACGTCGTTGAGCTTCGCCATGTCGAACAGGCAACCGCTGACGCTCATCTTCTTGAGATTAAACGGGAATTTCCAACAGTCCTCCGAGGGATTGGCTCTGCGCCAGTCCTCGAAGTTCGAGTTGAGAAGCGTCATGATGTATTCTATAACGCTCTCTTTCGGATAGCCCTGCTCGACAAAGTAGCTGACCGCCGCCTCGGGGTCCTTTCTCTTGGAGAGCTTGCGCTTTGCGCCCGTCTCCTCGTCTATCTTCATCACCTGCGGAGTGTGCGCGTATTTCGGCACTCTGTAGCCGCAGGCCTTGAACAGCGCGATATGCTTGGGAACGGAGGATATCCACTCCTCGCCGCGAATGACGTGGGTCGTGCGCATAAAGTGGTCGTCGCAGACGTGCGCGAAATGATAAGTCGGCACGCCGTCGCTCTTTAAGAGCACCTCGTCGATTATATTCTCGGGCATCTCTATCTTGCCGCGGATCAAGTCGTCAAAGACTATCCTCTTGTTCTCGTCGCCCTCGGAGCGAAAGCGCAGAACATAGGGCTCGCCCGCCTCTATGCGTCTCTTCTGCTCCTCAAAGCTCAGGTTGCGGCACTTCGCCCACTTGCCGAAATATCCGGTTATCGCAGCGCCGCCGTTCTCCTGCTCCTCGCGTATGGCGGAGAGCTCGTCCGCCGTGCAGAAGCAGGGGTAGGCCTTGCCCTCCTGCACGAGACGCTTGGCTATCGCGTGATATATCTCAACGCGCTTGCTCTGCGTGTAAGGGCCGTAGTCGCCCTTTTCCGTGTCAAAGCCGGTCACGCCCTCGTCGAATTCGAGACCGAAATTTTTGAATCCGTTGATTATCGCGGAGACGCCGTCGGCGACCTCGCGTTTTTTGTCGGTGTCCTCTATTCTCAGATAAGTCAGCCCGCCGCTGACTCTCGCCGTCAGAAAATCGACGAGCGCGCCGAACAGGCCGCCTATATGGAGATATCCCGTCGGACTCGGAGAGAATCGGGTCACACGCGCCCCCTCGGGAAGCTCGCGCGGGGGGTATCTCAGCTCGCACTCCTCCGGCGTCAATATGTCCGGGCCGAAGAGGAGATCGGCGAGTTTTTCGTTATCAGTCATTAAACCGCACTCCGTTTCTTTGAGTAAATATATACACTATATTATCGCAGAAAAACGCCCGTCAATCAAGAGCCAAAGAACAATTTCTCAAATCAAAAGAGGACAATCGATAAAAATTTCATAAATCTTTATTTTTCCATTGATTTTTGCGCTCTTTTATTTTATAATGAATACGACCGCGCAAGCAGTGGATTGATTTTTCGTGCTCATTCGCTCGGGAGAGAAAACCGCAAAAAAGCGCGACTGAATGAAGATTTCATATTCGGAGGTAACAGAAATGACAAAGAAGATCATAGCTCTTGTCCTTGCTCTCTGCTTCGTTTTTGCTTTTGCAGCCTGCAAGAAGGATAAGGACAACGGCGACACAACCACAGGCGAGCCCAACACTTCCGCAAACGGCGAGACCGTTGCAAACGACGAGTCCACCGATGCAGAACCCGCGAGCGGCGACGAGTCCACCGAGGCTGAGACCGACGCTTCCGGCAACACCGTAGCTCCCGAGGAGACCAAGAAGGACAATCAGGGCGGCAATCAGGGCGGCAATCAGGGCGGCAGCAGCACTGCTTCCAAGCCCGCGACAAAGGCTGAGATAGTTGCGTATTTCAACAAGGCCATTAACGGCGTTAAGCCCAACGCAAAGAGCGTTACAAGAGTTTCTGAGACGAACTACAGAAGCGGCAAAATCACCGGAGTTCCCTCTTTTGTTAATTCGCTTGTCGGCGGTATAGACAGCTTTGTTGACGGTCAGCTCAAGAAGAACAGCAAGGGCTCCGAAACATTCTCCAATTCTGCGGCTATAAAGGCTAACTTCCCTGTTGAGAACGAGTCCTGGTCGAGCAAGCTTACTGCGAATGATGTCGCAAGCGCAACTTGCACCGAGGCGGGCGGAGTTTACACCATTACTATAAAGACGGTTGCCGACAAGGCTTCCTCCAACGTTCATCACGGCTCGGGTCATGCCCCGAAGGTTTTCAGCGTGGTTCTCCCGTCCGTTATCAACGATCAGTTTAGCAGCGGCGTGCTTAAGTCTGTCGCTAAAGCCTTTAAAATCGGCACCGCTCAGATGGAGTATCCCTCCGGCACAGTTACCGTTAAGGTTGATGCTAAGACCAGCCGTGTTATCAATGCTACATATGATGCCAAATGGACAATTCACCTTCCTCTTGGCGACGAAATGGTAGTGCTTCCTTTCGGCACAAAGACCATTTACAACATCGCTTACTAATTAAACAAAATGACTGTTTTGAGGCAGGAGAGCTCCTGCCTCAAACTGTATTTCTAAACATATTAAAAAAGAGGGATATTTAAAATGGAAAAGAAAGTTCTTGTTGAAACTTCCGCCCGCCATGTACATGTCACCAGAGAAGCTCTCGATATCCTCTTCGGCGAGGGCTATGAGCTGACCGTCAAGAAGGAGCTCTCTCAGCCCGGCCAGTTTGCGAGCAACGAGCGCGTTGCCGTTATCGGACCGAAGGGCAGCTTTCCGGCAGTCTCTATTCTCGGCCCCGTGCGTCCCGAGAATCAGGTTGAGATTTCGCTCACCGACGCCCGTTCGATAGGCGTGACCGCTCCCGTAAGAGAGAGCGGCGACGTCGCGGGCAGCGGCGCCTGCAAGCTTGTCGGCCCCAAGGGCGAAATAGAGCTTGAGTGCGGCGTTATCGCGGCGCAGAGACATATCCATGCAACTCCCGAGGACGCCGAGAAGTTCGGCCTCAATGACAAGCAGATTGTCAGCGTGAAGATCGATTCCGACGGACGCTCGCTCATATTCGGCGACGTGGTAGTCAGAGTCAGCCCGAAGTACGCTCTGGCAATGCACATCGATACCGACGAGTCCAACGCCGCAGGCGCAACTCCCGGCCTCATGGGCGAGATACTCGCATAACTCTCCGAAATTCAGCCCTCTGCGCTTTTTCGTGCGGAGGGCTTTTTCTTTCTCGGGTCGGCGGTGAAGGATAATATCTGTCTGCGATATTTCTTTTGCCGAAATGAATATTTCTTGCCGCCGCGATTTACGATGACGTATTTCAACAATTTATAAACCTTTTTGTTAAGCGATTTTTTATTTTTTGTCTATTGACGGATTTGTGCAACAATTATACAATATATGTAACAAAGCCCCAAAGGAGTGGAAAAGATGAAGAAGATTATTGCAATAATCCTTGCGGCTGTGCTCGTTCTTTCGTTTGCGGCCTGCAAGAAGACCGACAAGAACCCCGATACAACCGCTGCGGCCGACGCTCAGACCTCAGAGCAGGCGGGTGACGTGACCGGTGAGGAGACCTCCTCCGAGGCGGAGAGCGAGACAGCATCCGACGAGGGCAGCACCTCCGATGAGACGGACGCTGCCAAGCCCTCCGAAAGCAAGACCCCGTCCGGCGGCAGCACCGTGACTCCCTCAAAGGATCTCAATACCAACGACGCTGCGGCCTGCATCAAGGCTTATCAGGCGGCAATCGCCAAGACAAAGCAGTTCAAGAGCGGCAGACAGAACATGTCCCTCAAGGGCGAGATAACCGCAAGCGGATTTCTCGGAGCCATTTTTAATGTGGCTCAAAAGAGTATAGCCAACGCGCTGAGCAAGAACTCCAAGGATCGCACCGATATCCCCGGCAACCCCTCGGGTATGAAGGCGAGCCACATGAAGAGCGCGAGCGCAGTGACCAGCGGCAACTACACCACCATAACCTTCAACGTCAAGGATCAGACTCAGGGTCCCAAGGAGAGCAACCATGCAGGCTCCGTAGGCTGTGCGGTCGGCACTCTCGGCGATGTTGACAGAGCTATAAAGGAGCTCGGACTCAAGGTTGACTACAAGGACGGCAAGATAGCTCTGACCTACACCAACTGCAAGGTCGTTGTCAAAATCGACAACACCACCGGCAAGATCGTTGAGGGCAGCTGGGTTTATGATGTCAACGTCTATGCAAACGGCATCAAGGTCTCCGGCGTCTCCGTAAACAACCTCAAGGGTATCGTCGCTTTCTCGTATACCGCGAAGGGCTGATAACCGAAAAACCGAAGCCGTCCGTCTTTTTCAGGCGGGCGGCTTTTTGCTGTCTTTTGACGAAAAAGCAAGATTCCGCCGACTTTATTAAAAGTTAATTATTATATACACTTTTTTATAAGATTTTTCTTGACCTGACTGCGCCGATAGCTTAAAATATAAATCCGGGAATAAATACTACGGGAGGGAGAAGAATGGATAAAAAGCTTTTGAGATTCGCTGCGGCAGTGCTTGCGGCGATATTGCTCTTTTCCTTCTCGGCGTGCAAGATAAAGGACGGCGACTCCGACTCCTCAACCGAGGAGCCGTCGGTAACGGTAGACTTGGGCGCCGTGACCGAGTCGACAAAACCGGAGGGAGAGAGCACAACAGGCGAGCCGACTACCGTCGGTTCAAGACCCTCGGCGCAGACCGGCCCCTCCGGCACGACAAAGCCCGAGACGATAAATGTTCACAGCGGGCTCAACTCCACCAATACCTCTAAGGTGCTCCGATATTACAAGGCGGCTGCTGCGAACACAAAGAGCATAGACGCCACGCAGCTTATGTCGATAAAGCGCGTTGACTACACTCCGCGCAACAGCTTCCAAAAGGGAATGCTCTCTCTGTTTACGGGCATAGCCTCTGCGGCGCTCGCGGCGAACAGCACGCCTGTGAACGAAGTGCCCGGAGTGCCCGATGAAATTAAGTCGAGCGACCTCATTTCGGCAAATGCCGTCGCTTACGGCAACTATACTATAGTGACCCTGAATGTCAGAACACAGCAGGATGATCAGAACACAAAGGATGAGCATCAGGGGCCTGTCGGGCGCACTGTCGGCACGGTAGGCAACCTTGACAGAGTCTTTGACGAGATGCCGAGCATCAAGGTGGACACCTCAAAGGGCAGCATTACACTCAGATATGACGACTGCAAGGTTGTTGTCAAAATCGATAATGTCAGCGGAACGATAGTCAGCGGCACATGGAGCTACACCGTCGATATAGATGTAGATAATATATACGCGAGTATAGCGGGCAGCGACAGTATGCTGATAACGGATACCGGCGGCGCGGTCGATTACGTCATAAAGACTTATGACGGAACGACGCTTCGCAACGGCGTAAAAAAATAAAATATGGGACTGTCTGCGGCTAAACGCGACAGTCCCGTTTTTTCACGGCAATAAGAGAGAGCTGCCTTTTGGCAGCTCTCTCTGTTTTTTATGTTTATTTGTCGGCCTCGGCCTCGGCAGCCTTGGCTTCGTCGATGACCTTCTGCGCGACTACGGGCGGTGCGTCCTCATAGCGGGTGAACTCGAGGGAGAACCAGCCTCTGCCGGCGGTCACGGAGCGCAGGACTGTTGAGAAGTCGCCCATCTCGCCCATGGGAACCTCCGCGATGAGCTCCTGAATCTTCGGCTCGTCGGACGGACCCATGCCGAGCACACGGCCGCGGCGCTTGGTGACGTCGCCCATGATGTCGCCGAGATTTTCATCGGGCATATAGGCCTTCAGAGTGCCGATGGGCTCGAGGATAACGGGATTAGCCTGCGGGATACCGTTCTTGTAGGCTATGTTGGCAGCGGTCTTGAACGCCATTTCGGACGAGTCGACCGGATGATAAGAGCCGTCATAGAGCGTGGCCTTTAAGCCGACCATCGGATAGCCTGCAAGCACGCCCTTCTTGACGCTGTCGCGCAGACCCTTTTCGACTGCGGGGAAGAAGTTCTTCGGCACGGAGCCGCCGACAACCTCCTCGGCGAAAACGAGATCGTCGCTCTCGCAGGGCTCGAAGCGGATAAAGACGTCGCCGAACTGGCCATGTCCGCCGGACTGCTTCTTATGTCTGCCCTGAACCTCGACCTTCTTGCGGATGGACTCTCTGTATGCAACCTTCGGCACGCTGAGGTCAACCTCAACGCCGAACTTGTTCTTGAGCTTGGATACGATAACGTCAAGGTGCTGTTCGCCCAGACCGGAGAGCACCTGCTCGCGGGTCTCCTTGTTGATGACGAACGAAATAGTGGGATCCTCTTCGAGAAGTCTGAGCAGGCTCGCCGCGACCTTCTCTTCGTCGCCCTTCTTGCGGACCTTGACTGCCATGGACAGGCAGGGGGTCGGGAACTTGATGCCCTCGAGGGTTATCGGGTTCTTGGGCGAGCAGATAGTGTCGCCCGTCTTTATGCCCGCAAGCTTCGTCACAACGCCGATATCGCCGGCGGGGATGCAGGCTGCGTCCTCCTGCTTGCTGCCCTTGAGGGTGATTATCTTGCCCATTCTCTCGCTCTCTTCGGTGCGGGAATTATATGCGGGAGTGTCCGCGGTTATCTTGCCGGATACGACCTTGAAGAAGGACATCTTGCCGACGAACGGGTCGGCGATGGTCTTGAAGCATATAGCCGCAAGAGGGCCGTTCTCGTCGCAGGGAAGACCGTTCTCGCCCGCCTTGTCGGCTGCGGAGGGAGCGGAATATACTATCTCGTCAAGGAGCATATCAATAGCTTCGCAGGTGTAGCCCGCGCAGGCGTATACGGGGATAACGGAGCCGTCGCTGACTCCGGAGTTGAGAGCCTTGATTATCTCTTCGCGGGTGAAGGTCTCGCCGGCGAAGAACTTCTCCATAAGCTCATCGTCGCTCGAGGCGACGGCCTCGGTGAGTATATCGAGCATCTCGTCAAGCTGCGCGTCGGAGGGCATATCGACTTCCTTTTTAGTGCCGCCGCTGTAGTCAAAAGCCTTGCGGGATGCGAGGTTTACATACGATGCGACCTTGCCGTTCTCCATATGGGGGACGATAACGGGGCAGATAGCGGCGCCGACCTCCTCCTTTATGGCTGCAAAGGTCTTGTAGAAATCGGTGTTATCCGCGTCGCAGCGGGTGATTGCGAACATTCTCGAGATACCTCTGGCGTTCGCGGCCTTGAGAGCCTTCTCCGCGCCGACGTCGAAGCCCGAGCCCGCCGCGGTGACTATGAGCACGCTGTCCGCCGCGCGGATGCCTTCGCTCATGCCGCCCGCAAAGTCAAAAAGACCGGGAGTGTCAATTATATTTATCTTCGCGCCGTTCCACTCTATAGCGGCAACAGCGGTTGATACCGTGGCCTTTCTCTTTTTCTCCTCGGCGTCAAAGTCGAGCACGGTGGTGCCGTCGGCGACTCTGCCGAGTCTGTCTGTAGCCTTCGCGGTGTAGAGCATGGCCTCCGCAAGTGTAGTTTTTCCTCGTCCGCCATGGCCTGCAATGGCGATATTTCTGATGTCTTTCGCGTTATAGGCTTTCAAAAAAAGTCCTCCTTATCAAAGCGCCGCCGCGCGTTTAGATTTACTGCATAAAAAATAACCACAGTTTTGAGGAAATTATAGCATAGATAACTATAGATTTCAATAAAAAATTGAAAATATATTCATTAATGTTATATAAACAGATTAGGCGGAACGCAGGGACGCAAAAGAATAGAAAAATACTATGCTTTGTCACATTGAAGTGCTTTCCGAATAATATTTGTTTCGGATATAAAAATAAGGACCGCAGATTCGCCGCAGTCCCTGACGAAAATATCGCCCGCAATAAAATATCCCCCGCGCCGTGGGAGAATATGCCGTCCGTAGTCGCTCTTGGCTTTCTCTTCATCAGGTTGCCCTCGGCTTTCTCCATACCGAGCGCAAGGCCGGGCAGGGAGTCGGTGACCATGTTTATCCAAAGCAGGTGAACGGGCTCGAGAAGCTGGAAGTTGAGGATAGAGGCAACGAACATGATTATAACCTCGGACATATTCGTTGAAAGCTGGAACTGAAGCACCTTGCAGACGTTGTCGTAGATCTTTCTGCCCTCTTCGACCGCGTTGACGATAGTGGCGAAGTTGTCGTCCGCGAGAACCATGTCGGCGACACCCTTTGTGACGTTCGTGCCGGTGATGCCCATGCCGATGCCGATATCGGCGGCCTTTATGGAGGGCGCATCGTTGACGCCGTCTCTGGTCATCGCGGTAACCATACCGCGTACCTTCCAGGCCTTGACTATCCTCGTCTTATGCTCGGGCTGAACTCGCGCATAGACGGAGTATTTGGTAACCTCTTCAATAAGCTCTTCGTCGCTGAACTTGTCAAGCTCCGCGCCGAGCCTTGTCCGCCATTCTCTTGTTGTCCGCGGCGATTTTTGCCCGGAACTCGTCGTCCATGGGAACTATCCTGCCGTCTATAAGCGCGGTTTTGCAAAGGTTGATAACAACGTCGGGCGACGCCCTTTGTGTACTGGACTATACCGGAAGCCGTCTTATGGACGGTGGACATCATCTTTCTTCCGGAGTCGAACGGAGCTTCGCCGATTCTGGGGCTCGCCTTGACGAGGTCATTCTTGCTCATGCCCAGGGCATAGGCGTATCCGACGAGAGCGGCCTCGGCGGGCTCGCCCGTAGTCTCAACTGCGGTAAGCTTACGGATAAGAGCCTGCCTCTTGCTCATCGCGGTAACGCCTATGGAAAGGATTATCGTGACGACTGTCGGCAGTCCCTCGGGTATGGCAGAGAGCGCAGGAAAAGATTGAAAAAAGACCTTCAACAGTATTATCTGCCAAAGGTCTTGCGTCAAACGCCTGAAGGCCGTCTGTCTGCTGCCAGCCGAAGTGAGATTGTTGGCAAACAGATAGGATAATCCTCATAGCTACTCCCCATTGGTACATCAATAAATGATATCATATTCGGGGAAAAGTCAAGGCGTATTCAATAAAAAATTATCTTTTTGTCGGAAAAATGTCAAATTATTATATTATCTGGAGGCTTTTCTTTTCGCTGCGGCACGCTGAACGGCCTTGATTATCTCGACTATCGGGATTATCGAAAACGCGAGGGCGAGCGATGTCGCATATTCGGCGAAGCCTATCGGAGTGAAGCCGAAGGCGTTTGCGAGGAACGGTATCTCAATAACCGCCGTAGTCAGCACGAGCGACGCCACCATAGCAGCGAACAGGGGCAGGTTGTGGCTGCCGCGAAGGCTCATCTTTATGACCGAGCCGCGCTGCGAGCGCATATTGAACGAGTGGAATATCTCGCACATCGACATGGTGAGGAATGCCATGGTCATGCCCTGCTCGCACTGTGCGATGTTCATGAACGCCCAGTGTCCCGTCTCGAAGCGTTCGCCTATGAAGAACGCCGCGAGGGTCAGCGCGGTAACGAGCACGCCCTGATAGAGCACGTCAAAGCCGAGCCCGCCTGCAAATATTCCGTCCGACGGGTCGCGCGGGCGGCGGCGCATGATATCGCTCTCCGCCTTTTCGAGTCCGAGCGCGAGCGCCGGGAAGCAGTCGGTGACGAGGTTTATGAACAGCAGATGCGGTGCTTCGAGAATGGTGAAGCCGAGAAGCGTTGCGGTGAATATCGCGAGCACCTCCGCAAGGTTCGAGCCGAGCAGGAACTGAATGGCCTTTCGGATATTGTCATATATCCTGCGCCCCTCCTCGACGGCGTTGACAATGGTCGCGAAGTTGTCGTCCGTGAGCACCATGTCGGCGACGTTCTTCGTGACGTCCGTGCCGGTTATGCCCATGCCTATTCCGATATCCGCGCTCTTTATCGACGGCGCATCGTTGACTCCGTCGCCCGTCATGGCGGTTATCTTGCCCTTTGAGCGCCAGGCGTTGACTATTCTCGTCTTATGCTCGGGCTGCACGCGCGCGTATACATATATATTCTCGACTCTGTCCGCGAACTCCTCGTCGCTCATCGCGGAGAGCTCCGCGCCGGTTATGGCCTGCGAGGGGTCGGTGAGTATGCCGAGCTCCGAGGCGATGGCAACGGCGGTGTCTTTATGGTCGCCGGTTATCATAACGGGGGTTATGCCCGCGCCGCGGCACTCCTCTATAGCCGCCTTGACCTCCGGGCGAACGGGGTCTATCATGCCGGTAAGGCCGATGAATATCAGATCATGCTCGAGCGCCTCGGGCGAAAAATCGTCGGGCGCGGAGTCGTATTTTCTCATCGCAGCCGCGAGCACGCGCAGAGCCTTATCCGCCATTCTCTTGTTTTCCGAGGCTATTGTCGCCCTTATCTCGTCTGTCATCGGAACGATTTTTCCGTCGATAAAGGCGTGGGTGCAGAGGTCGACGACAACATCGGGAGCACCCTTTGTGTATTGAATAATGCCGTCCGGTGTCTTGTGGACGGTGGACATCATCTTTCTGCCGGAGTCGAACGGAGCTTCGCCGATTCTCGGGCTGTCGCTTTTCAGCTCGCCCTTATGAAGTCCGAGGCTTATCGCGTAGCTGACGAGAGCCGCCTCCGTGGGCTCGCCGATCACGAGTCCGTCGGAATCCTCCTGCGCGTCGGAGCAGAGGGACATGGCTCTTGCGAGCAGCTTTTCGTCGCCGTAATGATCGACGACGGTCATCTTGTTCTGCGTGAGAGTGCCCGTCTTGTCGGAGCAGATTATCTGCGCGCAGCCGAGCGTCTCAACAGCGGTGAGCTTGCGGATAACCGCATTTTTCTTCGACATATTCGTAACGCCTATCGACAGCACGATAGTGACCACCGCCGCAAGTCCCTCGGGAACGGCGGCAACGGCGAGACTGACGGCTACCATAAACACGTCGATAACGCTCTTGAATATCAGCGCGGGATCGCCGCCAGCGAGAGTGGAGCGCTCCATGAACAGCGAGAACGCGAAGATGAAAACGCAGATTCCCAGCACAAGGAAGGTGAGCGTCTTAGAGAGCCCCGCAAGCTTTTTCTGGAGCGGGGTCTGCCCGTCCTCCGCCTTTGTTATGGCATCGGCTATCTTGCCCATCTCGGTATTCATGCCCGTGTCGGTGACAACGGCCTTGCCGCGTCCGTAGACAACGGCGCTGCCCATATACGCCATGTTCTTTCTGTCGCCCAGCGGAATATCGCCGCCGTTGCCCGCGCCGAGAACGGAGATAATCTTGCTCACGGGCACGCTCTCGCCCGTCAGCGCAGCCTCCTCTATTTTAAGGCTGGCGCTCTCGAATATGCGGCAGTCTGCGGGAACAGCGTCGCCCGCCTCGAGAACAACAACGTCGCCGACGGTCAGATCCTCGCTCTTGACGGTCATGATTTTGCCCTCGCGTATGACCTTGGAGGTCGCCGCGCTCATCTCCTGAAGCGCCTCGATAGCCTTTTCCGCCTTGCTCTCCTGCAAGACGCCGAGCACGGCGTTTATGAGCACAACGGCGAGGATTATCACGGTGTCCGTAGGGAAGGACGGCGAGCCGGAGACCTTGCCCTCGTAGACTGTCGTCACGGCGGATATGACCGCGGCGACGATAAGGATGATTATCATCGGGTCGGCAAGCTGTTCAAAAAACCGCTTGACGAGCGATTTCTGCTTTGCCTGTGCCAATTTGTTTTTGCCGTATTTCTCAAGACGGCGTTCGGCCTCGGACTGCGAAAGTCCGTTTTCCGAGCTCTCCGTCCGCTTAAACACCTCGCGGACGTCTTCAAGATAGTACTTCAATTTTTATGCCTCCCTTTCGGTTAAACAAAAAAAACCTTCGACAGACCATGTCTGCCAAAGGTCTTGCCTCAAACACGCCTGAACGCATATGTCTGCTGCCAGCCGGGCTCGGTCGGTTATTGCGGCCTGCACGACGGTTGGTGACAGCAAGATGGACTTTCGCCCATAGCTACTCCCCAATGGATTACATTTATCATATCCTAAAGGACATATTTTGTCAATTAACAATTTGTAAATTTTTATCGGGCTTTCGTGATTATTCGACAAAATTGCTATTGACAAAGGCGAAACGGGATTATATAATTATTTGCGTATTCTGACAAATGTTTCTGTGGACTCGCATGTTTTTTGTAAGCCATTGACCGTTTGCGTTTGATGGTTCGAGAAAATGTGCGGGCCCATTGCACAACATATAATATAGAATGCAAATTTTTTCACGGAGGTACCGCAATGAAGGGTACAGTCAAATGGTTCAACGCAGAAAAAGGTTTTGGCTTCATCGCTAACGATGAGGGCGGCGACGATGTTTTCGTACATTTCTCCGCTATCGTTGCAGACGGATACAGAACTCTTACCGAGGGTCAGAAGGTCACCTTTGAGGTCGAGCCGGATCCCAAGGATTCCAGCAAGCTCAGAGCTGTCAACGTTGTCGGCGAATAATTTTTCCCGCAGTTGATAAGATGGCCGCGTTTCCGCTGACCGCAGAGCAAAATGACAAAGGTCATAATTCACAAAGCGTGGATTATGGCCTTTATTTTTTCCCGATTTTTTTGTTTTAAGCGTCTCTTCTCGAAAGCATATCTTTGGCAATTCTCTTTGCAAGCTCATCCATGTGCGAGAAGTCCATGGCGGAGATGTATATGCTCTCCAATTTGTCGTGAATTTTCTTTGCGCTCTTGAGCGAGTCCGCCGCCTCGGCGATAAACTCGCCGTAGGCCTTCTTTGTGAAGTTCAGCCGCGGCAGACGGCGGCGAAGCGCGGCGCGGTCGGTGAAGCGCGCGCAGTTTATTTTCACGGCTCCGTCAAGCTCCGCCTCATGCAGCCTGTTTGAGGTCACGAAGCCGAGCGACAGCGCGGGAATGAGCAGATGCTCCGGCTCGCCGCTCGGGTCGAGCGGGCAGGGGCTTGCGATTATATCGTGCCCGCCCGACAGCGCATATCCGCGCAGCAGGGAGAGCAGCGCCGATGAGCACGCCGCGTTTTCGTCCTCTATGACATAGACTTTCTCGCACATCGTCTCAACGGTTTTATTAAAAAATGTTATCCCGTCCGGCGTGACGGCGGACAAATTTATGTGCCGTTCCTCGCCGATACGCCCCGCAGGAGCGCCGAACTCGCGCGCCGCTATGCGCGATGCCGTGCGCTTTATTTTTGCCGTGTCGGCGCAGGCGAGCGTCAGGCGCAGAATATCCTCGCGCAAGAGAGCCGAGGCCTCGAGAAAACGTCTGCATCTGCGGTGAAATGCCGCGTTTTCGTCGCTGAGAGAGATGATTTCGTCACGCCGCGAGCGCAGAATATCTTTATCCCAGAATTTGCCAAGGTCGATTATTTCCTGCGCGGCGCCCGGATATTTCGGCTCGAGCGTGTGAGGGGGAGTACCGTCAACTACTAAGCAGTTGAGAGCGGGCGCATACACGCCGTCGAGCGAGGCGGGGTCGGAGGAGCAGTATATTAGCTCCGTCCCGATTCCCGTGTCGGTCAGGGCGGCGTTTATTTTTTTCATCAGGCTCGATTTCCCCGTGCCCGGACCGCCCTTTATTATATATGTGTACCCGCCCGAATGAGCGGGGCACAGCTCGCCGAAAAACGAATGAAAGCCCTCGGGCGAGCTGCACCCGAGAAAATAGCCGATGTTACCCATAATACGCCTCCCGAAAAGTCATATTACAGAGTATTCACCGCCCGCTTGTCAGGTTACGGAAAATATAGGCGCGGATATTTGCCGCCGATAACATCCTCGTCAAGGTTGACAAATCGGGCTAAAAAAGGTAAAATATCACGAGTAAATTTGAACGGCTTTTGCGGAGTCTGTCCCTCTGTCGGACGAAGAGCCGCGACTATGTTTCTGAGGGAAGCGCCGCGCATTGAAAGCAGGAAGTCAATAAGCAGAAAACAAACTAAAAAACATAATAAAACCGGGTGTGGCACAGTTGGGCGAGGAGGAATGCCGCCGCCGGTGGCGGAAAAAGGCATTGCTCCGAG
>OLVU01000886.1_pt1 | contig 23119 bp, 18 predicted proteins | sample 1673321 | NCBI WGS metagenome assembly OLVU01 (sample SAMEA3178942, study PRJEB25190) | human gut metagenome | biome: human gut; feature: human-associated habitat; material: faeces | place: Austria | collected 2013 | reverse complement strand
AAAAAGAAGCAAATCTTCGGATTCGTCAAAGGTTTCGTCCGCAAGCGTTATGTAATCGGCGCGGATTTTCCCGGATTCTTTGTCGTAAATGCGGTAAACCGTTTTGTCGCCAGGATTTGTGATTTTTGCCGGGTTTTCGGATAATTTGATTTTTGGAATCATTTCTCCGTCAATTTCTACCGCAGCCAATTTGTATACACCGCCAAACGCAGGTGTGTTTTTGGATGTAATCAAGTTTGTGCCAACGCCCCAGGAATCAATGCAGGCACCCTGTGAGAGCAGAGAGTCAATCAGATATTCATCCAAATCACTTGAAGCACAGATTTCGGCATCCGGAAATCCCGCATCGTCTAACATTTTTCTTGCTTTCTTGGAAAGGTAAGCGAGGTCGCCGCTGTCGAGACGAATGCCATATTTTTTCGGCATGCGGTTCTGCTCACTCAATTCCTCAAATACACGGATGGCATTTGGTACGCCTGAACGAAGGGTATCGTAGGTGTCAACAAGAAGTGTCGTGTTATTCGGATACAATTCGGCATATTTGCGGAATGCAGTCAATTCATCCCCATAACTCATAATCCAGCTGTGTGCGTGCGTGCCAAGTGCGGGAACATCATATTCTTTTGCGCAAATTACGTTGCTTGTACCAATACATCCGCCAATGACAGCCGCACGTGCCCCGAATGTACCGGCATCCGGTCCCTGTGCGCGCCGCAGACCAAATTCCATAACGCCACCGCCCTTTGCTGCATAGCAGACACGGGAAGCTTTTGTTGCAATCAGGCTTTGGTGGTTAATCAGATTTAAGAGTGCTGTTTCCACTAACTGCGCCTCTAAAATCGGTGCGACAACTTTTAAAAGCGGCTCGCGCGGAAAGACTACGGTACCTTCCGGAATCGCATAAATATCCCCTGTAAAATGAAAACTTGCAAGATAATCCAAAAAGTCTTCATCAAACACGCCAAGACCGCGTAAGTAATCAATATCCTCATAATCAAAGTGAAGGCTTTTGACATAGTCAATTACCTGAGCCAGTCCGGCACATACGGCATACGCACCATCATCCGGATTCTGACGGTAAAATAAATCAAAAACAACACAATTTGATGCATGATTTTTAAAGTAGCCCTGCATCATTGTGATTTCATAAAAATCAGTAAGCAGAGTAAAATTTCGATTATCCATACGAACCTCTCAATCTGCGCAAAACTCAAAAAGTGCGCGTTTGCTTTTCAATCTTAATTCTTATTTTAGTAGAAAAAGAGATATCTTTCAAGTTAAACTGATAACTTTGACCTCATATGCAGCCTTTCTTCTCGGAAAAAGACAAAAGCGTTGCTAACTTTTTGGGAGGGCTGTAAATTGGGATTACAGACTAATATAGATAATGACAATAGAATAACGAAGGAGTATAATAAGTGATTATAGGCGTTTTATTATGTAGACATTGGAGAAAAGAGAGGGGGCAAAAATGGCGACGTATGTAATTGGTGATATTCATGGGGAATTTGAGCAATTAAAGATTTTGCTTGAAACAATAAAATTTAATGATAATGACGAATTGTATGTAATGGGGGATGTTGTCGATCGTGGACCGGATCCCATTAAGACATTGCAGTATCTGATGACGCTGCCAAATTGTGTATGTATCGCAGGAAATCATGAATGGATGGCATTGGAGAGTTTGAAACTTATGATGAATGAAATAACAGAAGATTTTATTCAAACTCTTGACAAAAATCAAGTGATGATAATGTTTGATTGGTTTCATAATGGAGGAAAAACGACGATGGATCAATTTAGTAAATTGTCGAATGAAGAACGGCAGGAAGTGCTCGATTTTATTGGTGAGTTTGAAGCATATGTGGAATTGGAAATTCAGGGACGAAAATATCTTTTGGTTCATGCCGGTTTGAATAATTTTTCTTATAGAAAGCCAATTGAAGAATATGCTATTGATGATTTGTTGTGGACGCGTGCAAATTATCAGATGCCATACTACGAAAATAAAATAGTGATCACGGGTCATACACCGACGCAGACAATTTCTGGAAATGATAGACCGGGTTATATTTATCGCAAGAATAATCATATCGCATTGGATTGCGGTGCCTGTTCACAAAATGGGCGGCTCGCCGGAATATGTTTGGAGACTGGAAAAGAGTATTATTCAAGGAAATAGAAAAACATAGATTTATATGGGAAAAGCATCTATAAATCTGCATGGAAATGATGTATAATAATTACAAATTTTTGGGAAAAAGAGAGGATTGGAATGAGTGAATTAAGCAACATTAAAACATTGGAAGAATTATTTGAGTATTGGAAGACTAAACAATCAAATGACAGTGGAAAAGAAACATGCAATAGCGAAAATGGTTATGTGGTTGCAACGAATTCTTTTTACAAAGATGGTATTGTAAATCCAGAAGAATACCAAAATAGTGCTCTGAAGGTTTTGTTTATTACGAATGAAGTAAGCATTGATTGCAAAAATGATGTTGACGAAAAAAATCCCGAATTAAAAGGGAATGGAAAAGGTGGGCATTTGGTTGGAAACAATAAAGGCAATACGGTGTGTAGCTTTAATAGGTATATTTCGGATGATGAACAGGAAACTTGGAGTGGGAAAATGAGAATAAAGTTTGGTGAAATGTATCGAATTATGACAGAGGAGAACTATAAAACCAAAGATTCTATTGATGCGAAAGCGAATAAAGAGGCACTTAAAAAGATTGCTTTTATGAATTTGAATAAGCGTGGTGGATTCGGAAGTATTCAGCGAGATGTTTTTTTGAACTATTTGAAAAAATATAAAGAATGTATACGAAAAGAAATAGAATTAATTGCTCCGGATGTGATTGTATGGTGTGCATGTAATACATATGATGCAGAGGAGTATATGGGGGCCATTTTTGAGGAGAAGGTTTGGAAAGAAAAGAAATTAACTCTAAAGAAAGGAAAAGTTCCAATCCTTAGAATGTGGCATCCATCGGTTCAAGGTAGAAATATGAATGAGTATTTGGAAAAATTTGCTGACGATGTGTGGAAGAACGCAAAAGATGTTATCTGATTGAATGGGAGCTTGCAGGTCCTGGCTTGTGACAGGGGGTCGCTGCCGATTTCTTTGGATTCCAGTAATTTAGGAGAAAAGCTTTACGGTTCGTGGGTTTGAGTGCGTCGGTATGCGGCACTGGTAGTTTCAGTGCCCATACCGCTACGCACTCAATTAGTGAGAACGCCCATGAACCGTAAGGCTTTTTTGCCAAATTACGGAAAACAAAAAAAGTCCCCTCGCCCCCCTACATTGACAATAACTTTCCATCTATGGTAAAATTACTGTACTTGTGCATGACAGACAGTTTGGGAGGTGGATGGTTGTCATGAATAAAAATTACGACCCGTACAAGAAGACGATTTTGTTCTTCTTTTCCTTAATAAGTGTGGCGACAGTATTTGCGTATTTCTGGTATCTTGTGTACTGGGATACGATGTACTTTTTCCATTTCTACCGCAAAGGTAACTGGGCATTGATTGGGCTTTACGCAATTTTAGTGTACTTTTTTTCGACGATGTATGGGGCACTCAGAATTGGACAGCTGCGGCGGATGGAAGTGGTGTTGTCGCAGTTTTTAGCTACATTTTTAGCAAATATTGTGATGTATTTCGTGATTTGTCTGCTGGCTTTTGGGCTTGTGAATCCGGGATACATGATTTTGATGCAGTTAATTGACTGCGTGATTGCAGTTGTCTGGACAGTTGTGACAAGACGATTGTATAACCGTATTTTCCAGCCGTGGAAAATTCTTCTGATTTATGGTGACAGACCGGCGTCGGAGTTAGTCGATAAATTGGAGACAAGACGTGATAAGTATGCGATTTACGGGGCAATTGATGCCCATGCCGGAATCGACCGCATTGCTGAGACGGTGAAAGATTATCAGGCGGTTTTGATTGGAGATATTGCGGCGGAAACAAGAAATGAAATTTTAAAATATTGTTATGGAAATGGAATCCGGGCGTATGTAATGCCGAAAATTTCCGATATTATTTTGATGGGTGGCGACGAAATTCATGTGTTTGACACCCCATTTTTGCTGTCTAAGGGATATTCTTTGAGTTTCGACCAGCGGTTTTGGAAGCGTACGGTAGATTTGCTCATTGCGGTGCCGCTTACGATTTTATTGTCGCCGATTATGCTTTTGGTGGCATTTGCGATAAAATGCTGTGACGGGGGGCCGGTTTTTTACAGGCAGGTGCGGTGCACGAAAGACAATCGGGAATTTTCTATTTTAAAATTCCGCAGCATGATTGTGGATGCTGAAAAGTCGGGAGAAGCCGTTCTTGCCAAAGAGCATGATGAGCGGATTACGCCGGTGGGCCGTTTTTTGCGTGCTGTCCGGTTGGATGAACTGCCACAGCTTTTTAACGTGCTTTCCGGGGATATGTCGCTTGTCGGACCGAGACCGGAGCGGCCGGAGATTATTGCAGAATACCAGAAAGAAATGCCGGAGTTTGTTTTCCGTACTCGTGTAAAAGCCGGAGTGACCGGATTTGCACAGATTTACGGAAAATACAACACCGTTCCGTATGACAAACTGAAACTGGATTTGTTTTATATTGAAAATTACTCTCTGTGGATGGACTTGAAACTGATTCTTATGACAGTAAAAACCGTTTTGAAAAAGGACTCGACAGAGGGCGTGGATACCGACCAGACAACGGGATTGAAAGAACACACCGAGGGCAACGAAGAGGTCGAACGCAAGATTCAGGAATATACATCCAGGGAGGAATCGCATCATGAGTAAAAAAGCATTACTGGTAACAAGAGTCAGCGGCTTTGTACCACAGTTTGAAATGAACAACGTGAAAATATTACAGGAAATGGGATATGAAATTCATTATGCGGCAAACTTTGATGTTGTTGTGTATGGAAAAGACAATTCCCGGCTGATGGGCACGGGAATCCACCGACATCATATTCCGTTTGGACGCTCGCCATTTTCCAGGGATGTGCGGACGTGCTATTTGGCGTTGAAAAAACTGATGCTTGAGGAAAAATTTGATTTGATTCACTGCCATATGCCGATGACAGGAGTTCTCACACGCAAAGCGGCAGAGAAAGTATACAAAATGACAGGAAGAAAAGTTCCGGTTATTTATACCGCACATGGCTTTCATTTTTATGAGGGCGCACCGGTTTCTAATTGGAAATATTATGTGGCAGAAAAGCATTATGCGAGATATACGGATAAACTTTTGGTGATTAATCAGGAAGATTATGCGAGGGCAAAAAAATTCCCGATTCGCGGAAATGTGGAATATGTGCAGGGAGTTGGCTTGAAACCTGCACCTGAAAAAGACCCTGATTTTGATATGCGGAAAGCATACGGAATCCCAGCTGACCACAAAGTAGTTGTGAGTGTTGGCGAGCTGACGGAAGGAAAAAATAATGAAGTTATGCTCCGGGCGATGGATCGATTCCGCAGAAAAAAACTGACGTATCTTATTTGTGGTACTGGTGCGATGGAAGAACATCTGCGCACCGTGGTGCGGGAGATGCATCTTGATGGACAGGTGGTATTTGCCGGTTACTGTGAGAAAATTCCGGATGTTCTTTTGCAGGCAGACTGCTTTGCCTTTCCATCGAAGCGTGAAGGACTTCCGGTAGCGATGATGGAGGCAATGCGTGCCGGACTCCCGGTGCTTGCCTTAGATATCCGTGGAAACCATGATTTGATTTCCGATGGAGAAGGCGGATTTTTATTTGAAGAGGGAAATGCATCCGATTATGTAAAAGGTCTTTCCTTTTTCCTAGATTACCCAGAAGAGGCAAAACGGATGGGTGAATGGAACAAAAAAAGAGTGCAGGATTTTTCGATTGATTTAGTGGAAGAAAAAATGCGGAGAATTTATGCAGAGGCAGAAAGCGGGGAATTGAAATGAAACTTTTGACGGTGTCCATAGCCGCCTATCATGTGGAGGATTATCTTCGTGAAACATTGGATAGTTTTTTGATTCCGGAAGTAACGGACCAGTTAGAAGTTTTGATTGTAAATGATGGTTCCGGTGAAGGGGTCAATGAAATTGCCCGTGAATATCAGACTAATTATCCGGATGTATTCCGTTTGATTGATAAAGAAAATGGCGGTCATGGTTCGACGGTAAACCGCGGAATCGAAGAGGCAGCGGGAAAATATTTTAAGACCGTTGACGGGGACGATTACGTGTCTGCAGAAGGGTTAAAGGAACTGCTTATATATCTTCAGACGGCAGAGGTCGATTTGGTGGTGAATGACTACCATAGTTTTAACGATGCTTCCGGTGAAATGGTGAGTGAGATGCACCATGGATTTCCGGGAAAAGAGTATCGGAAAATATATGCATTTGAGGAAGTCTGCGGCAAAGTTTACATTAATATGCATGCTGCTACTTACCGCACGGAATTGCTGAAAAAAATGGGAAGACGTCTGGATGAACATTGTTTTTATGTGGACGCCGAGTATAATTTGTATCCGATTCCGTTTGTGAAAACAATTGCGTTTTTGGAAAAACAGGTGTACTGTTACAGACTTGGGATGGAGACGCAGAGTATGAACATCCGAAATATGCAGAAAAACTGCGCACACCATGAAATGGTGCTGACACATTTGCTGGAATTTTATAAGGAAGAAGCAGAGCGTCTGACGCCGGAGAAAAAAGCATATGTGGCGGAAGGCGTAGCGAAAATATTGACAAGCCAGTATAAAATTTATTTGAGTTATCCGGCAGAGGCGGTTCACAAAAATCAAATTGTGGCTTGGGATAAACGAATTAAAAAAGAATTTCCGGATATTTACCACAGTGTGACAAACCGTGCCGTGAAAATGCTGCGGCATAGTGGGTATGGATTGTATCGTTTGGCGTCGTATTTATGCCGGAAGGCATACGGATGCGACTAGAGAATGGAGGTAGTGTATGTCATTATTTGTTGCCAGAATAAAGGGCTTTGTCCGATTCAAAGATTTGATGGGACAGCTTGTGAGCAGGGATTTGAAATTGAAATACCGCCGCAGTGTGCTGGGGTATTTGTGGAGTGTATTAAACCCGTTGTTTATTATGATTATCATGGCGATTGTATTTTCAAAAATGTTTACGAGAGCCAGTATTACGAACTTCCCGGTATATTTGATGAGCGGCCAGGTTATGTTTAACTTTATGAATCTGTCCACGAAATCGGCGATTCAGTCGATTAACGGAAGTGCATCACTTCTCAAAAAAACATATGTACCGAAATATGTTTTTACCGTTTCAAAAATTATCAGTGGTTTGATTGACTGTGTATTTTCAATGGGAGCACTTTTGATTGTTATGTTATTTACCGGGGGCGAATTTACGTGGCGGCTTTTTCTGTTCCCGCTTGTACTCGCACAGAACTTTGTATTTACCATGGGGCTGGGACTTTTCTTGGCGGCAACCAATGTATTTTTCCGGGATATCCAGTATATTTACAATGCGATTACAACGGCATGGCTTTATCTGACACCGATCTTCTACCCGATTGAGGCACTGCCACAGAATCTTCAGTACATTGTATCGCATCTGAATCCGATGTACTCCTATGTTTCGCAGTTTCGTATGCTGACGCTGCCTGGATTTGTGCCAGCTGGAATCAGTATTATGTGGCTCATTATAATTGGAATTGTGTCGGCATTTCTGATGCTCATCATCGGACTGTGGGTATTTGTAAAGACGCAGGACAAATTTATTTTGTATATTTAAGGAGGAGAATGGCATGAATGATATTGCAATCGATGTAAAAGATGTGACGATACGGTTTAATCTGGCATCGGAAAAAATCGATAATTTAAAAGAATATTTTGTAAAATTAATCAAACATGAACTTCTCTTTCAGGAGTTTCTTGCTGTCAGGGATGCTTCTTTTACAATCCGTAAAGGAGAGGCGTGGGCACTTGTGGGAAGCAATGGTTCCGGCAAGTCGACGCTTTTGAAGGCAATCAGTGGAATTTTGAAACCGTACAAAGGAGAGATTGTTGTAAATGGAACGATTTCTCCACTATTGGAACTTGGTGCCGGTTTTGACATGAATCTGACGGCAAGGGAAAATATCTTTTTGAATGGAACAGTGCTTGGACATTCCAAGAAATATATGCAGGAGCATTTTGATGAAATCGTGGAGTTTTCAGAACTTCATAAGTTTTTGGATTCGCCGGTGAAAAACTTTTCATCCGGTATGCGTGCAAGGCTTGGTTTCTCGATTGCTACGATTGTGCGTCCGGATATTTTAATTGTAGATGAGATTCTGGCGGTCGGCGACTATTCGTTCCAGCAGAAGTGTTTGAAGCGAATGGATGAAATGATGGGTGGCGGAACAACACTTTTGTTCGTGTCACATTCGATTGACCAGGTGCGTAAACTCTGTGACCATGCAGTATGGATTAATAAGGGACAGATTATGCAGGTTGGCGAGGTAAACGAAGTGTGCGATGCCTATATGGCAACTCAGAAGAAATAGAGGATAAAAATGATATTACAGAATTTAGTTTTTCCAAAAGAGAATATTTGCAATGAGCCGGAGCTTTATTTCCATGGGACGACAGACGGTAAGATACCGGCTGGAAATGAAGCGGATTTATTTACTTATTTTAATAGTTTTTCGGCTTATAAATGGAAAATGTATACGACGGTGGAGCAGGTTTGTTTCCGTCTGCGCTGTCACGGAAATTGTGAGATTACTTTGTGGGATACTAAAGTAGAAGATGGAGCAGATCCGGCGGCTCACAGTTTTGCCAGCACAAAACATGAAGAGGGCGGTGCCGATGAGGTTGTGCTTCGTTTTTCCCTGCACGATGTAAAAGGAATTGTTTATGCAGTGATAAAGGCAGAGTCTGATACCGTGATTTTCGGCGGAAGTTTTGAGACAGTTCATGAACCCGTTTTACCGGTGAAGATAGCAGTTGGAATCTGTACATTCCGGCGCGAAGAATTTGTGAAGAAAACGCTGGAAACTTTAAAGCGTGAAACGATGGAAAATCCGGATTCACCGCTTTATCAGAATGTTTATGTTTATGTGTCGGATAACGGACAGACGCTTCCTTGCGAAGAGTTGTCAAACGACAGAATTTTTGTGATGCCAAATCGAAACACCGGCGGCTCCGGCGGTTTTGGACGCTGCATGAAAGAAGCATATGAGGACAGGGAAAAGTATGGACTTACACATATTTTATTGATGGATGATGATATTGTGCTGGAACCGGAGTCACTTTTCAGAACGTATACACTTCTTAACTTCTTAAAAGAAGAGAGGAAAGGGGCTATGCTCGGCGGAGGGCTTTTGCGCCTTGATATCCCTTACATTCAGCATGCGAATGGAGAACTCTGGCAGGGGGGACGTATTGGTTTTACTAAGCGTGGCTATGATTTGCGGAGAATGACAGATGTTGTCCGCAATGAATATAATCTCCCGATGGACTATAATGGCTGGTGGTACTGCTGCGTGCCGTTAGCAGAACAATTTCGTGGTTTTCCGCTTCCAATTTTTATTCATGGCGACGATATCGAATATGGTCTGCGCTTTGATGGAAATATTATGACACTGAACGGAATTGGTGTGTGGCATGATGCGTTCGATAATAGAAAGGCATCTTCCATGGAATATTACGATATGAGAAACACATTGATTGCCTGTGCCATCCATCATCCGGGGTATTCTCGTCTGCACATGATAAAACGTGTTGCGAGACATCTTATTGGACAAATGCTTCATCTTCGCGTGAAAGATCAGGAATTGACGATGAAGGGCGTCGAAGATTTCTGTAAGGGAACGGAATTTTTGAGGGAATTAGACCCGACAAAACTTCATCCGGAAATCATGAAAATGGGTTATGCCATGCAGGATGTTTCCGATGATTTATACAAGTTTGGCGTTGATGTGGAAAAGACAAAGCCGCAGCCTTCGCATTTATATGAGGACGGTGGTTTCGCAAAGAAACATTTGCTGTCTGTGAATGGATGGCTTCTTCCGGCGAAAAAAGAGACGGCGGTGTTTCCTATGGGCGTGCATCCGGATGCTTTGTATCGTAGAAAAACAGCTCTTTTATACGACCCGGACACAAGCCGTGGATTTTATGTCGAACGAAAAGCAAAAGATTTCTTTGTAACGATTGGCAGATGTTTCAAAATGGGCTGGCTGCTTGCAGGCAAGTATAAAAAAACTGTGAAAGACTTTCAGGAAAACAGCGGTGAATTGATTTCGTATGATTTTTGGAAAGGGTATTGAGAATTGCAAAAAAAGTCGAAAAAAGCAAGTTTGTGCATTTGAGTGCACAAACTTGCTTTTTTTTGAAGTTTGTGCTATTGTCTTATTTACAAGGAGGTGTAATGGATGATAGATACACATGTACTAAAAAAAAGAGAACTTTATTTGAAAAAAATTATTGCATTTCAAGATACCGAACCTGTAAAAGTTGTCACTGGTATCCGCAGGTGTGGAAAATCAAGTCTGCTTAAGCTCATGACTCTTCATTTGAAAGAAAATGGTGTATCAGAGGAACAGATTCTTGAGATGAATTTTGAGTCCTATGCTTTTAAGGATATGAATAGTGATGATTTTTATAAATATGTAAAGGCACGCATAATTGAAGGAAAGAGAATGTATCTCTTTTTTGATGAGGTTCAGCGTGTCCCTAATTGGGAAGATGCAATCAATTCTTTTCGAGTTGATTTTAACTGTGATATCTATGTGACAGGTTCAAATGCGTATATGCTATCTTCCGAATATGCCACATACTTATCAGGCAGATGTGTAGAAATAAAGATGCTGCCATTGTCTTTTTCGGAGTTTTTGACTTTTTATGATTTTGAAATTAAAGAAACAAAGAGTGCATTAGGCGGCACTCGAAAACAAGCATTTGATTCTAATGGAGAACATTATGAAATTCGTGAAGTTTTTGATGCTTATGTGCGCTTTGGGGGGATGCCTGGTATTGCAGATGTTGGACTTGACCAAGAAAAAGCACTTATATTACTTGAAGGAATTTACTCAACGGTTATTATGAGAGATATCTTAGAGCGTGAAAATTTGAGGGGGCAAAAGCGTATTACAGACCCCATTCTCTTAAAAAAGATTATTACATTTCTTGCCGATAATATTGGCAGCAGTATATCCGTGTCCTCAATAGGTAATACTCTTGTAAATGAAGGATTACTTGAGGATAGCAAACGGAAAGGAACACCAAGTACACATACGGTACAGTCATATGTAGATGCCTTGCTGGAAGCATATTTCTTTTATGATATTAAAAGATTTGATATTAAAGGGAAAGAATTTTTGCGGACACTTGGAAAATATTATATTGTTGATATTGGTCTTAGAAATTATCTTCTTGGTTTTAGAGACCGTGATAGTGGACATGTCTTAGAAAATATTGTTTATTTTGAATTGCTTCGGCGTGGTTTTGATGTATCAATTGGAAAAATAGATAATGCTGAAGTTGATTTTATTGCAACAAAAGTAGATGAAAAACAATATATTCAGGTAACCGAATCAATGGAAAATGAAGATGTTCGTAAAAGAGAATTGTTCCCGCTGCAAAAAATCGGAGATAATTATGAAAAGATAATTCTTTCATTGAATCCTGGAATGGATAATTCATATGATGGTATAAAATCAATTAATCTCATTGATTGGTTGATTTCAGAATGACAAAATTAATTTTTGTAAATAAAAACAGTTTACACAGAATGAGTACAAGAGAACGTACCCACTCTGCGTAAACTGTTTTAATATTTATTCTTAAATATTTTCCCCCTGATATTATCGCAGTAATAACAGTAACTCTTATAAATCCACCGATAAATAAATTTCGATTTTTTCATCGACATTTCAAACGATTTTGTATGGTATGACTTTCCATGCATCCAGTCGACAATTGTCTGGAAGGTTACCGGAGGAGCGTATTCCTCAGCACGCTCACCAAGTGCCACGGCATCCTTGAGGCTTCCAAAGACATTCAGCAGAATCGGATCGTCGGTTGTCTGCTTGAAGTTTGCCATGCCAAAGTCATACAGGTAATGGCCGGTTGTAAATTCATCCTCTAAGTTGAGTGCACAGAAATCCTTTGCAAAGCGAACCAGATAAGTTTTCAATGCCTGATTCATTTTCACAGGAATTAAATACCGGTTCAATGCGTCCATTTTTTTCTTCGTAAGTTTCGATGGTACGATACGGAAGATTTGCAAAAATGGATTCTGCAAACACAACGGAATGTGTGTTACAGGTGTAGTTGTAGCGGATGGATTTGCCGATGGTCGGGTAAATGCTTCGTACATAATACATCGGGTCATCTACTTCGTGACCGGCGGCATCGGCTAACAATCTTGTCAGGCAGTCCTGTGTATAGCCACGGCCCCAATACTCAACAAAGGCAAATGGTTCGTTGAAATCAATTTCCTGACGAAGATAGTCGGAAACAATGACACGCTGCTTTTTGGCAACGGCAAGCAAATGTTCTTTGTAAGCATCGGAACGTTTTAATTTCTGGCTCACATCAGAAATTAACTGGTCTGAATAACGCTTCGTTGTTTTTAAGTAACCAAGCTCCGGGAAGAACTTATCAAATGTTGCTTCGTCAATCAAAAGGGCGGAAAGCAATTTATTGAAATTGCGAACGCCGCTGAAGTTGCCGTAAGGCTCGAAAAATTCTTCATCCACTTTGTCGATAAACGATGGCACACGCCATGCTTTTCGTGAACCGTAAATATATTTTGTGCGCAGCGGAAGTCCTTTGCTCTCAATTACGGCATCCGCCATAAGTTTCAAATAATAGCCGTCACGGGAAATAAAATAAAGTGTTTTGTAACCTCGTTTTAAAGCGTCGTGAACTGCCCAGTGAACATAAGGAACGAAATAAAGACTGGCATATTTGTAGGCAAAAGTCTCTTTGTCCGTGTGCTCCTCCAGACGGAAGTTGCGGAACAATTTCACAACACTGTGCATACCATATTCTTCAATGTAGGCTGCCATATGTTTTTCGTAGTCATCAAGTTCCGGAATCGATACCGGCTGTGTGTGAATGCCAAGACGGGATGGCTGGGTGTCATCGGCAAATTTGTTATCGCCAATGTGAATCCATTCCGAATAATGGTAGTCGAGAGAATTATATACTTCCAAAAACAATTTTCTTGTCGTTTTCTGATAGCCGATATCACTTGATAAAAACAGCGGAAGTGTGGCAAGAAGCGGGTCCGCTTTTGCTAACATTTTCTGAATTGTTTCTTTCGGCAGATACATATCGCTGATTAATACGACATCATTTCCCTCGGCAAGGTAAGATTTGAGCATATCAATGTGGTCAGTCAAAGGAATGACGGAGCGGATTTCTTCCTCACACTCCCATGTGATTAACTGCTGTTTCTGCTCATCGGTGAGCGGAAACAGTGTTGCCATGTGGTCATAAATTTCTGACAACTGAATTTCTAAATGGTCGTCGTTTCGGATTAATACCGACTTTTTATAAAACTCACGCACATTGGATTCGCACCAGCGGCGAATCTGCGAAAATTTGCGGATAAAATAGCTGTCGTAGCCACAGTCAGACTGCTCCAGTTTTTTGCGGACATTGTCGAAAACGCTGGAAGGATGGCAGCACTGGCGCGAAAATAGAGTATCAAAAATATCGAAACTGTAAAGTTTCGGAAATTCTCGTTTTTCCGGCGTGAAAGAAAGTGCGGTGTCGATAATCCGCTCGCAGTCATTTTCATCCGAATAAGACCAGAATAACTGATTGATTCGGTCGAGTTCTTTTTTCTCTGTCTCTTTGCAGGAAGCAAGAGCTGCAAGTAATTCATCAAAATCAGATGCTTCGGTTCCGCACGTCATTTCTCGTACATCGAAAACAAAATCGCGGAAATTTTCTTTGTCATCAATATCATAAAAATACCTAATAAAAGTTTTTACTCCACGCGCTAATAAATCATAGAAAATGGAGGAGTAATCAACAATGGCAATGTCGATATCGGAAAAGATTTCGTACACATCATCTTCATTTTCCCAGAAATAAAAATTCGGATGTTCACGATATACTTCTTTCATTGCGAGATACTGAGTGTCTTTTTCCACTAAAGGATGCATTTTTAATATCAAAAGAATGTTGTTTTCATGAAGGACTTCTGCTAGACGTTTCATATCCGGAAGAGCGGACTTCATGAAATTAGCGCCATTATTGTCGCGGTAAGTCGGGCAGTAAATTGCCAGCTTGGTATCGGCAGGCAGCCCTTTCTTTTTGCGAATATCATGGTCGTAACTTTGAATGTTATCGTTCACAACACAGCGTGGATAGCCGGCACGGATTACTTTATCATCATCAATGCCGCACTGCTCTTTGAAATGTTTTTCCATAATTTCTGAAGTAACCAAAAAGAGCTGGTTGTTGCGGAGAATGTCATTATTTTGAATGTATTTTTTCGCAATTCGCTCTTGAAGAAATCCGTTGGTTACCTTTCTTTCGATACTCTTGCAGCCAACGCCGTGCCACAGATTCAAAACGGTAATACCGGAAAGTTCCGGCTGAAATACTTCTTTACACATTTCAACGACATAGACACCGGCTTTTGCCATAACACTTTTTCCCTTGGAAGAGCGGTAAAGTTCTGCCTCGTAACCAAGTTTATGCACATAGTTCATCGTGTCTGCATTGTAGCACATCCAGACCGGTTTGATTTCTTTGTGGTGTCTTATGATATATTCAAACATCCATTTTGGGTTGCCGGCAAAACTGTTTCCGGCGTTAAAAATCCATAAATTTTTATCTCGTTGTTCGCTCATTTTATTACTCCTTACATTCTTAGTTCTCTAATATATGAAGAATTTGTTCACATGCTGTTCCTTTTTCAAAAGAACCCATGGTTTCAAAATGCTGTTTGTATAAAGTTGTGAAGTCTTTGTCCCGGTATTTGACTGCCATGTCGGGAAGTGCCGCAATGTCTTTGCATTTCAAATACGGCCATGTGTCATATGGAACAAAGAAACCGCGGTCCATTTGTTCGTATTCTTTCAGGCGGTTTTCCAATAAGAAAACCGGGCGCCCGGTCAGGGCAAAATCCCAGATGCAGGAAGAAAAATCGGTTACCAGTAAATCACTGGTGTAAAGTAAGTCCTGCATTTCATAATAGGCATTTCCGTCAAGAATCCGCTCATCAAGGGATTCATTTGTTTCCTCTCGGAAATAATGTGAGCGGTAAAGGACAATCCAGTTGCTTTTGGTCGCTTCTTCCAAGCGGTCAATGGTTTCCGATAAATAACGTAAATCGTACTGCTCTTTTTCCGGCGCAGTCATCTGAAAACTTGGCGCAAAAAGCAAAATTTTTGTCTGCTCGCTTATATGATAAAAGTCCTGTACACGTTTTTTGATTTCCGGATGCTCCGAAAAGAAAATATCGTTTCTTGGTGTTCCGGTTTCCAGAAAGATTTTTCGGTCTAGCGAAAATGCTTCGGCGTACATGTCGGTGCATGCCTGACAGGAAGACACAAAGTAATCTAACCGTTTATACCATTTGTCAAAATTTGCGGCAAATGTTTTATCTTCGTTTATTGTTTCTTTGCCGACTTTTTTATAAGCGCCGCCACCATGCCAGGTTGTCAAAAAGATTTGTCCTCTTTTTTTGACAAGTGCTTCATCAATCATATCGTTAGTAATAAAAATACCACAGCGCAAAAATAATTTAAAATAGCTTAAGCTTCGCTGGCGCACGACTGTAATTCCGGTCCGCATCGTACAGGTTTCCGGAAAACGGGTGACCCAGATAAGTTCGTATTCTCCCGGATGTTTTAACCAAAACGACTCCATAAGAACACTTGGGTTGCACACATAGCCCTTGCGGTTATTCGCATAAAACATAATCCGGTTTTTTTTGACCGGAATAAAAAACAGCAGGTACTGAAGAAGTCGTGCTATTCGTATTTTTGCTTTCATATTAAAATGCTTCCTCTTTCCTTTTTCATAACCTCAATATTTTACTACAGAGCATAAATAGATGTCAAGTGTTGACAAATCAAGGGGGTGGCAGTTGTCAAGGATTCCATAAATCATCAAGAAAAGTTTGTACCCGCTCTTCACGAACTTTTCTTGATGATTAAATGCAAGCCTAATAAGCTGCCAGCAGATACTTGTTAGTGAATCTCCCCTGCACGAATTAGGTGCGCAGGTTTTAAGCAACTCTTTTTACTTGATTTGTCCCATAGAGTTGTATTTATCAGGCTTCATTTGGCGAAATTAGATGGCACAAGCAACTCTTTGTGGTAATTTTCACTGTTTAGGTTGTCTTTTTCTTATATATTTTCTTGATGAAAGTTGAATGTGACGCAAAAATGCAACCTTTTGAAGAAAATAAATGGAAAAGAGTTGTTCCAAAATATAAGAAACTGCACTCGGACAACCGGTTTGCATCAATTGTTAGTTGCTTATCTTTTTAGGTTACCGTAAATTAGCAGGAGAAGATTTGTGGTAAGTGAGTACAAACACGTGGGTATCAGGCATTGCGTATTTTGCATGCCGATACCCCTACGCGTTTGTTGAGCGTGAGCGCTCACGAACCACAAACTTTTTCTGCTAATTTACGGCAACCTAAAAACTCTAATAAGCAACAAACATTTGAAAAAAGGATGACAAAAACAGAGGAGTTTCATATAATAAATGTGAAGATATTTCTTTGGGGATTTATATGTCAGAAAAGAATAATTTTTTGTATGATGTCAGTATGTCCTATGTAAATGCCGGATGGCAGGAGCGTTATTGTGCGCTGGTAAAGTATCTTGATGCATATCTGAAGGAGAATTGTGGTGAATTTTTTGCCGATTTGCAGCTTTACCAGACCGGGCCGATGAATTATGTAGTAGTGGCGGTGTATTATGATGTGCCGGGTGTTGGCGAGGCTCTTCCTAAGATTCTTGGATTTGTAAATGCAAAATATCGGGAAGTTGTTGGACATAATGTAAGACGAAAGCAGATTTTGAAGTTTGACTTAGCAAAAAAATTACACGGGCAGAGTGAAGTGTGTCTGCACGCTTCCTCGGAAGAGATGGAGGAATCAGAAGATGAACAACCGCGAGAGGATTATGCGTCTTCGACAGGAGAAGAAATTAGACAGGAACGAAATGATACAACTTCTTGAAACAGCAAATAGAGAGGACCGAGAGTATCTTGCCGCACAGGCGAGAGAGGTTCGGGAGAAGATTTATGGGAAGGACGTATTTGTTCGGGGGCTGATTGAATTTACAAATATCTGCCGCAATGATTGTTATTACTGCGGGATACGTAAAAGTAACGAAAAGGTGGAGCGATACCGCCTGACGCCGGAAGAAATTTTGTCCTGCGCCAAAGAAGGATATGAATTGGGATTTCGCACTTTTGTGCTGCAAGGCGGCGAAGATGGCTGGTTTACGAAAGAACGGGTGGCTTCGATTGTCCGGGAATTAAAGAAACAATTTCCGGATTGTGACGCTATCCATCGGAGAGCGTACGAAAGAGGAATATGAATGTTTTCGTGAGGCGGGGGCAGACCGTTACCTTCTGCGCCACGAGACGGCGGACGACGCTCACTATAGAAAATTGCATCCGCAGGAAATGAAACTTAAAAACCGTAAAGAATGTTTATTTACTTTACGTGAACTTGGATATGAAGTAGGTGCCGGTTTTATGGTAGGATCGCCGGGACAGACGGTGGAGTGTCTTGTTGAAGATTTTGAATTTTTGCAGGAACTAAAGCCCCATATGATTGGAATCGGACCGTTTCTTGCCCATCAGGATACACCATTTGGTGCAGAAGAAAATGGTTCCTATGAGCAGACACTTTTATTATTAAGTATTCTTCGTCTGATGTTTCCGGGGGTGTTGCTTCCTGCGACGACAGCACTTGGAACAATTGCACCGGATGGACGGGAGCAGGGATTATTGGCAGGAGCGAATGTATTAATGCCAAATTTATCACCGGTTTCTGTGCGGAAAAAGTACGAGCTGTATGATAATAAAATATGCACCGGGGAAGAGTCGGCGCAGTGCAAAGACTGTTTAAGCAGACGTGTGGAATCGGTTGGTTACCGGATTGTGACTGACCGGGGAGACAGCCGGATTGAAAAATAGGAGGAACGTATGATAGCGTATTTTTTGGCAGCATATTTGATTTTAAATGGAATTGTATTTTTAGTTTACGGAGTGGACAAGTATAAAGCAGTTCACAATAAGTGGAGAATCCCGGAAACTACCCTTCTTATTGCCGCTGTCTTTGGCGTGATAGGTGCGTTTTCCGGAATGCATGTTTTTCATCACAAAACACGTAAACCAAAGTTTTATATTGGGGTTCCCGTTATCTTTTTCTTGGAGATGTTCGCTACTGTCGGTGTTTTTTGGGAAAAGGCGTAATGCGCCGAAATTTCTGCGTTTTATACAAAATAGAAAAAGAAAATTTATGCATAACTGTGAATTGATATTTTTAAAATGCAGTGCTACAATGTGAGGCAATTTACAAAACTTTTTCTCAAACCTAATCCCCAATCCATTCCGTAGCAAAAAAACACACCCCATTGACTGCATACAGCCACGCGGGTATGAGACGTGCGTATTTAGCATGCCCATACCCTTGCGCGGCTGTTAAGCGAGAGCGTGCAGTCAATGGGGTGTATTTTTTTGCAAATTTTTACGCATTTTTTACATAGAAATGATTTCAGATTTTACATTCGCCCCCTAAACTAGGTCTTGTAAGAAAGAAAAAGAAAGATGAAAAGATTGAAAGGAGAAAACAAAAATGAAGATGACAAAAAAAGTATTAGGAATGGTTTTATGCGGGGTTATGACAGTGGGGATGATTACCGGCTGTGGCGGCTCTGACAGCAGCACAACAAATGATGCAGGAAATACATCTGCAGATGCAGCACAGGAAATTTCCGTTGTATCACGTGAAGATGGTTCCGGTACACGAGGCGCTTTTGTAGAACTTTTTGGTGTTGAAGATGAGGAGAACGGAGAAAAAGTAGACAAGACGACAGAAGAAGCAACAATCGCAAACAGCACGGAAATCGTTATGACAACCGTAGCCGGTGATAAAAATGCAATTGGTTACTGCTCACTCGGTTCCTTAAATGACAGTGTGAAAGGACTTAAGATTGATGGTGCAGAGCCAACGGTTGATAACATTAACAATGGAAGTTATGCAATTTCTCGACCATTTAACATTGCAACAAAGGATAAGAAAAGTGAAGTAACACAGGACTTCATTAACTACATCCTGAGTGAAGACGGACAGAAAGTAATTGAGTCTAACGGTTACATCAAAGCAAGTGATGCCGGTGCTTTCAAGAGTAACGGTGCCAAAGGTAAAATTGTAGTAGCCGGTTCCTCTTCGGTTACGCCGGTTATGGAAAAACTTGCTGAAAGTTACAAGACAGTAAACAGTGGAGCAGAAATTGAAATTCAGGAAAGTGATTCCACAACAGGTATGAATTCAGCAGCAGAAGGAACTTGTGACATCGGTATGGCATCCCGTGACTTAAAAGACAGTGAAACAGGTGCAGGACTTACACCGACAGTAATTGCAAAAGACGGAATCGTAGTAATCGTAAATAACGAAAACAAAGTAGATAACATGACAAAAGCACAGGTAAATGATGTGTTCCGCGGAACAATCACAGACTGGAGTGCCATCAAATAAAGGAGGCAGCCATGAAAGAAAAGGCAATGAAAGTAGTGTTTCTGATTGCCGCTTGTGTTTCGATTCTTGCTGTAGCATTAATTTGTATCTTTCTCTTCGCAAATGGTATCCCGGCAATTAAGGAAATCGGCTTGTTCGATTTCCTGACGGGAACGGCGTGGAAACCGGGAAATCACAAATTTGGGATTTTGCCGATGATATTAGGAAGTATATATGTGACCGCCGGAGCTCTTATTGTAGGAGTTCCGATTGGCATTTTGACGGCAGTGTTTTTAGCAAAATATTGTCCGAAAAAATGGTATCGAATCTTAAAAGGTGGCGTCGATTTGCTTGCCGGAATCCCATCCGTTGTCTACGGATTTTTTGGACTTGTTGTTCTGGTTCCGATGGTGCGCGACACCTTTGGCGGAAATGGAAACAGTATTTTAACGGCATCTCTTTTGCTTGGCATTATGATTCTGCCAACGATTATTGAGACATCAGAGGCAGCTATTCAGGCGGTGCCGGATAAATATTACGAAGGAGCACTGGCACTTGGTGCCACGCATGAGAGAAGTGTTTACCGTACGGTTGTACCGGCAGCGAAATCCGGAATTTTAGCAGGAATCATTCTTGGTGTCGGCCGTGCGATTGGTGAGACGATGGCAGTCATTATGATTGCCGGAAATCAGGCAAGAATGCCTGCCGGTTTGTTAAAGGGTGTTCGTACACTTACAGCAAACATAGTAATTGAAATGGGATATGCGGCAGATTTACACCGCGAAGCGTTAATCGCGACGGGCGTTGTCCTGTTTGTCTTTATCCTGATTATCAATTTATTGTTCTCACTCTTAAAGAGAAAGAAGGTGGACTAGATGGCGAATGGTTTGAAAAAACAAAAGCAGAAATGGAAAGCACTTGCAAAACATAAGTCCTCTCTGGTTCTTTACCTGATTACAATTTTGTCAGCAGCGATTACGGTATTTGTGTTAGGATACCTGATTGTTTATATTCTGGCAAATGGTATTCCACATTTGAAACCGTCACTGTTTGCTTTTACTTATACATCGGACAATGTTTCGATGATGCCGGCACTGATTAATACGGTGCTTATGACACTGGCAACCTTGATTGTTGCGGTTCCGCTTGGCATTTTCGCCGCTATTTATCTGGTGGAATATGCGAAGAAAGGAAACAAGCTGGTGAGCATAATTCGTGTGACGGCAGAGACACTGACCGGAATTCCATCAATTGTTTATGGCTTGTTTGGTATGTTGTTTTTCGTCGGTTACTGCAAATGGGGATTTTCCCTTTTGTCAGGAGCTCTCACCTTAGCAATTATGGTGCTTCCTGTTATTATGCGAACGACCGAAGAGGCACTTATGGCAGTGCCGGATTCTTACCGGGAAGGAAGCTTTGGGCTTGGTGCCGGAAAACTGCGAACCGTATTTCACGTAGTTTTGCCGAGTGCCGTTCCGGGCATTTTATCCGGTGTTATTTTGGCAACCGGACGAATTGTTGGCGAGACCGCAGCATTGATTTATACGGCTGGAACAATTGCAAAAGTGCCAAGCAGCATTTTTGATTCGGCAAGAACGTTATCGGTTCATATGTACAATTTATCAAAAGAAGGACTGCATACGGATGAATCGTATGCAACGGCAGTGGTGCTTTTGGTACTTGTAATTGCAATCAATATGTTGTCGAATTTTGTCGCCCGAAAAGTTGGGAAAAACAAATATGGCAATTAGAATGGAGAATGAATATGGAAGATAAATTTTGCATACAAAACATGAATCTTTATTATGGAGATTTTCATGCACTGAAAGATGTCAGTATGAACATTCCGGCGAATGAGATTACCGCTTTTATCGGACCTTCCGGCTGCGGTAAATCCACATTTTTAAAATCGCTAAACCGGATGAATGATTTGGTAGAAGGGTGTCGGATTTCCGGTTCCCTTCAGTTAGATGGCGAAGATATTTACGGTGACATTGATGTCAATCATCTTCGCAAGCGGGTTGGAATGGTGTTCCAGAACCCGAACCCATTTCCAATGAGCGTGTACGATAATATTGCTTATGGTCCACGAACTCATGGAATTCACTCCAAGGCAAAATTAGATGAAATAGTTGAACGGTCGCTGAAACAGGCAGCAATTTGGGACGAACTCAAAGACCGTTTGAAAAAAAGTGCCCTTGGTTTATCCGGCGGACAGCAGCAGCGTTTATGTATTGCCAGAGCGCTTGCAATAGAGCCGGAAGTGATTTTGATGGATGAACCAACAAGTGCCTTAGACCCGATTTCCACTTCAAGAATTGAGGATTTGGTACTGGAATTAAAAGATAAATACACAATTGTAATGGTAACGCATAATATGCAGCAGGCAACGCGTGTATCTGACCGCACGGTATTTTTCCTTCTTGGAGAAGTAGTTGAAATGGACAAAACGGAAAAATTATTTTCCATGCCAACGGATAAACGTACAGAAGATTATATTACGGGGAGGTTTGGATGATGAGAAATCGATTTGACAGACAGCTTACAGAATTAAATCAGGACATGATTCAGATGGGGCATATGATTGGCCAGGCAATCGGCATGGCAATCAGCGCACTGAATAACCGTGACAAAGAACAGGCGGAAAAAGTAATTGATTATGATGATGAAATTAATGAGGAGGAGCGGATTATCGAAAATCTCTGCTTGAAACTTTTGCTGCAGCAGCAGCCTGTGGCAAGGGATCTGCGCGTAATTTCATCGGCACTGAAAATGATTACAGACATGGAAAGAATTGGTGATCAGGCAGCAGATATTTCGGAAGTAACGCTGCATTTAATTGATGCTAAGTATAAAAGAGATATGGAGCATATTCGGAAGATGGCAGCAGAAACGACCTGTATGGTTGTGCAGAGTGTGGAAGCATACGTAGAAAAAGACGAGGAAAAAGCAAAAGAAGTCATTGCGCATGATGACATCATTGATGATTTATTTATTAAGTCAAGAGAGGATGTAATTTCTCTTATTCGCAGTAATCCGGAAGAGGGGGCTTGTGCGACGGATTTACTTATGATTGCAAAGTACTTTGAGCGAATCGGAGACCATGCCTGCAACATTGCGGAATGGGTCATTTTTTCAATTACCGGAGAGCACAAGAAAAAATAAAAATAAAGTAAAAATATGTAAAGTTATAATTGCATTTTTTCCTTGTCAGCAGTAAAATAGATATAACATTGATTTTACTTATGAGATAGGAGGAGCGTGTGTATGAAATCAAAATCATTGCGATTTCGCATATTGTTACTATTGGTAGGGACAACGGCTATAGCTGCTTTAATTTGCGGAATTATAGGATATTATAATTCGAGAGCAGTTGCCAACAGTGATGCAAAAGAAAAATTGACGACAGTGAGTGAAGGGTATGGGAAAGATATCG
>OLVU01000883.1_pt1 | contig 23158 bp, 19 predicted proteins | sample 1673321 | NCBI WGS metagenome assembly OLVU01 (sample SAMEA3178942, study PRJEB25190) | human gut metagenome | biome: human gut; feature: human-associated habitat; material: faeces | place: Austria | collected 2013 | reverse complement strand
TAGCAGCTGCCGCACCTCGCTCGCCGTATCGGCACTTAGAATTATGCGGTATTGCTCTTGATTTTGTTTGTAGGGGCAGATGCTTGTCATCAGCCCGCAGCAACCTTGCGGAATTGGCAGGTATAGTTTGGTGAGCGGCAACAGCCCGATGCGAGCATCGGATCCTACAAATCATTTGCAGTGCTTGCCACAGTCGATAAAGGTTTCTCCACGGCGGGATGAGGGCATCCCGCCCTACAGATCGCTTGCATTGCCTGCTGCCTATTATAAAAAGCTCTGTAGGGAACGGCTTATTTCGGTTCAAGAGCCGAATCAGCGGTCTGGTTGGCCTCTGAAGTTCGACTGCGGGCGCAGGGACCTGCCGTACATTTTCCGAATAACGCTGCCGGCCAAAAATCTCTCTCCATTTTATCCCATTCGCCCTGAAAAATATGTTGACAAACCGCGTTTCATCTGGTATATTATACAAGCAATCTTTTGCGGTCATGGCCCGTTGGTCAAGCGGTTAAGACAGCGGCCTCTCACGCCGTTAACGTGGGTTCGATTCCCGCACGGGTCACCATTGCCAGCAAACTCGAACTTGCTTTTGTATGAGAGCGGGTTCGGGTTTGTTTTTTGTTTGGACATGATTTTAAAGTAGAGCAAACAGGCCGCACAGGAGAGATATCTTCTGCGCGGCTTGCTTGCTCTCTATGGAATTTGAATGCATTCCAAAAACTGCTCGAAAGACATCTCCCCTACCTGGTATTTGACCATTGCCTTCTGCGCGGTATCACGCCATTTGTTGTAGTCCTCGCGCATTTTGGCGTTCCCCTGTGCGCGGGCGCAGCGCATCTGGTATTTGTTCCGCAGCTGCTGGTAGATCTGCCGCGCCTTGTCCGCTTTCACCTGTGCGGCGTATTTCTCCCGTGCCGCGACCTCCTTGCAGGATGCTCCAATGGCTTCATCGCACACGCGGTCGCAGTATTTGGTGCGGCTCGAAAATGGCAGGAACAGCCTGCCGCAGTTTTCACAGCGTGCGACACGCAGATCAAGCGCGCACATCTGCTGAAATTCCAGAAATACAAGCGCAGGCAGGTTATCACTTGCGTAAAATGTGGCGGCAGCAATGCCGCCCTTCTTTATGCCCTCCGGTATGTACTGCTGCAGCTTGATGTGTACATCATCCAGCATTCTGCTGCATCTGCCATAGAGCTCTCCATCATTCTCCGCCAGCTTTAACAGCCGTGCGGACGGAGCAGAAAGCGGCTGGCCGTCCTTACCGCAAAGTGTTACACCGATAAGGGCCCGCAGATCCTTTTGGAAGGCGCTGATCTTCTTCAGGAAGTTGATAAAATAATCCAGCACCAGCAGTGCCGTTTCACACAGAGAACGGTCCTCGGTCTCCCATTCGATGTAATACTTCATCTGTTCGGTGTATGCCGGAAAGCTCCGGCAGTAGCCTTCCATAATGTTTCCGGTGATCGCCTGATTTCCCAGGTGGATGAGCCTCTGGTGCACCTCGGATCGGGACAAGCCTGTATCGTTCACGCCGGAGGCCAGGGCCTCAAGATACGGCTCACTTTCCTGGTCGTAGGCACGCCATACTGCCAGGCAGTATCCCTCCAGCAGGTCAAAGAATGCCGGAGAAACGGTCTTGACACTCAGGGACATATTGTGATAGAACTCCGCGACCTGATAATACACACAGGTCTCCGGCTCGGACAGCCGCTGCGGCATCGTGCAGGTTTCGCCGAAATCCACGCCTGTATAGGCGCGGCGCAGCGCGCGTGCCTGTTCCAGATACGGTTCCCAATCAACGTCGAGTGTCCCGAAAACGAGCGAACCCAGCGGATAGGCGGTTTGTTCTTCTCCGCCTGTACCGATGTATTCGGTCTTGCCGTTAAAATAGACATAGGTTTTACCGCGCATCCTGTCCCCCATCCTATCCTGTGTGAATTTGCCTGTGTTTCACAGCAGCTCACAAAGCGTGTTCTTTTATCCTACACGAAATCATAGTAACACATCTTGTCATTGAAAACAAGCAGTGATACGCTTAATGTGTCGGGATGTATGCTGACATATATCACAGACACGGAAAGCGGCGGAATGTTTCAGAGCGAAACCGTTCCGCCACGGGCGTCAACGGCAGGACAGCGTGGAGATGGGCGGCGGCAGAACAAAGGCAAAACAGAGCAGCACAGCCGCCGCCAATTCCTTCCCGCCGCAGCGGGCCCACGGACACTTTGCCGGCCCTGGCCGGAAAGTGTCCTAGTGGGTCAGACGCTTTCAAAAGCGTCTGCGCGCCCCGCAGGACGGCGGATGCACAGGCCGGTACAAGGAGAAAGGAGGAGCCGATAAGGAAAACGAGCAGGACGGTGGTGCGCAATGAGCGTTACCGCAAAAACGCAATCGGGGTACGGGAAAGGCATAACGAGCGAAAAAATGAAGCGTACTCGAATCCGGATGTTTTACTGGAGTACAGCAGCCAAAATGTTGTTTTCAAAACATGCGGTGCACCAACATATGCACAGCAATTCGACAGGATGGTTGCGGAGGGAGCCGTAAGCACCCGTGGCTTAAAGCCGGACGCCTATGTATTCGATGAAATGGTATTTGATGTAAATACGGAATATTTCGAGCGGCACGGCGGATATGAGTACGCAAAAAAGTTCTATGCCGAAGCGTATGAACTGGCCAAACAGATCGCGGGCGGAGAACAATATGTGATATCGGCGGTGATGCACGCGGACGAGAGGAACCGGGAAGCCAGCGACAGGCTGGGAAAAGATGTGTTCCATTACCATATGCATGTTATTTATCTTCCGGTGGTGGAAAAGGAGATCCGGTGGTCAAAGCGCTGCAGGGACCCCGCACTGCGTGGGACCGTTCGTGAAACGGTCATGCAGGTAAGCCATAGTAAAAAGTGGCCGATGGTCCCGGCGACAGATGAAACCGGCAGGCCAGTGCTGAAAAAGGACGGCAGGCCGAGGCTTGTCAGTTCTTACAGCCTGCTGCAGACAGCTTTTTACGAACACATGAAAGCGGCAGGTTTCACGGATTTTGAACGCGGTATCGAGGGAAGTACGGCGGAGCATCTGGATGTGCTGGAATACAAGGTCAGACAGGACAGGCAGGCTGTGCAGGAACTTCGGCAGGAAATCGGAGACCTGGGTACACAGGCGGAAGAAGCCCGAAAACAGCGGGATGAACTGCGCGGCGAGGTTGCAGCCGCAGCAGGCGATTTACGGGCTGTACAGGCCGACGTAGGCGATGTGCGGCAGATGCACGGGCGCAGCAGGCGGAAGGCCTTGACAAAACGGATCGAGCTGCCCGAGGATGATTATGCGAGGCTGCTGAAGCTGGCGGAATCGGCGGCAGGATTGCAGGTGGAAAACCGCCATCTGGCGCAGGAGCTGCAGAACAGCGGCACGATGCTGTGGCGGCTGCGCCGTGAGGCGGAAGATACGGAGGAGCGTCTGCATCAGCTTTGGATGGATACGCGCTCTTACCGCGAGGCGGTAAAAATCGCGCCGCGGCGTGTCAGCGAATTTCTTTCGGGGGTTCTGCGGGAGCACCGCCGGGAGCAATCAGTGACACGGCAGAGCCGGACGCAGCAGCGGAGCCGGGATTGGGAAATGCAGTTGTGAGCAGATGGAATGAGCAGGCGCCGGGGACGGCCCGGCGGAAAGGAGACCGGATGGGTTAAAGAAAAGCAGATACATGGCGGAACGGGAGAGTAACAGGCGGAAAGAAAATACAGCACGTCAGGGCGTGCCGGTGGAGGATCTGGAGCAGTTTGCAAGGTTCCTACTTCCGAAAATCCAGGCGTTTTACGAAACGGAAGAAGGACAACGGGCGTTTCAGGAATGGAAAGAAAACAGAAGTATATAAAAATTGCGGCAGGGCATCTTTACGGTACCCTGCCGTAGTTTATATATTGAAACGGATAAGGAGGAAAGATGATATAGAGAACAGGATTTGTGGATATATCAGGGTTTCAACCAGAGAACAAAACGAAGGCCGTCAGGTTATTGCACTCCATGAGGCGGGCGTGGATACCCGGTATATTTATATGAATAAGCAGTCGGGCAAAAACTTTGAGCGGCCGCAGTACAAGAAGATGCTGCGAAAGCTGAGAAGCGGCGACCTGCTTTATGCAAAAAGCATTGACAGGCTGGGGCGCAATTATGAAGAGATACTACATCAATGGCGCTTGCTGACAAAAGAAAAAGGTATTGATAGCGCGGATTAAATCAGAGATTCCTTAGGTGCAGACGAACGAGAACTACAGCCTTGGTTGCCTGTTCACAGGCCGTCGTTATCAGCTCTGCTTCAACATGAGCGGGGAAAAACAAGCAACCTCGCTGTGCGTCAGGCTGTGGCCAAGGAGCTGAACCGTGAAGAAATTTCCGCTAAGGGTACGGACAGCCTGCAGGCGCCTGCCTACGGCTTCTATCCACCCTTCCTAGACTAGGAGGACATTGGCGAGCAGGATATGGAGAGTGCTACCCAGCTTCTGGAGAGCGCTGGCTATACCAAACACTCCGACGGGTATTACCTCCACATGTCTCTGTTGGTGTTCAGCGACGGTACCTATGCCGACGGTGCGAAGGTCATTAAGACACAGCTGGCACAGATCGGCGTCGGCGCCACTATCGAGGAACTGGAAGAGGCGCTTGGGTGGAAAAGGTGTTCAGCGGCAACTATGATATGTGCATTCTGGCTGGTTCCCAAGGCCACGATTCCGACATCCTCACCAACTGTGTGGGTACAGACGGTGGCCTCAACGTTTCTTTCTACTCCAACGAAGAAGTTGATAGTCTGCTAGCCCAGGTGCGCGTCATCACGGGCGAGGCTGAGCGCGACGCGCTCTATAAGCAAGTGCAGACTGAACATTCCGGCTAAGAGCACCGTCATGCCGTCTATACGGCAGAGAAGCCCCTTGTCACGCTCGGCGGCTGTGACGAGAAGCGGAGAGATGAAATAACAAAGGATGACATGTGACATATTTTTTTGACAAAAAAGCATTGCGGCGTAAGATTCCTATGCTATACTAATACTGATTCAATATTGGATATGGAGGCAAGTGCAATGTACGGAATTTTAATTGTAGATGATAACTCGCTTGTCCGCATGTCACTGGTGAACTTAATCAACTGGAAGCGACATAACGCTACGTTGGTTGCAATGGCGCATGATGGAAACGAAGCGTTTCGATTGTGCGAAGAGTATCTTCCGCATATTGTCATCACCGACATAAAAATGCCCGGCGGTGACGGAATTACGTTGATGAAGAAGATACACCGAGATTATCCAACGATTCAGATTATCGCAATTAGCGCCCATGGAGTGTTTGAGTACGCCAAGCAAGCCATGCAGGCGGGATGTCTCAACTATATCCTGAAGCCGATTAGCAGTGAAGAGTTGAACGAGTCCATTGCCTCGGCCATTGCAGTCATTCAAAGCAGGGGCAGCCGGACAGACGAGGAATTGTACAACTTATACGAATATGCGCTGAACAACTTTCCATCTTCTGCTGAAAAATATTGTGTAGCCTTTTTGGCGGGTTGGGAGCTCCCGACGGCAGAGGAGATTGAAAGCGTCTGCATGACAAAGTATTCGGGGCAGGTACTGAAGGCGCCAACTCAATATTTCCAAACCTTCTTATTGATTTTTGAACAGAATAATGTCTCGAGCAGCTTAGAAAAGATAACAAACGTATTAGACGGCCGAAATGGCTGCAGATATGTGATCGAGTCCATTCCAGAGGCGGTGTTGATTGATGAGGTGGGGAGTTATTTCGTTGACATCAAAAAAAAGATTGCTCTTATGGCTTTTTGGGCCGGCAGCCTAATTGTGCACGACGAACGTCTCCTCTTGGAAAAGTTAGAGGACGAAGTGAAGATTTATTGGTCTTTGATTGATTACCAGGGCATGGCCAATGCGTTGAAAAAACGCTTGAGCAGAAACGGTATCCGCGATTTCTCTGCGATGAGGGAAAACAAAAAACTGATTGAGGGTTACATACGGCTGCTGACGACGCTCTGTTTGTCCCGATTCGACGAAGTGTGTGAGCTGATGCTGAACATCCGCAATCAAGAGAAGTTCTTTCACTATAAGAACATATTTCAAATTTTGGAAGATATTGAACAGCTGCTGCTTCTGATTTGTGAGGATGCGGCAAAGCAGAAGCGGGGCAGCATCGGGATGTCCTGGGAAATTCGCCGGGTGATTGACATGAACTATCCGGCACCAATCAATCTCTCGCTGCTCTCGTCCATCTGGGCGTATTCACCCTCCTACATCGATAGGAGCTTTCGGAAGATGTTTGGGATGAGCATAAATCAGTATCTCATCCAGACGCGGCTCAAAGCGGCGCAATCCCTGCTGTGGTCCACCAACTGGAAAGTCAGAGACATCTCGGAAAGCGTAGGATACAATGACTACTTTAACTTTGCAAAACAATTTCGGAAGCAGTTTGGCATGACGCCGACCGAATATCGAACACAGCGTAAGCGTGATAAGACATAAAAGTGTTCAGAATAAAGACATGTTAATTTGTGGGCTTTGCGTTATACTGGAACTGCCTCGGGGACAATACAAATCCAAATGAATTTGTGAAAAGGAGAATGAATGAGATGAGAAAACGGAAAGCTTTTTGGGGAGTGACTTTAGCCTGCGTGCTTCTACTTACCAGCTGCGGCGCACAGACCTCCAGTGCCGCGCCTGCTTCGCAAGCGCCTGAGTCAACGGCACAGTCTGAGTCTCAGCATGGAAATATCTTCCAGAACTCGGATGCGAACGTCAGTGAGGGGAGAATCACGGTACTGACCAATGTGACGGAAGGCGACCGCTTGGAAGAATTGAAGAAATATGCTCAAGAATTCGACGCAAAATATCCCGGAACTCAGACGGTGGAATTCGAATCCATCGACGATTACGAGAACCAGGCGAAAATTCGTTTGTCTGGCTCGGATTATGGCGATGTCCTGCTGATTCCGAACACGGTGGAAGTTGCGAACTTGGGCGAGTACTTTGTACCGCTGGGAACGTATGAAGATTTGTCGAAACAGTATTACTGTGTTGACGACCGCGCTTACGACGGTTTGGTATACGGAATTCCGGTGTCGGTGCAGTTCACGGGAATCTTCTATAACAAAACGGTTTTAGAGGAAGCTGGCATTACGCAGATCCCGCGCACGATTGATGAGTTTATGGACGCCCTGAAGATGATTAAGGAAAAGACGGATGCGATTCCTCTGTATACGGCATATGCAGACCAGTGGACGCTGAATCAGTGGGAGGCCAACACGCTGACAGTGGCTGGCGATGTGAATTATCCGTACGTGATGCAGGCCCACGATCGTCAGAACTTCCTAAAGGGAAGCCCGAACTACAATCTGTACCGCATTATGTATGAGGCCTCTGCGGTAGGTCTGATTGAGGATGATCCCGCCACGGCTACTTTCGACGAAGCGAAGCGTCTGATGGCGAATGGTGAAGTGGCGACATACGTATGCAGCTCTTGGGCCATCGGGCAATTCCAAGAGGCGGCCATGGATGCCGGAATGAGCGAGGATGTGATTGGGTACATGCCGTTCCCGACCCCGACGGCCGATATGAAGCAGCTGGTGCGTTTGGGCCGTGACTATGTGAACGGCGTCAGCGTGCATTCTAAGCATCAGGACATCGCGCTTGCGTGGGTGAAATTCTTTGCAGAGACCGACTACGCCACTCGTCTTTCTTCCAGCGTTTCTCCCTTGGTAGGAAGTGAGCTCCCGGCCATCGCCACGGATTGGTACGATTTGGGCGTGGAGTTTGCAGCCTGCACGCCTGCCCAAGGAGAAAATCAGGGCCTACTCGATAAGATTGATAAGGAATCGGAGGTCGGACTTCTGGAGGCGGACTTTAAGCAGCGCATCATTGACGCTGCCATCGGCAACAGAGATGAAACCTACGATGATATCATGAATGAACTGAACAGCTCTTGGGTAGCGGCGATGGATACGCTGGGAGTACAATAAGAATCTGCTTTTTCAAATGTAGATGATTATTCTTTTACAGAATGAAGCGTTCTGCCCAACGCTTCATTCTGCTTTTTCTTACAAGACACAAAGAAACGCTCGATTAGATTCCGCGGTGAATCAAAACCAGCTGAACTAGGGTAAAGAGCAAAAGAAAAGGATATACGTTGATGAAAAATTTCAAGTTTTACAGATTTGCTGATTTGAAACGAAAAACTCAGCAACGAATTATCATTGTGAGTTTTTTACTGTTTCCCGTGATGTTGCTGATTGTGTTCAGTTATCTACCTCTTACCCAGCTCCTGCTTTACAGCTTTACCGACTGGAACGGCACCAGCAGGAATTTTCAGTTCGTAGGCTTTGAAAATTACGCCAAGCTGTGGCAGGACCCAGAACAATTTGCTGTCCTGAAGGTATCGCTGTACTACATCATCGGCACGTTGATTCAGACGGCGCTTGCCCTGTATTTTTCTACGATTTTGAGCTTTAAGGTAAGGTTTAAAAACTTTTTTAAGGCTGTTATTTTTTTTCCTTATCTAATCAACGGCGTAGCTATCGGCTTTATCTTCCTGCTTTTCTACCGCGGCGGAGGAATGCTGGATGTTGTAATGCAGCTCTGCGGATTGGGAACGCATATTCACAAGTGGCTGGGAGAGCCCCGCGTTGTCAACTGGTCGATTGTAGCGACATCCATATGGCGTTACATGGGATTTATGTTTGTGATCTTCTATGGCGCCATTGCCTCGATTCCCTCGGACATTTATGAAGCGGCGGCCATTGACGGTGCAAATGCGTGGCAGAGGTTTTGGTTCATTATTGTGCCGTCCATCCGTCAGGTGATTTTCGTGAACCTGGTCATCAACATCAGTGGTGCGCTGAGTATTTACGAGATGCCGTACATTATGACGGGAGGTGCCAATGGAACAAAGACTTTCTTGATGAACATACTGGATACCGCTTTTAAATACAATAAATACGGCGTCGCTTCCAGTATGTCGCTGGTTTTGCTGGCTGTTGTTTTGTTGGTGGCCGCACTGCAAAAGGCCGTCATCGGGAAGGAGGAAAAGGTGCAATGAGTGCAAAGCAGCATTCCACTCTGCTCGGGAAAGTGCTAGTGGCGCTGAAGTATATTTCCCTCATCGTCATCACGCTTGTGTGTTTGGCCCCCATTATATTGGCCGCTGTTACATCGCTCAAATCAAAGACGGAAGTGTATGATTTGGGCGTTCTGCAGTTGCCCGAAACGCTTCATTTTGAAAATTATATCACAGCATTTGTGGATGGAAATATGCTGAATGGCTTTAAGAACACGGCCATCATGGTTGGCGTGTCGCTGATTTTCGTGATCTTGAATGGGACGATGGTCGCTTATATCTTGAGCCGGTTTGAGTTTCGCGGAAAAAATCTTCTAAAAAATGCTTTCTTGTTCGCCTCTCTCGTCCCGAGCATGAGCGTTCAAGTGATGGTATATCGCATTATCAGTGCTTTAGGTGTGTACAATACGCGGATGGCGGGTTTCCTTCTGTACATCGGCACCGACATAATCGCCATCTATATTTTTATGCAGCAGCTCTCGACTATTTCCGTATCGCTGGATGAAGCGGCAATCATTGATGGGGCAAGCTACTTCACGGTATATCGCCGCATCATTCTGCCGCTGCTCCGGCCAGCAATCGCCACGATGGTCATTATAAAAGGAGTCGGAATTTACAACGACTTTTATATCCCGTATCAATACATGCCGAAGAACAGCTTGCGCGTAGTAGCCACGACATTGTTTCAATTCAAGGGGCAATATGGCACGCAATGGGAGGTCATATGCGCGGGGGTCGTCATTACAGTTGTCCCAATTCTGATAATATTTATCTTGCTCCAAAAACAAATTTATAATGGGCTGATCCAGGGCTCAGTAAAATGAAAAGGAACTGTTCAGAATGATAGAAAAGAAAAAAATGCTAATGTTTATCTCCCAGTTGGAGATGCTGGAAGTCTCGGTGATCATCCCTACTCTGTCCTGGGTGGCAGAGCAGGCCGGAATGGTTTTCGAAGCTTACTTGGGGAGTGAGCGGGACGGGGTTCTTTTTGCAAAAACGGGCAGCACGGTGTTAGGTGGCAACCATTTTCAGCAGTTTAATTATTTGAATGCGTATTACGATATTTGCTATTGCGTCTATGGGCCGATCAGCTTGTTCGATTCTTCAATCCAAGCATTTTCGAAAAATGTGATTGTACGAACAGAATCCATCCAGGACTTTTACTGCGGCGTGCAGGATTACTTTGGGCTGGAAGAAGAAAAAATTGTATTGTTCGACATGGAGTACACCAACGACGGAACCACCAGCCGGGAATTTTTTCCGTATTTCTATCCGGAAGTGCTGTTTCAGCAAGCGTGGGGATACATAGGGCGGAAGGAGGATTTCCCGCCGGAAAAAATTGTCTCGGTGGTTTCTCCGCTCTCGGACACGACCAGAGTGGAAACCCTGTCGGCCGAAATCGCTCACCGATACGAAAAGCAGGCGAAAGGAGTTGCCTTTGGCGATCCGGATGCCATATTGTCCATGATGGCCACACTCTGCCGGGACAAATATGTCGCTCTTTATGGGTCGGCGAACTCTAAGAAGGTGAAGGATATAGAAGTGTCGGCCTACACCGAGCAATACACCTGCGTCATGGAGGATATCAAGCAACTGACAGAGATAACAGACAATTACGTTTTAGTCGGGCGCCAGATTGGGGACGGGGACCTATTTGAATGGGGAAAGCACGGCATCTGCATTAAAATCATGGATCCGAACCGGCCGGCGTTTCCGAGCGTCTCTACCATTCCGTATCGGTGGGCCAATACAGAGCGCTGCTGGGATGAGAACGAGCCCAGCGACGAACAGCTGATACAATATGCTAAGCAGGGAAAAATCCTTTCCACCTTAGTATGGCATTCGGGCGAGATGGCACACAACGAGGCCATGATCAATTTGATGGAGCTGGCTTCCTTCACTGGCATAAAAATGGGAATTGGTGCGCACGCCGCCCGCTATCAGACAAGCCCACAACTGTGGGAACTGCTTTCTGTGGAGCGCTCACAGGGCGGAGTGTGGGGCTTGATCGAACCCATTCTGCACTGCGGTGGCATGGGTGTCATGGCCGAGTGCGGCTGCCCACCGGAAGCGCTGAAGCGCCACTGCGTTCGCGCGATGAAAGAAATTGAAGAGATTGCCGGAAAAGCGGGAATGCCAAAGGGCTATATGGCATTTATGGACACTGATTTAAAAACGCTCACACAGCTTCACCCCGAGCTGTATCATGCGGTGGAGGAAATCGGCTTGGATTACTTCATTTCTTCCGCGCTGCCGGGAAGAAACCGCATTCTATATCAGGGAAAGTCTATGATTGCCTTCAATCTCACTCCGCGCAATGTATGCATCGGATCTCCCTATGTGCGCATGTCTGTGATGGAGGACATCGTTGAGTGCGAGCGCACTGCGCCCGGCTGGATTATGGGGGTGCTCGACTCGCCGGTCGTCTCATTTACGCCCTACATTTGGAACAGGGGCAGCAAATTCATGGAGGTCGTCAACTGGATGGTGCAGGGGGAGACGATCAACGTTCTTCCGCATACGATCTCGAGATACATTCGAATCCTAAAAAAAATGGGGTACATTGAATAATGTTTATGATAAAGCCTTTGAAAGAGGCCTTAGAAGAATCCTATACCAAAATAAAGGAGCAAGAAATTGCCCAGCTGTACGCCAGTTGCTACAAAACGGCGTGGGAGACGACGCTGGTCTTAGAGGAAAACGGAAAGAGTTACGTTTCTACGGGCGATATCCATGCCATGTGGCTGCGGGACAGCGCGATGCAGCTTCTTCCGTATATGAACATGGCGGATGTTGATGTTGTGGCGAGGGCTCTGCGCGGCGTTGTGCTTCAGCAGGCGTATTTCATTCAAATCGATCCCTATGCCAACGCGTTCAACCGAAAGCCCGACGGCAGCTGCTTTTGTGCGGACCATACGCGAATGAACCCATGGGTCTGGGAGCGAAAATATGAGGTCGATTCCTTGGCGTTTTTTCTGTTCTTCTTAGAAGCTTATTTCCGTCAGACGAAAGACAGCACAGTATTGACCGAAACCGTAGTCTATGCGGTGCAGGCCGTATTGGAGGTTTGGCGCACAGAGCAAAAGCATGCGGAATGCTCCTCGTATCGGTTCGAACGCGACTCTCCGCTGAAAACGGAAACATTGAGCAACGGAGGGCGGGGCACGCCTGTAGGTTATACGGGAATGACATGGTCCGGTTTCCGGCCGAGCGACGACGCGTGCGAGATGCATTATTTGATTCCGGCCAACATGCTGGCGGTCAGTGTGCTCAACCGCCTGCAAGAACTTCCCCTGCCTGATGCAATCCTGAAATCCGCCAAAACACTCGCATGGGAGATTGATTCCGGCATTCAAAAGTTCGGAGTCGTCGAGCATCCTCGGTATGGTCGTATTTATGCGTATGAAGTGGATGGCCTCGGAAACTATGTTTTGATGGATGACGCGAATTTGCCCAGCTTGCTGGGTGCCCCGTGGTACGGCTACTGCCAGCCGGAGGATGCGATCTATAAAAACACGCGCCGTTTTCTTCTCAGCAAAGACAACCCGTACTATTTCCGCGGGAAGTTTGGCGCGGGAATTGGAAGTCAGCATACTCGCAAAGGGTATATCTGGCCGATTGCGCTTGCCGTCCAGGGCCTGACGGCCACGTCTCTTGAGGAGAAAAAGAAGATTCTGGCGATGCTTTTCAGCACCACCGCGGACACCTATCACATGCATGAAAGTTTTGATGCGAACGACCCGGCGCATTTTACGCGCGCATGGTTTGCGTGGGCGGATTCGATGCTTTGCCTCTTGGTGCAGCAAATATATAAATTATGACGCACCCTCTGCGCAGCTGCGATGCCATTTGGGGCGCGGAAGCGTTTCAGTTCGCAAAAGGGAGACCGTCAAAACGGAGCCATTCAAAAAACGGAGGATTGTTTTCATGATAACACAGGAACTGAACCGAGGCTGGTGCATCCGGCCGTGTACGCGCGGAGACTGGGAAATAAAGACAAATGTCCCCTGCAGCGTGCTGCATGCGATGCTAGAGGCAAAACTGGCGCCTGATCCTTTTTATAGAAAAAACGAGTATGAGGTTCGCGAGCTGTTTGATCAGAATTTTTGCTACACGCTGCGCTTTGTGCCTCAAAAAGAGATTCTGGAGCAGCAGTATGCGGAATTGGTGTTCTACGGGCTGGATACCCTGGCCGATATCCGGCTGAACGGCGAGTTTCTCGCGTCGGTGGATAATATGCACCGCACATGGCGTCTGCCAGTCGCCGGCAAACTGAAAAAGGACGAAAACCATCTGGAAATCACCTTTCGATCCTCGCTGAGATACATCCGGGAAAAAGGTCAGGATCCCTTAATCCACTATGTGGCAAAGGGCTGTATCCGCGGAAACAATTTTTTGCGAAAAGCGCATTGTATGTTTGGCTGGGATTGGGGCCCTCAGCTGCCGGACACCGGTATCTGGCGCCCGGTGGAGCTGTGCGCTTTTTCCGGCGCGCGCATCGCCGACATACGCGTGAAGCAGGAACACTGCGCGGGAACGGTCTCTCTGCAAACGGAAGTGCGTCTCGAGCAACTTGCCAGCTCGGGGGAATACGCTGTCTGCTGCACGCTCACTTCGCCGTCAGGCGATGAACTGTGTGTACGGAGCGTGTCGGCGGAGGGAATGGCAACGGCATGTTTTGTGCTGGAATCCCCACAGCTCTGGTGGCCGAACATGTATGGTGAGCAGCCGCTATATGCCTTGAACGTGGAACTGCAGGACAAAGACGGCCAAGTGCAGGATGGATGGCATAAGCAGATCGGCCTGCGAGAGCTGACGGTGAGCCGCGACCAGGACGAATGGGGCGAGGAATTCTGTTTCCGGGTCAATGGGGTCAAGATATTCGCCATGGGCGCGGACTATGTGCCCGAGGATAGCGTGATCACGCGAGTGACGCCCGAGCAGACGCAGCGCCTGCTGAAGGATTGCGCCGCCGCCAACTTCAACTCGATTCGCGTATGGGGCGGCGGCTACTATCCCGACGACTGGTTCTATGATGCCTGCGACCGCCTTGGCTTGATTGTCTGGCAGGATGCGATGTTTGCCTGTAATGTATACCGGATGGATGCGGCGTTTGAAGAGAACATCCGTGCGGAGTTGCAGGACAATCTGGCGCGCATTCGCCATCACGCATGCTTGGGCCTTCTCTGCGGCAACAATGAAATGGAGTTCGGCTGGGTGGCTTGGGCGGACGTGGTGACACACCATCCTGCGCTGAAAGCAGATTACATCAAGCTGTTCGAATATGTAATCTCGCAGGAGGCACAGAGAAATGCGCCGGACGTGTTTTACTGGCCGTCCTCGCCTTCCTCGGGCGGCTCTTTCGATAATCCGAACGCAGAGAATCGGGGCGATGTCCATTACTGGGACGTGTGGCATGGCATGAAGCCCTTTACGGATTACGAAAAGTTCTATTTCCGTTTTTGCTCAGAATTCGGATTTGAATCGTTCCCCGGACGCAAAACCATAGAGACGTTCACGGAACCCGGCGACCGCAATATTTTTTCTCCCGTGATGGAAAGCCATCAGAAAAACGGTGCGGCCAACGGCTTGATTATGTACTATATTTCCAGTTATTACCGTTATCCGAAGGACTTTGAAAGCCTGCTCTATGTTTCGCAGCTTTTGCAGGCGGAGGCGATGCGGCATGGTGTGGAGCACTGGCGACGTAACAGAGGCCGTTGCATGGGCGCCATTTACTGGCAGCTCAACGACTGCTGGCCGGTGGCGTCGTGGGCCAGCATCGATTATTTCGGACGCTGGAAGGCGCTGCACTATTATGCGCGCCGCTTCTTTGCACCGCGCATGGTGACGGCAAAGGTGGAAGAGACTAAACTGCGCCTGTGGGTTCACAACGACAGCTGCACGGCGCTGGATGGCACGGTGGAGGCGGAGCTAAGAGACACGGCGTATGGCCTTTTGGCTCGTGTGGCGGTGCCGGTTCAGGTGTCGCCGCTCAGCGTGCAGGAACTGGATACGGTGGACTTTGCGCAGAAGCTGGAGGGACGTGGACAGGACACGGTGTTTGTGGCGTATCGGTTGTGCGAAAAGAATTGCACCGGCGCATATGCCAGCGTGCTGTTCTGTCGGCCCAAACAAATGGAGCTGCCCAGACCGAGTTATACAGTGCGCGTGGAGAATCGCGGCGAAGCGTTTGACATTTATGTGAAAAGCAATTGCTATGCGCATCAAGTAGAGCTGGAGACGGACTTGACAGATCGCCCATTCTCCGACAACTACTTCCCTCTGTGTACACCGCAGGGCGTATGTGTCGCATTGGAAAAGAACTCTGTGGAGCCGGAAGTGACGGTGGAACAGCTGCGAGAAAGCCTGCGAGTGCGCAGTGTGGCGGATACATACTGAGAATTGAAAAATGCCGTTCCGGGCGGGATTGCTTAGGAATGGGAACGGACGTCGGCGCTGGAGATGACGCAGCGAGCGGCTCCCCTTCCCGTTCTAAGCTAATTGCGCTTGCTCCGCCTCGCCCCTGCAGTAGGATGACTGCAGGGGCATTTTCTTATTGCCCGACGCATGTCCTTGCCGTGTCTGCGCGGAGAAAAACATCGCGCTCGTGTCGCCGGCCTATCCGCGACAGGCTTCTCAAGGTGGAGCAGAATATCCTAATCCGCTGGAAACTGCGCGCCGAAAAACACGCAGGCAGAGTGCGTTAGGAAGTAGATGAGGATATAGTGGCATACTGTCGATTGGCGGGGATTCTGTTTACGCTTGCTCTATTGGGTGGTGCTGTGTTGTTTTTTCTGGTTAAAAATTGGAATTTGGATGCAAAGCGATATTTATTATTCAGTATCTTTTCGGTTTATACATGCATTATGTTTTTGCCTTCCATGCATGAACGGTATGGATTCTATGCGACGATTCTTTTGCTCCTATACTATATTCTATATCGAGAGGTTGGGAAATGAATTCTTACATACTTTTTTGTTGAATATTCTGTATATGTTGCCGTGTTAACTGAACTTTCACTTCTTCCAGGTTTTAATATTTTGGCTTATATAAGTTTCTTAAATTGCAATAACAAATTGAACACTTTTAGAATAAAGCTCGGTATAAGCGAGAATCAACTTTGGATTACGTAGTGATGGGCGCAGGCCTGAACAGAGAAATCCAAAGTCGGCCGCGCTCAGGTGGAGTAAATGATATCTAGCTGCTCATCAAACAGCTCCTCCGCTGTGCGATACCCAAGTCGCTTTCTTGGCATGGCGTTAATCTCGTCAGCAAACATTATCATTTGTTCGTTAGAATAGCTATTCATAGAGGTTCCCTTTGGTAGAAAACGGCGCAACATACGGTTGCTACGCTCATTCACTGGACGTTTCCATGAGGAATATAGATGTGCAAAATAAACATCTGTGCCATAGGCCTCCATATCAGAAAATGCAGCAAATTCGCAACCATTATCGGTGGTTATGCTGCGAAACACTTCGGCAAAATGCTCACCAAATTCCAGACGTAATTGCTCCATGGCGAAGGCGATTGCCGCTGTAGTTTTTTCTTCGATGCGCAGCATGAAATAACAGCCTGTCAGCCGTTCTACGATGGTAAATGCAGCGCCTTCGCCTTTGCATTTGCGGCCGAGTACAGTGTCAGATTCCCAATGTCCAAAGGTGTTTCTATGGTTGACTTCGTCAGGTCTGTTCTCAATGCTTTTGCCGTTCAAATGCTTAGAAATACGAGGTTTTCCATGCTGTTTGCGCTCTAATATCTCAGGCAATTCAAAGAGTGTTATCGGCAATTCACCGCGCCATAGTAGGTTGTATAAGGTTTTAGTACATGGTATTTGCTCTGTCGGAAACTGCTTGTGCCGTCGAGCCCAACCAACGCAGGTGTCGAATGACCATTTGTGTCCTCTAACTTGTTTTACCATCCAGTGAATGAATTTTGAATTTCTAGGTACTGATTTAGATCGACGGCAGCGACTGCGATTGTTACGATAAACAGCGCTCCCACGCTTGGCACTGTAGCTCGGCTTGCGCCCACGGCCCCAGTAATCTGGTGTGGTGTGCATGGACAAGAAGCCAGTGCAATTCTTTGAAGAGGCTCGAAAAAGCTTTCGGTCAAAGCACACTGGAATCTGCTGCGAAGACAACGAGTACATCCGAAATGGCACCTGCAGCATTTTTCTTTTTACAGAGCCTTTACGAGGCTGGCGGTATGCCGACGCTCAGGAAACGAGGAGAAAACCGGATTGGGCAAAACAGATTGATTGGTTGCTGACCGTTCAATATCCCAATGCAGAAAAGGTCGTGTTGTTAATGGACAATTTGAACACTCACACCATAGGTTCTCTGTACGAAACCTTTCCTCCGAAACATGCATTTGCTCTGGCAAGCAGACCAGAAATTCACTATATGCCCAGACATGGCAGTTGGCTTGATATTGCAGAGATAGAACTCTCCGCTTTAAGCCGTCAGTGCATCGGAACACAAAGGATACCAGATCTTGAGATCTTGAAAAACCTACTCGTTCCATGGGCTGCTGATCGCAATCTCAAACAACATGGAGTGTCTTGGCATTTCACCGCCGATAATACTCGTACAAAGCTTAGACGTCTGTATCCCGTATTCCAAGCTTAAATGTTACAGACTGCTAGAAGATGTTATATCTACTACGGTAAATTATTCGGTGAATATCTTTCTCTTAGTACTTCACACAAGATATTTGGATCAATGTATATCGTCCCGGATATTTGCTTCGCGGAAAGACAGACGCAGCACTTGAATATAGTTTAAAATCGAGTATAATTAAATACTTGGAGGTGTGCTATGGTCACAGTAGGAACACGGCTGCGTATTATCCGTAAGGATGCAGGCCTATCACAAGTGGAATTAGGAAAGCTAGCGGGAAGCAATCAATCCGCAATCAATCGTTATGAAACAGACCGGTCTGCAGTGCCCTATCGCATGTTGATATGGTATGCGCAGTATTTCGATGTATCCATGGACTACATTTTTGGCCTTTGTGATGACAAACGCGGGAGGATCGTTACCGTTTCACCAGAAGGTGCAGAAGAATATGTACGGCGCAAACCGGATTGGAGCGAGTTCGTGGAAGTTTGTTTCGAGCCGGGAAGTGAACTGAATCGCAAACTCAAGCAGATGGTGCTGAACATGGCGGAAGAACATTCGCATGGTGTCAAGGGGGGATAGACAATGAATGCAGTAATCTACGCCAGATACAGCAGTGATAACCAGCGGGAAGAATCGATTGAGGGGCAGCTGCGCGAATGCAAGGAATACGCCGAGCGCAACGGAATGAATGTAGTCGCTACATATATCGACCGCGCATTGTCAGCCAAAACAGATGACCGTCCCCAGTTTCAGCAAATGATACGGGACAGCAACACACATAAATTTGAGGTCGTACTGGTGTGGAAGCTGGACCGTTTCTCCCGCAACCGCTACGATTCGGCAAACTACAAAAGAAAACTGGCGCAGAACCATGCCCGTGTTGTTTCCGCAACAGAGCCGATTTCAAACACGCCGGAGGGAATCATGCTGGAAAGCCTGTTGGAGGGCATGGCAGAATATTATTCCGCCGAGCTATCCGAAAAGGTTTCCCGTGGACATAAGGAAAACGCGCTGAAGGCAAAGTTCAACGGCGGGACGATTCCACTGGGATACCGCATTGATGAAAACCAGCATTATCAAATTGATCCGGCTACTGCACCGTTGGTCTTAGAAACATTTGAACGTTATGCGGACGGAGAATGTGTGCGGAAGATTGTAGAGTCTTTTAATGCACGCGGCCTGCGCACTTCGCGCGGCGCTCCGTTTTCCATAAATAGCTTTCAGGCAATTTTGAAAAATCGGCGTTATCTAGGAGAGTACAGGTACAAGGATACTGTAATTCCAGATGCAATTCCTGCCATTATCACTCCGGAAGTTTTCGAAAAGGTACAGAGACGCTGTGAACAAAACAAAAAGGCTCCAGCCCATACGAAAACAGATGTCAATTACATGTTGACAACAAAACTGTTTTGCGGAAAATGTGGCGCGATGATGGCAGGTGAAAGCGGAAAAAGCCATACAGGCGCATGGCATTATTATTACAAATGTGGGAACCACAAGCGCCATGGGCGCTCGGTATGTGATTTGAAAGCCGTCCGAAAAGAACCACTGGAACGGTTTGTAGTGAAAGTGGCAATTGAAAAAGTGTTGAAAACAGATACTCTTGAATTGCTGGCTCAGAAACTGTTGGAATATCAAAATAAGGAAAACACCCGCCTGCCTGTATTACAGGCCGGATTGAAGGATATTTCCAAGCGTATTAACAATATTGTTTCTGCAATCGAGCAGGGAATCTTTACACCAGCAACCAAGCAGCGGCTGGATGAATTGGAGGAGCAGCGCAAGGAATTGGAAGCCAGTATCCTGCAAGAGCAGATTGCCAAGCCGCTTCTTACACGGGAACAAATCCTGTTCTGGTTTGAGCGGTTCCGGCAGGGCGATCCGAGTGATCCGGCATATCAGCAAAAAATCATAGATTGTTTTGTCAATTCCGTCTACATCTTCGATGACCATCTGGTCATCAACTTCAATTACAGAGACGGAGATAAACTGGTATCTCTGCAAGAGGTAAAAAGTTCGTTTTTGGGTGGAAATCGTTCACCAAAAAGCACTCCAGCTTATGCTGGAGTGTTTTTTCGTGTATCCCGTGCGAGGAATCGAACAGGGCAGTGCGCCGCAGCGCACAAAAACAGTCCAGTGGACTGTTTTATAGCCCGCGGGAGATTCCCGCGTGTGTCACCAGAAACACTCCAGCTTATGCTGGAGTGTTTTTTTCGTGTATCCGTGCGAGGAATCGAACCAGACGGTGCGCAGGTGCTTTTGTGCGCGATAATGGAACGCTGTGTTTTTGGTTGTATCCTTGACATGAAAATACCCCCAGAGCTTTCAGAGTTTTTTCTCTGTCTACTCTAGGGGTAGCATATCAAAGAAGCACCGGGCTTCATATTTTTTATTTTGCCTGCCTGCTGGCGGCGTGGCGCTTGGGCAGGGGGATAGAGCATACGATGGCAATGCCAAGGGCCAGGGCAACGGCAACTTTTAAGGTTTCAATGCCTTTGCTGGTGCACAGGGCGCGGTCGTTGCGCAAAAAATAGTAAGCCGTGTAATAAATGCCCGCGCCGGGCACCAGGGGAAAAATGCCGGTCAGCAGAAATACCGTGATGGGGGCCTTGTGCCGAATGGCAAAAAAGCGGGAAAGCGCGGCCAGCGGCAGTGTGGCAATCAGTGTGGCCATGGGGGCGGTCATACCGCCAAGGGCAGTGCAGGCAATGTAGATCGTCCAGCCAACGGCCCCCACAAAACCGCAGGTCCAGTAATGGCGGCGGCCCACCTGAAAGGTGATGCCGAACGAGATGGTTGCAATCATGGCAACCACAAACTGAACCAGCATGCTAAACCAGACAGGAGCAGCACTCACCATACCACCCCCGTTACTGTGCTTAATAAGGTATACCCCAGAGTGACGCCGACAGCCAGGCATCCCGCAACCAGCAGGGCATCCACAAGCCGGATGGTGCCGGAAAGATAATCGCTGTTGATGATATCACGGATGCCCATAGTTAAGGCAACGCCGGGGGTCAGCACCATCAGCGCGCCGATGATGGCAAAGTTGACCTGCAGGGCCGGGTAGACCAGCTGGGCAATCAAAGCGGTCAGCGTGCAGGCAATGGCGGAAAGCATATCGCGGAAAATGCGGCTGATATGGTGCTTGCTGAGCGCGCAGGAACTGGCGGAGGCCAGCAGCCCGCCCAGCGCACCCACCAGCATTTCCGGCAGGCCGCCGCCAAACAGCATGGCAAAGCAGCCGGCCCCCATGGTGCCTGCTGCACAGTTGTACAGTGGGGAGAGGGTGGGCATCCGCTTCATCCGCTCAAATTCCAGCTGGGCGCTGTTCAGGTCCAGTTCGCCATCCGCCACACGGCGGGAAATGGCGTTGATGGCCTCCACATGGCCCAGGTTGGTGGAAACCGCCGGAACATGCCGCACAGCGCTGACCGTTCCGTTTTGGGCGGAAGCAAAAATGCCGTTGGTCAGCACATAAACATGGAAATCCACAATGCCGAAGCTGCGGGCCATGATCTCCATGGTGTCCTGCGCGCGGAACACCTCGCCGCCATTGGCCAGCATAGCTTGGCCGCAGTCCATGATCAGATTGAACGCCAGGTCAGTCACGAATGTTCTCCTGCACAGCGGCAAACTCCGGGTAATGGGCATACAGGTGCTGGGCAATGGCTTCCATCAACAGGTAGTCGTGCTCCGAGTCGATATCAATAATGCCGGTATCCATCATCACGCTGATGCCGATCTTGCCGCGCCACAGCATGCCGTCCGTGTTGGTGGCGAGGAAATCCCGCTTGAAGACATAGATGGAAGCGTTTACATCATACACATCCGGAGCCTGCTGGCGGCCGGTGAACTCACTCTTGCAGACCTGTTCAACATGGTCGTCCACAGTTTTGACCATATTGAACCAGGGATTGCGGCGGGCTTCGCACACGCTGAACACCAGATCCAGATCATCGCGGCTCTGCTTTTTGGCGAAGGCGTTTTCGATGTCCGATTCGGTACGCAGGGGGCTGGTGATGTCCAGGTCCATGTACCAGTCATATGGCTGACCGGTGCGTTCCTCCATGCGGTGCAGACTGTCCTGATAGACAGCCATCTTAGGCACGTGGTCGCCGCCCAGTTCCTCGCCGCGCGGCAGGAAGATGACTTCCGGGTACTTGGCGGCAACCAATTCGGCCAGCTCCGGGCTGTCGGTGTTTAGGGCAATGTCAATGTGCAGTTCGGGATGCTTTTTGATAAACAGCTCGGCGGCGCTGAGCGAATAATACACCAGTGGGTGGCCGCAGAAGGTTTTGAGGTTTTTGTTCTTAAAACCCTTGCTGCCTGCACGGCCGCAGATGGTGATCAACAGACGGTTCATTGTTGTTCCCCCAATGTCAGTTTTAATACTTGCAGTGCCGTGGCGGGCGGGTTCAGGCTCTCGGTTTCCTCCCCGGCAGCATAGTCAAGGAAATAATTCATCTCGCGCAGGTAGCGCTCGTTGACGTCCTCCTCATAGTGTTCCACCGCACCGTTGGGCAGGGTCAGCGTTCCGGCGCCAAAATCCGCCACGCAGCTGCCATCCTTGCAGAACAGCTCAATGGAGCGGCGGTAGGTGCGGCCAAAGTAATCCAGGTGCACTTCCGCCAGCAGGGTGGGATATTGGGCAATATAGATGGAAAGGTCGTCAGAATCGATTTCCAAATCGGAATATTTTCCGCGTATATTACAAATTGTTTCCGGCACGCCGAAGAGATCGACCAGGTAATCCCATTCATGGATCAGGTCGATGGTCACGCCGCCGCCCAGGGCCTTGTGGGCACTGTACACCGTGCGGTAATCTACCCCCGGCCGCCAGTCCGGCAGGTAGGAGGAACAGATCACCCGCGCACTGTAGGGGCGCAGGCCGGGCAGGTGATTTTTCAGCGCCAGCATGGTGCCGCACCAGCGCATGGGTGCAGCCACATAGGCTTTCTGCCCGGCGGGCAGCAGGGTGGCAAGGTCTACATCCGTCTGCTCGGCGGAAACAATGGGCTTTTCGATAAACAGCGCGTCTGCCAGGCCGCGAATTTCCTCCAATGCCTGCGCGTGCAGGCTGGTGGGGTTGGTGATAAACGCCAAATCGTAGTGCGGCAAGGCGGCGGAATCCTGCAAGGTGGTGAACTGGCTGTGCAGCAGTTCTGCCGCGCCGGGGCGCAGCGGGCGGGCTAAATCACTGCGCAGCGCATCCGCCCGCAGCGCCAGCCCGCGCTGCGCGCAGATCGCCGTCAGATTTTTCAAATGCCGGGTCCCGATGGACCCCAGACCGATAAACAGGGCAGTAAGCATGGTGACCCCCTTTTAAGTTAGGAGTTAGGAATGAGGAGTTATTGGTGTGCGCATCCGCGCATATTTTGGGCAATACCGCATAATTCTAAGTGCCGATACGGCGAGCGAGGTGCGGCAG